>Ga0209715_1001939_pt1 | contig 16357 bp, 19 predicted proteins | sample COGITO_mtgs_1205_2_FD_184809 | JGI IMG/M metagenome (GOLD analysis project Ga0209715, IMG submission 184809) | Pelagic marine microbial communities from North Sea - COGITO_mtgs_120503 (SPAdes) (version 2) | ecosystem: Environmental > Aquatic > Marine > Epipelagic ...
TTTTTGGATTTTCTACTATTTTAAGCTGATCATATTCTATTTTCAGTTTATTTAAAATGGATAAGGTTCCATCACTACTCATACCATCTACCACAATAATCTCAAGTAAATCTTTGGGGTATCCGTTGCCAAATATCGAACGAATGCAGGTTTTAATATGCTTTTCTTCATTAAGGCATGGTATAACAACTGATACCTTTGGTTCTTTCATTATTTCAAAGATATTTTATTCTCACTTAAATTATGGCTTTTTGGTATAAAAATTGAAGGTTTTCAGAGTATGAAAAGACTACTAAACTCAATTATTATATCTGCTTTTTTAATTTCACCATTTATTTCCTTTAATTCAATCGCACAAATTTCAAATATATCATCACCTTCCTTTCCAAAACAAATTACGCAATCAAAGCTGTTTATTGAAACTAACTTCGGCATTATGGGAAGCACACATGTTGGCATTACCGGTGATGACAAGGGTATGTGGAATAGTATTTTTAATCAAGGTAGTGAATTCGGATTTGAAGGAACATATATTCATAAATCTGGTTATATCTTAACCGCTGAATTATTTGGGAATGGGAAAGATATTTTTGATGAGTCAGATCTGACTGAAGGAGAAAATAGAATTCAAGAGTCTATTGGAAAAAGCATTGGCATTGGTGTGATTTTTGACAGTGATGCATTATTAAATAGCTTGGGAGTTTTTACAATTTCTTTTGGTAAAATTCATAGTGTAATTTGGATAGATGCTGATAACGAATCTTTTGGAGATCTTCAAATTTCAGATAATGATGAAAAGTTTTATAATGATAATTACTTTTTAGATTTTAATTTCAAATGTATGGGATCTCTTAAAAACAAAAGTTTAAACCAGCAAAAATTATTTTTTTCAAAAGGATTGCAATTCGGTATTTTATCTGGTATCAATAAGTCGAACTGGATTAGAGACTCAACAAGCGAAATGGTTTCTGGAGTAGATCGAACTTTTCCACTTTCATTCTATTTGAAGTTTTCTTTCGGAATAGGTGTTAATCCATTGTGGTAGCGATTTGTTTTGGGTTTTAAATAAAATATTGCAATGGTTAGAAGGCAGAATAAAATGATACCTGCTTGACTTTCAATGAATGATTCAAACAAAAAATTCAAGAAAAAGCAGCTTAAAGTAAAGAGCCCTATGATGTTTTTTTGCTGGTAGGCCATTTTAAAGCCATTTAAAAAAAGCATTATTAATACCACTAGGCCTAGTAAGCCAAGTTGAACCATCGTATTAAGAAATTGATTATGTGAATTATACCTGTGCATCGCAACTCCGGAATTACCATAGCTTTCATTCTTTTTTGTCAATACATCATCATAATCCCCGGTCCCCACTCCTGCAAAAGGGAATTCTTTGAAAACATCTATGGATGTACTCCACATTAAAAGTCGTGAGGTATTGCTTTCGGTACTTGGGTTGTTTTTACTTTCGAAACTCTCAAGAGCAGCTGGAATATGTTGAAATCTCGTTTTAATTGGGTTATCAATTTTAGCCAAAAGAGCAATTGATATCACAAAACCTGATAGACATATTAGTATTGATCGGTATTGTTTTGTTTTAAGAAGCTGCCAAAAAATAAATGCAGGAATGAGCAGGAAGTAAATGAGAATTCCCGACTTAGCAATTGTTTGAAAAACACCAATTGAAAACAGACAAAACATAATCACGTATAGCCAATGGGCTTCTTTTTTAAACAGTCGATCTAAAATAACAATACATCCAATAATCAAATAATTGCAATAATAGCTTCGATGCATGAGCTGAGAGAAATTGGCATTTATCAATGAATCGTAAATAGAGCTTTCAGTTAATATTACAGATGCGTAGAGCGCTATTCCATAATTGATTAAAAGGCTCAAGAGGAGAGAGAAAAGCAACACATCCATGATTTTTTTTCGTGTAATTGAAAAATTCGAAAAAGTGAAAAGAATCGGGATGAGAAGAAATGACAGTTTGTTTTCCAGTTTTGATAAACCAAAAGAGTTGTTTTCTGTCCAAATCATACCGATTACAAGTGCAATATAGTATAGGATGAACCACTTCTCAATTCCCGAAAATAGGCTCTTAATTGAGACGGCTTGTTTGTTAAGCCAAAAGGTCAATATCCATAAAATGAAACCTAATGGTACAAGCTTAAGGCTGATAATAGAAGTAAATAGAATAAAAACAATACTCCAATCATTAAAATTTAAATTCCTTGAAAATTCTGCAACCCTATTTCTCATAGTATTAAATTCTGCTTATGCTTCCCTAATTTAATGAAAGTGTTTTGGTATAGTAAGAAATCAACTTTTCCCTTTCACTTTCCCAATTGTATTCTTTCAAAACGGCTTGATATCCATTTATACCTTGAAGCTTTGTTTGATCAGGGTTGTTGAGCATTTTCTGAATGGTTTTACCTGTTTCTTCAGGATTTAAGGGGTCAACAAAACAACCACAATCATATTTTCCAATTAAATCTCTATATAAAGGAAAGTCGCTTGCAAGTACTGCAATCTCAGCAGACATATATTCAAAAAGCTTAATTGGATATGCTTCTACATAGCTAGGAGTAGGGTGCAAGGTGACCATTCCAATATGGGATAAAGCCATTATTTCAGATATTTTATTTCTACTTACTTGACCATAATAATGAACTTTCTTCCAGCCTTTGAGTTTTTTTGTTTTTAGCTCTAAGGCTTTTGTTTCAAATTTACCAGCCAAATGTAATTCAGCTTGACAATATTCTAGGGCTTCAACCAACTCAATAATCCCTCTGTTTTCTGATAAACCTCCAATGTAGCAAATGGCATTTTCGATTTTAAGGATTCCCATAGATTTTTGAAACTGAGTAATGTTTGGATAATTGGCAATCATTTCGGTATTCGGATTGATTTTTCGAAAACGATCACAAATAATTGGGGTCACAGAAATAATACCATCAATTTTTTTACAAGTATTTTTCTCATAAATAGAATAGATTCTCGAGACTATAGGTCTCAAGATTGAAGGGATCCAAGGCTTATTAGAAATTTGTTTGGGAACGTCCTCGTGTGAATCAAAAATGACTTTAGCACCTGACTTCTGTTTTAAAAGAGGTGCGATTCGAAGTAGCTCTGGATCATGAAGCTGATAGATGTCTGCAGAGACTGACAATGCTAGTTTCATGATTTGTTTAGGAGCATTTTTGATTCTATCAAATCGAGATTTGAAAGATGATTCGAATCCAATAATTTCGACATTGTTTTCTATTCTGCTTTTTGCATTAGGTATGATGAGGTAGACCTTAAATTCATTTGTCATTGAAACGCACATTTTGTGATACACCCGAATATCGCCTTCGGGATGCGCGCTGGTGACATGACAAATTATTGGTTTATTTTTCATTGCTAAGATTGATTTCTTTTTGAAATAAAAAATATAAGAAAATAAAGATAAACCAACCTCCACTTAATAGTATGGTTAAAATAGATCCAGAGCTAAGTAGCATAATGGGAAAGAAATTAACCGCTACTTTGATACTAACATCACTATTTTTAAATAATTGATTTAGTAAAATAAAAAACAAGGCTGTAAATATACCTGAAACTATGAGTCCAATTTTACCAAAATTAGAGTATTCTCTCATAAAATGAGCTACATTAACACTTCCTTTTAACCCTTTCTCATAATTTTTTTCATAGATCAAAGGGTATAGCTCTTTAGAATAATTATGAAACTTTTGCCCTGTTATGCCGCTATAGAATCCATATCCATTACCCCTTAGAAAAGGTTTTTTTTCAGGTATAATTTCAAACCATTCACCTACAATTGTCCCCGGTGTTATAATCACGCGTTTGAATAACCCTGAAGAGATTGATTTCGTTTTTGAATTATCAATTTGTTCCTGATTTGTTTTTGAATTTAAATCATTGACGCCACCTCGGAGTTGTGGGTTTGTGATAATAACGAGCAATGCAATCACGGCTCCAATGGTAGAAACATATTTAAATACATATTTCCAATTCTTTTGATAAATCATGTAAATCATCACAGGGATTAAGGCACTTAAGATATGACTCTTTTGCATTAAAGAGAATGAATAAAAGGTTACAAAAACAAAAAGAATCCAATACAATTTTTTCTTTTTTAGAATGAGTGTAATTAATAATAAAAAAGGCAGTATAGCCTTTATATTGATGCTAGAGAAATAATTCCAAATACCAGAGCTTCTAGCACCAATATCTTTTCTAAGTAGAACGACTTCGGAAATCTTATTCATGGATAACCCTTCAAATGCTGGCAATCCTCCCATTAAATAGAAGTGAATAAGGATCAATCCAATCGAAGTAATAGAAAGAACTATGAGGACCAATTCGTTATTTAATGTGATTGGATATGGGTTTTGAACATTAAACTTGATGCGATTGAATAAGCCATAAGTCACAAGAAATGGAATGAAGAAAAGAATTAAAAAGGGCAGGTGTTTAAGTCCAAATGAATAGGTGTCACCTACAACAAGAATAATAAATACCACGAGGTAAAGAAAAAACACAATATGCTTATTGATGATTTGTCGTGTCATTATTTGTTTAGTTTTTCTTCATATTTGACAATTCTATTTCTAATTATCAAATAATAAATTGAATAAGAAATTAGATCTATAACAAGGTACAGTGTTAATAGATCATAAAGGCTCATGTCGTTCATGAAAAACAAGCTTCCAATGCCTATGAAGTAACATGTTTGCCAGATAGCACTAAATTTCACTTCGCTTAATGCCACCAAAGAGGCGCTCAATGGAGAAACGATAAACTTCAGGGCTTGCGAGAAGATAAGAAGGCTTGTCATTTTTGCTGCATCTTGCCATTGTGGGCCAAAAAACAATTCAAATAATGGCTCAGAGAAGAAATAAACGACAAAAATGATGGGGAGACTAATTAAAAATAAAGTGAGGGCAGTATTATTAAAAAGCTTCATAATGGACTCAGATTTTTGGATTTTACCCGCCATGTTTTGAAGATATACTTGCGAAAGTGAAATAGAAATTAAAGCCATGGGAAGTGATAATATCAAACGACTTAGATCATATTGTCCAGTTTGATAGTCACCGTAAAATTCATTTATGATTAAAACTGGTAATGTTAAACTTATGGTATTTAGTAGTGACGGTATAGCATGATATACAGGGAATTTCCAGTGCTTTTTTGCTGTTTTGAGGAGTCCTTTGAAATCAATATTGTTAAGGCTAAACCCAAGCTTAAAGCTTTGAAACAAGCTGGCTAAAAAGTTAACAACATCACCAATGATCATTCCCGAGAATAAACCATATGGATTGCTTCTAAGACCAAGGGTTACCTGTGTCGCACCTTCTGTAGATCTCCTTAATACTTTATTTTGGGATGATTTCTTAAAAGCGTTATTTCTAATTAGATACATGTTAAGGCATTTAAAACCACTTACGAGAAAAACACTAAATGGAATAAAATAAAACACCCAGATATAATTTTTATCAATATTGAGTATTGAGGACCAAGAATCCTGCATCAGATACATTAAAACTATAAGAATGACGCTAACGATTAGGGAAAGAGTCAAGCCAATTACAATTAAATGATCGGCTTCTTTCTTTTCTTTTGGAATGACAACTGCACTTTCATATTTAAAATTCGCAACAGCTGCAAACATACCAACGATGGTAATATAAACTGAGATTAAACCAAACTGTTCTGGCGAAAAAGATCTTCTTAAAAATGGTTGTAAAAAAATGGGTATTAGCTGCGCTAAAGCAGTGCCGAAAATAAGGGTTAGCGAATTTCTAACAAAACTAGATTTTTTGAATGTCTGAAGTAAATTCATTTTCTGCAGTCAAAGATAATCAATCAGAACTTATGAAATTAGATACAAATATTGGGTTTCAGCTTTCAACTGGCGTACATTTATTTTTTCAATAACGAATCATGCTTTCTTACAATGGTAATCAAGTAAAATAAAATCACAATTGATATTCCTACCTGGGACCAAGTAACCACTTGAAAAACGGAATAAAGCTGATTTGATTGGCTTTCTAAAATCTGAGGTAAATATAAAAAACCAAATAGTTGAAGTAAAGAGGCGCATAGTCCTAATAAAAAGAATGACCGTTGCTTATTAAAGACCAAGGGAATGGTTGATAGAGGAGAAACAATAAAGTTAATCATGAGCCAGGGTGCCATAATCTCGGAAAGCTTTCCTGATTCATACCAATTATTACCAAAGGTGTAAGCAAAAATGTCACCTCCAAAAAAGAAAATAATGGTAAATGGCGCAATGGATAACAGACTTAATGTGATTAGTAATTTTTTAAATAATGGATAAATCGCAATTTTCTTTTTTTTGTAATCCGATATTCGATTAAAAAACACCTGAGACATGGATGCGCCAATAATCATAATGGGTAAGCGCAGCATTCGAAAAGAGTGATCAAAAGATCCAAAGACACTTTCTGAAAACAATTCAATTATAATAAAGGCCACAAGTACATCCCTAAGAACATCACTGAGAGCATGTGGAAGACTTGCCAAAGGGAAATTTTTGTATGTTTTGGCAATTTCAAGGTCTTTTTTATCTTCAAAAATGTTTTTTGAATCTTTTTTCGATTTGAAAAAATTAGCGATAAAATGTGTTGCTCCAACAACGTAGCTAATCACAAATGAAATAATTAGACCGGTATAACCCCAATTAAATAGGCCAAAAAGAACTCGGAAACCATTATTGCTTAATGAACTGGTCATTTTTGAATAAGAGATGGTCTTAAAAGATTTTATCCTAATGGCCCAGTTTGTTCCTAAATTGAAAAAAGCCAACGCAAAAACAGAGGTCACCCCGGCAATCGTCAATAAATAAAATTCAATTTTGGAATCGTTTAATATTCCATAAATAATAGCACATACTGAAGTGGCAAGGGTTGTAATTACCGTAAGTTTTAATGAGAATCTAAACAAATAGAATGCATCTTTATCTTGTTTTGGTAATGGGAGAGCCAACTCATATCTTGCCGTAGCAATGGTAGCTACTAAAACAACAATTCTCTGAAAAATAGCAAACTCACCAATTTCTTGAGGTGTATAAATTCTCGTAATTACAGGTGCCAATAAGTAACCAATTGACTGCGCGATGATTGTTCCTGTGATTAAGACGGTCAACGACTTTAGAAAATCACTATTAGATATTCTTTTTGTAAGGCCTTTAAGCATTCAAAGCAAAGATAGGGATTTGGAATTGAAACAATTTATACTTTTACATCTTTGAACTCCTTATATTTGTCAAAAAATAGAATAATGAAAAATATTGCAGTTATTGGAGCAGGGACAATGGGAAATGGAATTGCCCACGTATTTGCACAATGTGGTTATAAAGTAAATCTAATTGATGTTTCATCTAAAGCTTTAGAAAAAGGACTTGCTACCATTTCAAAAAATTTAGACCGTCAGGTGGCTAAGGAAAAAATAAGCACGACTGAAAAAGAGAATGCCTTAAATAATATTTCAACAATATCAAATTTAAAAGATGGTGTTAGTGGAGTAGATTTGGTAATAGAGGCAGCTACAGAAAACATTGACTTGAAACTGAAAATATTTCAAGAATTAGATACGCTTACTAGTGAAAATGTGATCTTGGCAACAAATACTTCATCTATTTCTATCACGAAAATCGCTGCTGTCACCAATCGAGCAGAAAAAGTAATTGGAATGCACTTTATGAACCCTGTTCCAGTCATGAAATTGGTGGAAATCATTAGAGGTTATTCAACAACGAATGAAGTCACAGAAAGCATAATGGACCTTTCTAGAAAGTTAAATAAAATTCCGGTGGAGGTAAATGATTATCCTGGATTTGTAGCCAATAGAATTCTTATGCCAATGATTAATGAGGCAATATGTACTTTGCATGAAGGTGTTGCTGGTGTTTCTGAAATTGATACGGTAATGAAATTGGGAATGGCACATCCTATGGGACCTTTGCAACTTGCTGATTTTATTGGATTAGATGTTTGTTTGGCTATAATGGAAGTACTTTATGATGGGTTTGGAAATCCAAAATATGCACCGTGCCCTTTATTGGTTAATATGGTTACTGCAGGAAAGCTCGGAGTGAAGTCTGGTGAGGGTTTTTATTCGTGGGGACACGGAACAAAAGACTTAATCGTTTCCGATAAATTTAAAAATTAAGAAACTTTTTAAGTTTATTGAAGGCAATTCGGTCCGTTTTAAAATTTAGATCCTTGTCCTGTAATTCGTTGATTTTTATCCAACGTTGTTTTTCTCCTTCTTCTTTAAATGGGATAGAATAACTCTTTGATCCTATATCTTGAATGTCTTTGCACTTTACTAAATAATAGAAGCAAGTAACTTGTACTCCTTCCATAAAAACAGATTCTTGAAAATATTCATTAAAATAGATGAGCTTGCATGATTCAATCTCGACATTCAATTCTTCCATAAATTCCCGATTTAAGGCATTTGTTATTCCTTCACCATATTCTACACCACCACCCGGAAATTTTGTGAAAAAAGACTCAAACCGATATTCATCAGATAGAAGTACTTCTTGATTTTTATTGATTATGAAACCGTAAACGCGAAGATTGAATTGATTCATTCACAATCCTTGAAAGGAAAAGGACGGATTTTATCTTTACGTACTATTCCGATATATGGACATTCTACTTTGTCTCCATTTTTCCCAAATAGAGTGATGAATTCCTCTTCGGTCCAAAACGGAAGCTCGGTCGTATAAATTAAAACATTTCCGTTTGTAGGGTCTATACGTACCATCCAAATTCCATCCTGTTGACGAATATATTTTTCTGTATTTGAAATGAGTTCGCTGTCTTCAGTTACAAAATGTGCTTGACCGAAGTACTTATTGAGGTCTTGAGATTGACAAAAACCAGCTATAAATACTGAAAACACAATTAAAATGGAGAACTTCATAGAAATAGTTTTTATAAATATCGGAACTTTTTTCCAGGATAAAAAGCATTCTCACCCAGTTCTTCTTCAATTCTGATCAATTGATTGTATTTCGCCATGCGATCACTACGGGAAGCAGAACCCGTTTTAATTTGCCCAGTATTCAGAGCTACAGCCAAATCAGCTATCGTGTTGTCTTCAGTTTCACCACTTCTATGGCTCATCACAGAAGTGTATTTATTTGCTGTTGCCATTTGCACGGCCTCTATGGTTTCTGATAATGTACCTATTTGGTTTACTTTCACTAAAATAGAATTGGCGATACCTTCATTGATTCCTCTAGCGAGTCTTTTTGTATTGGTTACGAATAAATCATCTCCAACGAGCTGTACCTTATCTCCCAGTTGATCTGTGGCCAATTTCCAGCCATCCCAATCATCTTCTGCTAATCCATCTTCGATAGACGCAATGGGGTATTTCTTACACCAGTCAGCCCAAAATGATACCATTTCTGATGATGTCATTTGCTCTCCGGTAGAATCAAAACAATATTTACCATTTTTGAAAAACTCAGATGAAGCAGCATCAAGCGCAACATACACATCTTCTCCTGGTTTAAATCCAGCTTTTTCTATGGCTTCTAGTACGACTGTAATTGCTTCCTCATTTGAACCTAAGTTGGGTGCAAAACCTCCTTCATCTCCCACATTTGTAGACATTCCTTTTGATTTAAGCACAGCTTTGAGGTGATGAAAAATTTCAGTACCCCACCTCAATCCTTCGGAAAACGATTTGGCACCAAATGGCATGACCATAAATTCTTGTATATCAATAAGATTATCTGCATGAGATCCTCCATTTAGAATGTTCATCATGGGAACAGGCATGGTACAAGTTCCAACGCCTCCTATGTACCTATAAAGACTTAGCTGAGCTTCCTCGGCAGCAGCTTTAGCAACAGCTAGAGAAGTCCCTAATATGGCGTTGGCTCCTAAATTAGATTTGTTTTCAGTGCCATCTAATTGAATAAGTGCAGTATCCATTGCTTTTTGATCAAAAATATCCATTCCTCTGAGGGAATCATTGATAATGGTGTTTACATTCTCAACGGCTTTCAAAACCCCTTTCCCTAAATAAATAGAATGGTCACCATCTCTCAATTCAACAGCTTCATGAATTCCTGTGGATGCGCCTGAAGGAACAGCGGCTCTACCGATATACCCATTTGCAGTGATTACGTCAACCTCTATAGTTGGATTACCTCTTGAATCAAGGATTTGTCTTGCAAAAATTTGATCTATATAGCTCATTTTTATTTTTTTGAGATTTTCATGTTTTCTATAAAGTCATCGAAAAGGTATCTCGAGTCGTGAGGACCGGCAGAGGCTTCTGGATGATATTGTACAGAAAAAATAGGTTTGTTTTTTAACTTGATTCCAGCTACAGTATTATCGTTAATGTGAAGATGTGTAATCTCGATATCAGCATGATTTTCTGCACTTTCTTTAGAAATCACAAATCCATGATTTTGCGAGGTGATTTCCCCTTTACCCGTTTTCAAATTTTTAATAGGATGATTGATGCCGCGGTGCCCATTAAACATTTTTTCTGTTGTCAATCCTTGACTCATTCCTAATACTTGATGCCCTAAGCATATTCCAAAAATGGGAATGTTGCCACCAACAAGTTCTTTTACCAAACTTGCCGTTTCGGGCATTGCAGAAGGATCTCCTGGTCCATTAGAGAGCATATAACCATCTGGATTAAAACTGTCTAAATCATCCTTGCTTGAATTTAAAGGAAATACTTTCACATGACAACCTCTTTCAACTAGGCATTGAACAATATTTCTTTTAACACCTAAATCCAAAAGGGATACTTTGTATTCAGCATTTTCAGGTTTCACTTCATAAGAAGAAGTTGTACTTACCTTAGACGACAATTCAAGGCCACTCATTTTTGGAACCTCTTTTACTTTTTGCTTGAGTTCATTTTCATCTAAAACTTCTGATGAAATGATAGCGTTCATTGCGCCTTTACTTCTAATGTGTCTTACCAAAGACCTGGTATCAATATCTGAAATCCCCACAGTCTCATTTTCTTCCATGAAATTTTGAAGTGATCCGTTCGCAGATGTTCTAGAATATCCGTTAGAGAATTTTTTAGTAATTAATCCTGCTATTTTAATAGAATCTGATTCCTGTTCTTTATGGTGTATCCCATAATTTCCTATATGAGAGGTATTCATAATAAGAAGTTGACCATAATAAGATGGATCGGTGAATACTTCCTGATAGCCAGTCATTCCAGTATTGAAAGCTATTTCTCCAGTAGTTGTTCCAATTTTACCTATGGCTTTTCCTTTGAAAACAGTCCCGTCTTCAAGAACAAGGACTGCAATTTGATTTTCAGACATTCAATTTTTTTTGTAAAATTAGAAACTTACTACAATTCAAAGCATTAAAACACAAAAAAAGGCGATGAAACCATCGCCTTTTTTATCAACATCTGTTAATTTCTTTTGAAATTACAATATTATTTATCTTCCTTTTTAGGATTTTCATCATCCTTTTTTTCTTCAGGAGCTTCTTCTTTGGTTTCTGCTGCTGGAGCTTCCTCCGTTGCTGCTTCTACTGCTGGAACTTCCTCCGTTGCTGGAGCTTCCTCCGTTGCTGCTTCTGCTGCTGGAGCTTCTTCCGTTACGGCTTCTGCTACTGGAGTCTCTTCTGTTGCTTCTGCTACTGGAGCTTCTGTACTTGCTGAATCAACTGACTTTTTTCCACCTCTTCGAGATCTTCTTGTCGTCTTTTTGGTTTCTTCTTTAGTATACACTTCATTGAAGTCAACCAATTCGATCATGCACATTTCAGCATTGTCACCAAGTCTATAACCAGTTCTAATGATTCTTGTGTATCCACCATTTCTTGTAGCTATTTTAGGAGCAACGTCTCTAAACAGTTCAGATACCACATCTTTATTCTGAAGATAAGAGAAAACTGTTCTTCTTGAATGAGTAGAATCCGTTTTAGACTTTGTAAGTAATGGCTCAACATAAACTCTTAAAGCTTTTGCTTTAGCTAATGTTGTAGATATGCTCTTGTGCTCAATTAAAGAGCAAGCCATATTAGAAAGAAGACTTCTTCTGTGTCCCTTTTTTCTACTAAGATGATTTACTTTTTTTCCGTGTCTCATTATAATTATTCTTTGTCAAGTTTGTATTTGGAAACATTCATTCCAAATGTCAAACCTTTATTATCAACTAAATCTTCAAGTTCGGTCAATGATTTTTTACCGAAATTTCTGAATTTTAATAAATCTGCTTTTGCATAAGAAACCAAATCTCCTAGCGTTTCAACATCCGCTGCTTTCAAACAATTCAATGCTCTAACAGATAGATCCATATCAACTAACTTCGTTTTAAGGAGTTGTCTCATGTGAAGAGATGTTTCATCAAACTCCTCAGTTTCTGATTTAATATCATTTTCAAGAGTAATTCTCTCGTCAGAAAACAACATGAAATGATGAATCAAAATTGTAGCTGCTTCTTTCAATGCTTCTTTTGGATGAACAGATCCATCGGTTTGAATATTGAAGATTAATTTCTCGTAATCCGTTTTTTGCTCAACTCTGAAGTTATCAATAGTGTATTGAACATTCACAATTGGTGTAAAAATTGAATCAATAAATACAGTTCCAAAAGAAGCCGTAGTTACTTTATTCTCTTCAGCTGGTGCATATCCTCTACCTTTATTGATAGTTAGCTCCATTTCAATTCTAACCGAAGATTCCATATTACAAATCACGTGATCTGGGTTCAGAACTTGGAAAGCACTTGTAAATTTACCGATGTCACCACCAGTTAATTTGTCTTGCCCAGCTACAGTCAAACTCACAGTTTCTGAATCCGTTCCTTCGATTTGACGCTTAAATCTAACTTGTTTTAAGTTCAAAATAATCTCAGTCACATCCTCTACAACACCTTTGATGGTAGAAAATTCATGATCAACACCTTGAATTTTAATAGAAGTAATTGCAAACCCTTCTAGTGAGGATAACAAAATTCTTCTTAATGAATTACCAATAGTAATACCATATCCAGGCTCTAAAGGTCTGAATTCGAATTCACCGCTGAATTCATCAGCTTGATTCATTATTACTTTGTCTGGTTTTTGAAAATCTAAAATTGCCATGTTTTATAAGATTATTTAGAATATAATTCAACGATTAATTGCTCTTTGATGTTTTCTGGGATTAGCTCTCGCGATGGAATACTCATTACGGTTCCATTCATTTCTGCATGATCCCAAGTCAACCATTCAAAAGACTTGTCACTACCAGCTAAAGACCCTGTGATAGCTTCCAAAGATTTTGATTTTTCTCTAACTCCAACAACATCTCCAGGTTTTAATTGATATGATGGTATGTTCACCAATTGACCATTTACTGTAATGTGTTTGTGAGAAACCAATTGTCTTGCACCTCTCCTTGTTGGAGAAACACCTAAACGAAACACCACATTGTCTAGTCTAGATTCACACAATTGAAGCAAGTTTTCACCAGTAATGCCTTTCATTCGAGAAGCTTTCTCAAACATATTAGAAAATTGTTTTTCTAAAATACCGTAAGTGTATTTTGCTTTTTGTTTTTCACCTAGCTGGATTGAATATTCTGATTGCTTTCCACCTCTGCGTTTTGTTGGGCCATGTTGTCCTGGACCATAATTCTTTTTTTCTAAGGCTTTGTCCGGACCAAAGATTGGATCTTTGAATCGCCTAGCTATTTTCGTTTTAGGACCTGTGTATCTTGCCATATTTATTAATTTAATTGGGTAATCATGAATTAAGGCATTCCTTCGATGATTGTATATTCCCGTTGTTTATACTCTTCTTCTTTTTGGTGGACGACATCCGTTGTGAGGTAGGGGAGTGACGTCAATAATTTCAGTAACCTCAATACCTGCATTGTGAATCGCTCTTATTGCTGATTCTCTACCTGCTCCAGGTCCTTTAACATAAACTTTCACTTTCCTCAATCCAAAATCATGTGCTTCTTTGGAACAATCTTCCGCTGCAATCTGTGCTGCGTAAGGAGTGTTTTTCTTAGACCCTCTAAAGCCCATTTTACCGGCAGATGACCAAGAAATAACTTGACCAGAAGTATTGGTCAAAGAGATGATGATATTGTTAAAGCTTGCTTGTATGTGCGCCTCGCCAACTGCATCAATCTTGACATTTTTTTTCTTTTTTTGATTCGTTTTTGCCATTACTTTTGCTCTATTAATTATTTAGTTACTTTTTTCTTATTTGCAACTGTCTTTCTTTTACCTTTTCTTGTTCTAGAGTTGTTTTTGGTTCTTTGACCTCTCAAAGGTAATCCTGCTCTGTGGCGAATCCCTCTAACACAACCAATGTCCATTAATCTTTTGATATTAAGTTGAACTTCTGAACGCAATTGTCCTTCGGTTTTGATTTCATTAACCGCATTTCTAATTGCTGCTAATTGATCGTCATTCCAATCTTGAACTTTAATGTTCTCATCAATTGAATTTTCTTTCAAAATTTTCTTTGAGGTACTTCCACCGATTCCAAAGATGTATGTTAATCCAACAACACCTCTTTTATTTTTTGGTAAATCTATTCCTGCAATACGTGCCATATCTATTATTATTAACCTTGTCTTTGTTTAAATTTTGGATTCTTTTTATTGATCACATAAACGCGTCCTTTACGTTTAACGATTTTACAATCCGCACTTCTTTTTTTAACTGATGCTCTTACTTTCATTACTTCTTATTCTTCTTAATTTATTTATAACGAAATGTTATTCTACCCTTTGTCAAGTCGTAAGGTGACATTTCAACCTTTACTTTATCCCCAGGTAATATTTTAATATAATACATTCTCATTTTACCCGATATATGAGCCAAAATTACATGGTCATTTTCTAATTTCACTCTGAAGGTCGCATTTGGTAGTGACTCTTCAATGATTCCGTCTTGTTCTATTGATGCTTGTTTTGCCATATCTAAAATCCTGAATATTCGTTAGCACCTCTTCTTCCTCGTACACGTGTACCGTCCATAAGACTATCCATGTGTCTGTTCAGCTGATAGGTTTCAATTTGTTGTAGGGTATCAAGTACAACTCCTACCATAATGAGTAAAGATGTTCCTCCAAAGAACATAGCAAAACCATCGTTGACACCAGACAATTTCGCAATAGCAGGTATGATAGCGATAATCGCAAGGAATAAGGATCCTGGGAAAGTAATTCTAGAAACCACACTGTCAATATGATTAGAAGTTTCTTCTCCTGGTCGAACCCCTGGTATAAAACCACCGCTCTTTTTTAAATCGTCAGCTATTTTGCTTGGATTAATCATTATTGCAGTATAGAAATACGTAAATACAATAATGAGAACGCCTAATAGTAGATTGTAGCTAAATCCATAAATGTCACCAAGGTTTTTAGTGAACCAATTTCCTGTTCCATCTGCTGAAGCAAATAGCATTACAGGAATAGTCATAATCGCTTGTGCAAATATAATTGGCATTACACCACTTGCATTAACTTTTATTGGAAGATAATTTCTTGAACCTTGATCACTTGCAGCTCTCGCACCAACAACTCTTTTTGCTGTATTCAATGGAATCCTTCTCACTCCCTGAACAATGAGAACGGTCACGAGAACAACAACCATAAACGCTACCATTTCAACCACCAATTTAATTAAGTTACCTTGACCAACGGAAGCACCAAATTCTGCAAAAAACGATCCTGGTAGTCTAGAAAGAATACCTACGGTGATCAGCAATGATATACCATTCCCAATACCTTTTTCTGTTATTCTTTCTCCCAACCACACAGCAAACATTGCACCTGCAATAAGTATTATTGTGGTTTGAATCCACCAAAAGTTAGCTGCATCTGCTGGTATGGCTCCCTTACCTGCCAAATACAAATTTAAGTAACTCGGAGCTTGAAGCGCACAAATGGCAATGGTCAACATCCTTGTGTAATTATTTATTTGTTTTCTTCCAGACTCTCCTTCATTTTGCATTTTTTGAACAGCAGGGACAGCCATTCCTAATAACTGCATGATGATAGATGCACTAATGTATGGCATGATACCTAAAGCCATTATTGAAGCATTGGTAAATCCTCCTCCTGAAAAGAGAGACAAGAGATTTTCAAGCGTATTATTCTGATCGGTAGAACCTTGCACAAGTGCTTCGTAATTCACCCCTGGCAAGACAACGAAAGACCCAATTCTATAAACTAGAATTAAACCAAGAGTTAATAAGATTCGATTCCTCAAATCCTCAACTTTCCAAATGTTCTTAATATTTTGTATAAATCTCTTCATAGTTTAAAGTTGGCAAAGATAGTTAGATTTTTGTACATGCACC
>Ga0209715_1001946_pt1 | contig 16307 bp, 7 predicted proteins | sample COGITO_mtgs_1205_2_FD_184809 | JGI IMG/M metagenome (GOLD analysis project Ga0209715, IMG submission 184809) | Pelagic marine microbial communities from North Sea - COGITO_mtgs_120503 (SPAdes) (version 2) | ecosystem: Environmental > Aquatic > Marine > Epipelagic ...
AAGTTATTGTTTGGTTATTTAGAAAAAGTACTTAGTCTTGAAGCGGTTGCTTGTAAAGATTGGTTAACAAACAAAGTTGACCGATGCGTTAGCGGGCGTGTTGCCCAACAACAAACGGTGGGAGAACTCCAGATTCCATTAAGTAATTGTGGGGTAGTTGCATTGGATTATAAAGGAAAGAAGGGAATCGCTACCGCAATTGGTCACGCCCCCATCCCTGGACTTATTGATCCAGCAAAAGGAAGTGTTTTAGCAATTGCAGAAAGTTTAACTAATATAATTTGGGCTCCTATATTAGGGGGTCTTAGCTCAGTAAGTCTCTCTGCTAACTGGATGTGGGCTTGTAATAATCCAGGAGAAGATGCTCGCCTTTACGATGCCGTAGAGGCTTGTTCTGACTTTGCGATAGCTCTAGGGATTAATATTCCCACTGGGAAAGATTCACTTTCCATGAAACAAGAATATAAACAAGGAAAAGTTACCGCCCCTGGAACTGTGATTATTTCGGCAGGCGCTCCTTGTTCTGATATTACAAAGGTTGTTACTCCAGATCTCAAAGAAAAAGGAGGCGATCTTTTTTATCTTGATTTATCTGGAGGACCTTTTTCACTAGGTGGTTCTTCTTTTGCTCAAACACAAAATAAAATAGGATCTGAAACTTCAACTATTTCAGATCCAGATTACTTCAAACGCTCTTTTAATTTAATTCAAAAATTTATTGGTGAAAATAAAATAAGTGCAGGGCACGATATTTCTTCTGGAGGGATAATCACAACTCTTCTCGAAATGTGTTTTCCAACGGTTACTGCTGGAATGAATCTTGATCTAACAAGCCTTAAATCTCCAGATATAATTACTCTTCTTTTTTCTGAAAACAGTGGTATTATACTCCAGTCAAACCATGATTTGAAAATGCTTCTTGGACAGCATGGAATAACTTGTAATAAAATTGGATCTACTACTGAAAATCAAAAGATTGAACTAACTTATTATACTGCTAGACATGAATTTGATGTAATAACTTTACGAGATGTCTGGTATTCTACCTCTGTTGCATTAGACGCCAATCAAACCCTAAGAGGACTCGCTCAAGAACGGTTTAAAAACTATAAAAATCAAGCGTTAACCTACGTATTCCCTGAACAATTTTCAGGTTCACCAAAAAATAAAATTAAATCCAAGAAAATTAAAGCTGCTGTAATTAGGGAACAGGGAAGTAATTCTGAACGTGAAATGGCATATGCACTTCAACTTGCCGGTTTTGAAGTAATTGATGTGCATATGACAGACTTAATAACGGGCAGAGAAACACTAGAGGACATTCAGTTTATTGCTGCAGTAGGAGGATTTTCTAATTCTGACGTTTTAGGCTCCGCCAAAGGATGGGCTGGTTCTTTTTTATACAACGAAAAAGCGAAAATAAGTTTAGATAATTTTTTTAAACGTGAAGATACTCTTTCGATAGGGGTTTGTAATGGATGTCAATTGTTTGTAACACTCGGGCTATTGACACCTGAACACGAGGAAAAACCTAAAATGCTTCATAATGAATCAGGGAAATTTGAATGTCACTTTACTGCCGTAAATATTAAAAAATCATCTGCAATTATGCTAAAAGGACTTGAGGGAAGTCGATTAGGAATTTGGGCAGCTCACGGAGAAGGAAAATTTCATTTTCCAAAACAAGAAGCTTCTTATCAAATACCTGCTACCTATCATTTCGATAGCTACCCTGCCAACCCCAATGGATCCGATTATAATGCGGCTATGCTTAGCTCACAAGATGGGAGACATTTGGTAATGATGCCCCACCTAGAGCGCTCTACCTTTCCCTGGAATTGGGGTTATTATCCTGAAAATCATAAAGACAAAGTTAGTCCCTGGCTGATGGCATTTGAAAATGCTTATGATTGGCTTGATAAATAATCAACAAAGTGTTTAAAATATTTCTTATTTTGCATCTATAATAGATATTATGACACCAACTAGATTATTCGATTTTATAGAACATCAAAGAAAGAACGCTCCATTAAAAAAAGCCTTTACCACAAAATATAACGGGATATGGACCAGTATCTCTACAGAAGAGTTTTGTGATCAAGCTAAAAAAGTAAGTCGGGCACTAATATCCCTAGGAATTGAAGCGCAAGATAAAATTGCCATGATTTCATCTACAAATAGAACTGAATGGAACATCGTAGATATTGGTCTATTGACTATTGGTGCTGTAAATGTTCCTATTTATCCAACTATTTCCTCAGAAGACTATGAATACATCCTTAACCATTCGGAGAGTGAGTATTGTTTTGTTTCTGACCAAGAGGTTTATGATAAAGTAATCGCAATAAAAGACAAAGTAAAGTCATTAAAAAAAGTATATAGTTTTGACTCCATCAAAGGCTGTTCAAACTGGAAAGAATTAATAGAATTGGGAACTTCCTCAGAACATGATACTGTTCTTGAAGAAAGAAAAATAGCAGTAGCTCCAGAAGATTTAGCTACCATTATCTATACCTCTGGAACCACGGGAATACCAAAGGGTGTTATGCTAAGTCATGATAATGTAGTCTCCAATGTGATCTCAAGCTCAAAAAGACTCCCATTAAATATTGGTCAAGCCTCTGCTTTAAGTTTTCTTCCTATTTGCCATATTTTTGAGAGGGTAATTCTATATATCTATATGCAAAATAGTGTGTCTGTATATTATGCTGAATCACTTGAAAAGATTGCAGACAACCTCAGAGAAATTAAGCCTAACGTAATGACAGCGGTTCCCCGCTTACTTGAAAAAGTGTACGATAAGATATATGCTCGTGGTGCTGAACTTACTGGTATTAAACAAAAACTATTTTATTGGGCAGTTGATTTAGGATTACAATATGAACCTTATGGTGAAAATGGTGCTTGGTATGAGTTTAAACTTAAAATTGCTAAAAAACTTATTTTATCAAAATGGAAAGAAGCCTTAGGCGGAAATTTAGAACTTATTGCCTCAGGTAGCGCAGCTCTTCAGCCTAGACTTGCAAGAATATTTACGGCAGCCGGAATGACTCTAGTAGAAGGATATGGATTGACAGAAACCTCTCCTGTTATTTCAGTAAACGATATGCGGAAAAATAAATTTAAAATCGGAAGCGTTGGGCAGATAATTGATGGTGTACATGTTAAAATTGCTAAAGACGGTGAAATTCTATGTAAAGGGCCAAATATTATGATGGGGTATTATAAGGATCTTGAAAAAACAGCTGAAGTCATGACCGATGATTATTTTCACACAGGAGATATTGGAGAAATAGATAAACAAGGCTTTTTGAAAATTACAGATCGTAAAAAAGAAATGTTTAAAACATCCGGAGGAAAATATATTTCACCTCAGGTTATTGAAAATATAATGAAGCAATCACTTTTTATTGAACAAATTATGGTTGTGGGTGATGGAAGGAAAATGCCAACAGCATTAATTCAACCTAATATTGAATATGTAATGAAATGGCTTGCTGACAATGGAACACCATCAAAATCATTAGAAGAAGCTTGCAAAGAAGAATCACTTTTAAAAGCGTTACAAAAAGAAATAGAAAATTATAATGAGAAATTTGGGTCTTGGGAACGTATCAAAAAATTTGAACTTGTTCCTGAAGAATGGTCTATTGATGCAGGTCATCTTACTCCTACTATGAAACTTAAACGTAAAGTTGTTAAGGAAAAATATATTGCTCTTATTGAAAAAATGTATTCCTCATAGAGTATTTATTCCGTCCAAATAAAAAAATTTATTCATAATCCGTCTTTTAATATTTAAAAGACGGTTTTTTATTATTTCTTTTATAAAATAATATGTTTTGCTATGCGTGCATAGTAAAATTTTATACATTTGAACTTTATGAAACATGAAACATTTGATAGTGCGTTACGATCAACCTGGCAACTAGTTAGTAGAATGTATAATAAAGAGGCCTCGAAATTTGATTCAACAATGGCTACTGGTTTTGCTTTACTTAGCATTGATCCAGAAGGCACACCCTCTACAAACTTAGGTCCCAAAATGGGTATGGAGCCAACTAGTTTGTCACGTTTATTAAATGCAATGGAAAAAAGAGAATTAATAATTAGGTCAAAAAATCCAAATGATGGCCGTAGTGTTCTCATTCACCTTACCCCTTTTGGGAGACAAAAAAGAGAGGATTCAAAAGCTGTCGTATTAAACTTTAATGAAGAATTAAACAACAAGTTATCTACTCAAAAAGTAAAACATTTTTTTGAAGTAATTGAAGGTATTAGAGAAACAACACTTCGGTTTGAATATTTTAAAGAAGACACACTAAAACAAATTTAAAAAACACAAAAATGCAAGAATTAAAAGAGCAAATCTGGATTAAAGGAGGGAGTTTTATTACTGACAACCCTCAACCAGACGAAGTATTTACTCCTGAAGATTTTTCAGAAGAACAACTCATGATGAAAGAAGCTGTACAAGAATTCATAGATCGTGAAGTATGGCCGAATAAGGAACGTTTTGAAAAAAAGGATTATGCATTCACCGAAGAATTAATGAAAAAAATTGGTGAAATGGGATTTTTAGGTGTTTCAGTCCCTGAAGTTTATGGTGGCTTAGGTATGGATTTTGTGTCAACTATGCTTGTATGTGATTATATATCTGGTGCTACTGGATCATTGTCAACAGCTTTTGGAGCACATACTGGAATAGGAACACTTCCTATTTCAATATACGGAACAGAAGAACAGAAGAAGAAATATGTTACAAAACTTGTAACAGGTGAATGGTTTGGTTCTTATTGCTTAACCGAGCCAGGAGCTGGTTCAGACGCAAATTCTGGAAAAACAAAAGCAGTTTTATCAGAAGATGGAACCCATTATTCTATTACAGGACAAAAAATGTGGATTTCAAATGCAGGATTTGCAAGTGTTTTAATTGTATTTGCAAGAATAGAAAATGATAAAAATATTACTGGTTTTATTGTTCCAAATGATCCTTCGAATGGAATAACTATGGGAGACGAAGAAAATAAACTTGGAATACACGCTTCCTCAACTCGCCAAGTATTTTTCAGTGAAACTAAAGTTCCCGTTGATCAAATGCTAGCAGGACGTGGCGAAGGATTTAAAATTGCTATGAATGCCTTAAATGTGGGCCGAATTAAATTAGGAATCGCATGTTTAGATGCTCAAAGAAGAGTTATTTCAGCTTCAGTTAAATATGCAAATGAACGTATTCAGTTTAACACTCCTATTGCGCAGTTTGGAGCTATTAAAGAAAAATTAGGATACATGGCTAGTTCCTGTTATGTAGGAGAATCTGCAGGCTATAGAGCTGCAAGTGATGTAGAGAAAAGAATTCAATCCTTCATTTCAGATGGATTATCCCACGAAGAAGCAGAATTAAAAGGAGTAGAAGATTTTGCAATAGAGTGTTCTATTATAAAAGTTGGAATCTCCGAAGACATTCAAAATGCAGCAGACCACGGTATACAAATATTTGGAGGTATGGGATTCTCTGCAGACACTCCAATGGAATCTGCATGGAGAGACTCACGAATTGGGAGAATATATGAAGGGACTAATGAAATTAATAGAATGCTCTCTGTCGGTATGCTTTTAAAGAAAGGAATGAAAGGACAATTAGATTTAATGCCCGCAGTAATGAAAGCGGCAGCTGCTATAAACGAAAATACAGCAATTCCAGATAAAAGCGCTCCACTAGCAGAAGAAACAAGACTGCTTACAAACTTTAAACAGATATTCACAGTACTAACTGGAAATGCTGCACAAAAGTATGGTGATAAACTAGACAAGCATCAACAGCTTCTTCTCGCGCTAGCAGATATTTTGATTGAAATTTATTTTACAGAATCTGGAATATTAAGAACCTTGAAAAACTGTGACCGATTTGGAGTAGATAGTCAAAAAATACAAATTGCAATGACTAAAGCCTACCTTTATGAAGCCACAGATACTATTGCAAGAAAAGGGAAGGAAATAATTTTAAACATGTGTGATAAAGAAGAACAAAAACAAATGATGAGTGTATTGCATAAAAAATTACAGTACCAAGAATGGCCCGATTTAATTGATCTAAAAACTCAAATTGCAGATAAACTAATAGAAGAAAATAAATACTGCTTCTAATAATTTTACTAAAAAAAAACCGATACTTAAGTATCGGTTTTTTTAGTACTTTACAGTAAAATTACAAAAATGAAATATTGGTTGTTATTCCTTATAATCTTCTGTATATCAAAGTCTACCGCTCAAAATAAAGATGTACTTTATGATATAATTGAAAATACCTCATCTGCTAAACTTGAGGAGAATATTCGAATCTTAGCAAATTTTGGAACAAGACATACTCTAAGCGACACCTTATCTGAAACTAGAGGAATTGGAGCTGCAAGACGTTGGATAAAAAGTGAGTTTGAAAGCATTTCAAAAAACTGCGGAAACTGTCTAGATGTTTTTTATCAAAAAAACTATTTCACCCCCAAAGATGGAGATCGTATCGTTAAACCTGTTTGGATTAATAATGTATTAGCTATTCAACGAGGAAAAATTCATCCAAATCGTTTTATAATTATGAGTGGAGATATTGACTCTCGTATTTCTGATCCCACAAATTATACAGACGATTCTCCAGGAGCAAATGATAATGCAAGTGGAATGGCAGGGACAATTGAAGCCGCAAGAGTTCTTTCTGAATATACATTTAATAACAGCATACTTTATGTTGGACTCGCTGGAGAAGAACAAGGACTTTTTGGAGGAAAAGGATTAGCCAAACATGCTAAAGAAAAAGACTGGGAAATTATAGGTATCCTAAATAACGATATGATTGGAAATATTAAAGGCATAGATGGGATTATTGACAACAGAAGTTTTCGTATTTTTTCTGAACCTGTACCCGCAAATGAAACAGAAAATGAACGAAAAGCTCGCCGATTTTATGGAGGAGAAGTTGACGGTATATCAAGACAATTAGCTCGATATGTGCACAAAAATGTAAAAAAATATATGCCTGAAATGAATCCTATGATGATTTATCGTTTGGACCGTTTTGGTCGTGGTGGTCATCATCGACCTTTCAATGATTTAGGATTTGCAGGGATTAGAATAATGGAAGCTCATGAAAACTATGTTATGCAACATCAAGATATTCGTTTAGAAAATGGAATTGCCTATGGTGATGTAATTGAAGGTGTAGATTTTAATTTTGCTAAAAAACTTACTTCAGTTAACGCTATTAATTTAGCAAGTTTAGCTTGGGCACCTCCTTCAGTTAAAAAATTATCAATCGGAGGAATTGTTGAAGCATCTGTTAAATTTACATGGGAAAAAGCACAAGATCCAAATGTGATTGGTTATAAAATATATTGGCGTGATACAACTAGTCCTGTATGGGAAAATGAACGTTATGTCGGTGATGTAAATAAGTATACTTTAAAAGGAATTGTAATAGATAATTTTTATTTTGGAATTGCTACTATTGGTAAAAATGGATATGAAAGTCCTGTAGTATTTCCAAATGGGATTTTTAAAAATTAAATTTTGATTTTTATATTTATCTTAAATAAACGTCAACATGGTTGAAAAATATTACATTAAAAGGTGTTTCATTCTATTAACTTTTTTAATCATAATTTATGGTTGTAATAATAAAGTTTCAAACTTATCAGAAATAAAAATTAAGATCGAAAACACCGAAATCAAATTTTATAAAAAGAAGAAAACATATTCGGGAAAAATAATTGATGTATATAAAAGCGGTAGTTTAAAATCTGAATTTTCAACTATAGACGGTTTTAAAGATGGTGATTTTATCCAATATTATGAAAATGGGTTAATCCAAACTATTTCAAATTTTGAAGATGGAAAATTAGAAGGGGAATTTAAGAGTTTATACAATAATGGAATTGAGCAAACAATTACTTTTTATTTATCTAACTTAAGGCATGGAAGCTATGAAGAATTTTATGTAAATGGCAAAATAAAAAATTGCTCTTCTTTTTATAAAGGTTTTAAAATAGGTAAATCTTATGAGTTTTTTGAAAGTGGCGGGGTTGCGATTTATAGTTTTTAGCATATTATTTACCTCTATTTTTATCGGTTGCTCAAATTCTGTGAGTATCAAAAAACTTGTTTTTAATCAATGTCAGATTTTATTAGATGGAAAATTATATTCTGGTGAATATCAAAAAAACAATCTAAACAATAATTTAATAATTGGTATTGTTAAAAATGGTCTTTTAATAGAAACCCGAGAATATGTTTCCGAAAGAAAACTCGCAAGGTTAAGAATCTTTAGCTCCTGCGAAAAAGGGGTTGAAAAAATTTATTCAGCAGATGGAAAATTATACTGCGAAGGTGAATTCAATAATTATAAAAGAGTGGGCCTTTGGACGTACTATTCTAAAGACAGTGTCTATGAAATAAAGTATTAGTAGTAATTGTCTACTTGTAATCTTTTATATTCTCCTCTTCTATTTCTTAAAAAAGGACTAAAGTCAAAACTTAAATGGAGGTCAAAAATAGTAGGTGCAAATCTATAATTTAATGAAGAATCCTGGAAAGCAAAAGAATATGATGCCCCGAAATCAAAATTTTCATATGAAAGACCAACATTTAAACCAACATTCAAAAACGATAATGCATCTATAATACCAAATTGTTGACTTACCCCTACACTGAATTCTCCAAGTTGAAATTCCTGAGAAAGATATATATTCATTGATTCTGTATCTTTCAAAACAGAACCATATGCATAGAGGTATGAATATCTAGGTAAAAATCTTCTGTCATATGGATTTAAATTAAATTCATATGCCGTTTGAAGGCCTATTGTAATTGGCTTTAAGAATTCGACTCCTCTATCAAATGAAGTGTTAGGCCTATTTAAATTGTTAAATGTTAAGCCAATTAAAAAATCTCTATTATGAAGAATGAATGACGCTCCTAAATCAGCATGACTATTTGCAAAAAAATAATCCGCCAAAGGGTCTATTGATTCTTGATTTATATAACCCGAAATAGAATTAATTTGATCTTCAAAAATTAAATTACTTGGATTAAGATTACTAGATGACGCTCCAAGGGTTATTGCTGGTAAAAACCAAATATCAGATCCAAACTCAACTTTATATACATAACTTAATTTAAAATTATTTTTTTTAAAACCAATTTGTGGAGCTGATAAAGTATTTACTCCTAATCCTAAACTAAAATTTAAATTATCAAATGAATAAGATCCGTAAAAAAACTTATTGTTTTGAGATTCATTTAAATTTACTTGAGTAGTAGAATATAATAAACCTGACTTATTCCAATTATTTAATCCATAGTAACTTGGATTGTTAATTTGCATAAGCTTTGCATGAGTAGAGTATATCATAGCTTGAGAATACGATTGATTCCAAACGATAATAAATAACAAAATTAAATATTTCCTACTCATCATTTAATAATTGTAAAAATACCACTTCTTTCTATTACTTGAGTAGCAGATGTTCCATATAGAGGTTCTCCTGAAATTGAATATACATAATATGGACTAAATGCAGAGGGTTCTAATCCATTTGTCAATTTACCATTCCATCCTAAGATTGATTTTCCATTCCCTGTAGCATCAATAACATTTGGACATTTAGTTCTATCAACTGATCCATCTTGAGCTGCTTCTGTGTAAACTAAATTACCTCTGTAATCATATACACTGAATTGCATAGTTTTAAAACCGGAAAAAAGTGGTCTAAAGAAATCATTTAAACAATCATTATTTGGAGTAAACACATTAGGCGTATAAATACTGTATCCCTTTCCAATTACAATAGGTTCAATAACGCTCTCAAAGCATCCTAATTCGTTATAGATAGTTAATGAAGGATAATATAGTCCAGAGTTACCATATTGATGTTTGATCTCTGCTACCCCAGAAGCAGTTGCAGATATGTTAACAACCTCAACAGGACTATTGTCTCCAAAGTTCCATTCTAATCTTGAATATTCTCCTTCAGATTCATCTAAAAAGGTAATGATTTCTCTAGCTGGAATTTCACCCACTTGTTCAAAAGAAGAAGAAGTATAGGTAAAGTAAGGTGTCCCTAATGCCAAATCAATCTCTGTCTCAATACCACATCCTGTATCTGTGGTAATAACTAACTTACCATATTCGAAAGGAGTATCGATAAGTATTTGGAAGGTGTCCTCGTCTAACTTTGTGGTATTCCCATCAAGACTTACAGGTAATCCATCATCGCCAGTATCTGGAGTTCCATTTGTATCTATATAATTAAAATAAAACTGAGTGTTTTCAGTATCATTGTTATAGACATCTATTAGTAACAGTCCACCTTGTCCTGAGCAAAGTTTTTGATCAATGTATGGTCCATCACTTATTAATAATGTGTTATCATCATCTATACTAATAACATCTCTTAGGTAATTAAATGAAGTTTGAGTATTTTGATCACAAGCCGTTCCACTTGTAATTGTATACCTATACAAACCAGATGGTAAATCATTTAAAACGGTGAATCCGTTAAAATTACCTAATGTTGGGTAGGTTCCATCAAGGGGTATCCAAGGTGAGTTAAGAGTTGAAGTACTCGTATTGGATGAACTGTTGCTAATTATAATTGCTTGAGCTGCATCAAAAATTTCCCATGTAATATTATAGGGTTCAAGACCTCCAATAATTTCTAAAGAGATTCTACCATCAGTAGAATTTAACTCGCAACTTACTCCACTAGAAGCTGTTGAATTACCATTAGCATCCGTTAAAAGACCTCCGATTTGAATTGGAACAATATTTGCGCTAAATACAAAATCAATAGGAGTCGATTCACATATTCCATCACTTATTATCAATGTATAAGTTCCTCTTAATGCATTAAATGATGTGATATTCACAAAGCTAGCACCGTTTTCAGTTGGATCAGACGGTGTGAATGTCCAATTATATCTGTAAATAGCATTATCGTTAGAATCAATTTGTGGGTTTCCACCAATAACAGTATCAATATCTAAACTAAATTGAAGTGATTCTGAACAAATATCATATTCAAATTCTGTATCGCCCTCAAATGTTATGGGAACATAGGTTTCAATGTCAAATGCATAATCTAAACTACAATCTGGATTAGAGGCATCTGTTACTTCTAATATGTGTCTTCCTTCACTTAAATCTCTGATTATATATTTTGTTCCCTGCTTGATAATTGTATTAGTGAAAGTAGGAGAAGCTACTGCTACAACAGGACTAGAAACAGCAGCTACTGCACCTCCATAAACTAGAACACCGTCCAGCGAAATATTATAAGCTAAAGAAGTCCCTGACAGGTTAAATGAGAAGTCTGAGACAACTGTACCCGTAGAACAATCTAAGATTTCTCTATTAAATAATTTTTGGTTAATAATATTAAATTCTGAGTTTTTAATAACTCCTGACCTAGAGAAAATTTGACATCCGTTAGCATCAGTAATTATTGCACGATATTTTCCCGCTTGTAAATTGTCTACTAGAAAAAATCCGTCTTTATTCATAGATACGTATCCTCCATCTGAAAATTCTATTGTTGATGAAGAAGTTGTAGGACTAGCTACTGATCCAGACACGACAGATGATATAGCAGAGGCCTGAGCTACCGATAATTTATACCATTTAATGTCATAAGGTTGAAGACCTCCACTTACAGCTAGCTCAATAGAGCCTAGCTCAGCTGAATTACAACCTGGTTGTTTAATTGTAGGAGTCTCACCCACAACTAAAGGATCTGAACCACCTCCATCTTCTAATGTAACTTGATCTGAAATTGAACATCCAGCACCATCAGTAACTGTTACTGTATAATCTCCAGCATAATCAAGTCCAGAAATAGTAAAGCCATTAGGATTACTTGAAGAAGCAGATGTTGTTCTTTTGTATAGTATAGCGCCAGAGGGACCTAATAATTCCCATAATATTGAATAAGGAGTTGTTCCAGAGACTGTCCCCCCAGTCACATTTATTGATAAGCTACCTTGTATTCCTGCGCTGCAATCAATAGGTTGGGTAGATGTTGAATTTAAATTAACCGTTAATTCATCTGGCTCATTAATAGTTGCAGAGCCTAAATTTAATTCTACAATATTTCCAGAATCATCAAGACATAAACCGCTGTCTTTTATTTTAACTGAATAGGTTCCGCCTTCTAAGCCATCTAAAGATAAAATTTGAGTGGTAAAACTTACAACAGTTGCACTAGCTCCTCCTGAAGTTACTGATGAAGTACTTGTGGTAAAACCATTTGAAACATATGCTGCACCATTTAAGGAATATGAATATGGTGGGTTTCCACCTGTAAATTCAACAGTAAATGCTCCGTTAGCTCCACCATTACAGAGAATATCAGTTGTTATAAAATTAGCCTGTCCTAAAGCAATTTCGTCAAGAGCTTGCAATGGACCTGAAGATCCTGTAATAGTATAAGTGAAAATTTGTTCACAATTTGTTGTGGTGTCTTTTACTATAAGGGTATATATTCCAGCATCAAGGTTTTCTATTCTGTTGGTAGTACCCCTACTTACACCAAATTGATCTGTCCAAGCAAAAGAGAAATTACTCGAACCTCCAGCTACAGAAACTTGTAAATGTCCATCAGAACAATTTGAAACGGTTGTATTGTCTACTGCATTTGTAACTGAAAAGTCTGCAGTATCAACTATTGTGATTGGATTTGAAGTAATGAATAACGTATTACATAAATTATCTGTCACCGTTAAAGTATAATCAGCTGGGCTTAATCCAAAAATATCTTGGGTGTTGAAAGTTCCTCCTCCACTTTTTGTCCATAAAAATGTTAAGTTTGAATAATCACCTGTATTACCTGCTGATCCCCCTGTAATTGTAAAACCACCAGTATCTAATTGAATACTACCATCATTTCCTGCACAACTTGGAGGTGTAACTGTAATTTTGTTTTCGTCAATTACAAGAGCTAAGGGAGTATTTATCTGAACTGTCGAATCATTTCCATTTATTGAACAAGCATTTGCATCATTTATTCCGATTTGGTATTGAAAACCTGGAGTAATATTAATTGTTCCTCCTCCAGGAATGTTATTTGCATCTCCATCAGAGAATGTATGAGACCCAAAAATAGCCGGTGACCTTCCAATTTCAGTTCCTCCTGAATTATATAAGATATAGGTTAATTGACCTGTACCTCCACTTCCATTAGCAGTTATTTCTGTATCACAAATAGTGGTAATTGAAAGTGCTAAGGGATCAGGAGCAGTAATGGTTACAAATGGTGCATCAGCTTGGCAATTATTTGAAACTGTAGTTAACATATAATACTCTGAGCCTGTAACACTATTAAGATTTAGGGTTAATCCAGTATCTACATAAGTTGTGGGATCAGCTGTGTCAAGCGTTGTTACTGGAGTTCCTATGGAATTGGTTTGTCTCCAATAATATTCGTAAGTCAATGATTGGTTTGGTATTGGAGTTGATATTGTAATTGTTCCTGGAGAAGCTCCTGGTTGTTTTGTTCCCGAAGTAGTAAATCCTATACCAGAAGTTTTGGCGATTAATGTCGCTATTCCAACAGAAGGTGAATTTCCTATAGCAGTGACAAGTGTAGATCCAGTGTTTATATTATTTATTAAACCTGCAACCTCAGTAATAATCTCAGATTTACTTTGGGCCCTATCATAAATCGCTGGATTATTTGATAAGTTTCCAGTTGCATTATCTACTCCTTGGACAGTATAAGCAAATAATTGTGGGCCTACACTAATTGTAATAATATTTCCAACTGCAAAACTATTATTAAGCTCGATCCTTGACTGCTGTTTTATTGCTACAAAACCTCCAGTAACAGCTGCAGCATTGACAACAATTGATCCTCCATCACCACTACAGAGGGGATTATTAACAGTATGATTTCCTGCCCAGTTATTATATTGAACTGGAGGGAATACTGTTATTGAACCTCCAAGAGTTACACTAGGTGTACATGAGTTTGGATTTACAGTACTAATACTATATGTAAAAGTTGTTTCAACTGCTACAATTGGTGAGTTTCCAAAAATCTGAACAGAATTTCCGTTTACTGAAACATTAGCAGCTCTAGTAAAACCTAAACCAGCAGGAGATGAAGAGAAAGTTACATCATTAGCGCCTCCTCCTAAGGTGAATTGTATTGGAGTAATTGCTGTTTCTTGACATACGGATTGATTCATTGCCGCCGAATCTGCACCTGAGAATACCATTGTAGGTGATGGTTTAACCGATATAGTTATTGATTGCGTCTGATCGGTACATTGACTAGTGTTTGATACAGCTCCAGAAACACCTGTTGTTAATTGAAATGTGTAATCGCCAGCAGCATTTGTACTGTCCGGACTACCAAGTATTGTTGCTACTCCTCCATTTCCAGTTACTTGATCAGGAGCAAAATCTAGAGAAATACCGGATGGAACAAGACTAGCGTCAACAAACTTAGCATGTGTGTTCTGTCCGGTTACATCAAAAATCATTGGAGTAACGTTTTGATTTACACAAACATCTTGAGTTGTTGCACCCGAGGCTCCTCTGTGAGTAATTGTTTCTGTAGGAATTACCGTTATTGTTCCTGCTACAGAAATTTCATTTGTTCCAGGATCACACTGGTTTATTGTAGTTATTTCGTAATTATAAATTGTCTGAACTAATGCATTTGGTGCTGTTCCAAATATCACAGCATTATCAGGAGCGTCAGAAGGGTCATTTACCCTCGCATTAGATGCTCTTGAGAATCCAAGTCCAGCATCAAAAGTAATATTGACATTACTTGATCCTCCACCCATTGTAAATTCAATTTCATTTATTAATGTTCCTGCACAAACAGTTTGGTTAATAATTGCTGGATCAGGTCCAGAAAAAGCCAATGATGATGGTGGAACAACTGTAATATCAATTTGTTGTGTTGCGTCTGTACAAGCACTGGTATTTGCTCCGCCAGTTGTAGTTATAAATGAATAGGTAAATGGATTGTTTCCAACTATAGCAGCACTAGGACTACCTGATATTGTAACAATACCCCCCATATTGTCGACGTCCTCAACAAAATTAAAGTTCATTCCAGCAGGAAGATTTGCTGGATTTGCAACACTTCCAAAGGTGTTATCCCCCACTACTGAAATTACAATTGGAGTTATGTTTTCCCCATAACACACTTGTTGAATAACTGACCCACTTGTCACTGTTAAAGATTCATCAGGACGAACTGTTACAACTCCTGTTATGGTTGTTTCTGCACAAGAACCTACTAAGGGTCCACCTGAATTGCCTGTAGAAGTGATTGTATAGGTATAAGATGTAGTTTCAGAAATATTAACACTTGGTGTTCCAGATATAATGAACTTATTAGGTGCCGATGAATTTCCCACTAGACCATTTGGCAAACCAGCTATTGTAGCATCTATGGCTCCAACTAAAGTATATGAAATATTTGTTAAAACTGTATTATTACAAACAGTTTGATTGTCATTGGAACCTGCATCTAAGGTTATAGTAGAATTGGGGTAAACAACAATTCTTACCCTAATATCAGCAGCAGGAGTACACGCATCTGTTATGGCTTGTAAAACAATATCTTCCGTTGTAGCAGTATCAGGAGTACCATAAATTCTGAACTGACCTACCGCACCTCCAACTCCAGGAGTAAAGTCTCCAAACAAACCAGAGGGTAGGTTTCCTCCAGCTACGATAGCCACATTCGTTATATCAACAGTAGCATCAAATAATGCATCATCTAAGATAGATCCTTGACACGCCTCGATTAAAACATAATCTGGAGCTACACTCGGATTAAATGCACCTCCATCAGCATTTACTCTATCATCAGTTAATGAGCTAGCATCGTTAAGATCTAAAGTAGCAGTTCCATTTATAATATTTACTATCCCAGTAAAACTAGCAACTGAAGAACAACCGTTATCATTAACAGTAGATATAATTTGATAAGTATAACTCACCCCTCCAGCTGGAACAGCACCAGGAATATTGATAACAGGGTCAGAAATTAATGAAATTGTTGAGCTTGTGGTTCTAACAAGAGAAATTCCTGCAGGTTGACCTAATGCTCCTGTCCATGTAACAGCATAAGTTGCAAATGTTGAGATATTAAAGTTAATATCAGTCATTGGTGATTGATTACAAAGTTGACTTGGATTTGCATCACTTCCTGGTGCTACTGAAATAGATGGTGTATCAACAACTCTGATAGTCCCATTTGCGGTTGCAGGGTCACAACTAGGTCCAAAGGTTGTAATTG
>Ga0209715_1001948_pt1 | contig 16299 bp, 7 predicted proteins | sample COGITO_mtgs_1205_2_FD_184809 | JGI IMG/M metagenome (GOLD analysis project Ga0209715, IMG submission 184809) | Pelagic marine microbial communities from North Sea - COGITO_mtgs_120503 (SPAdes) (version 2) | ecosystem: Environmental > Aquatic > Marine > Epipelagic ...
AACGGTTATCAAATTCAGAATAGCAATTATGGCTGTTTTGGCAATTGCTATAGGGTTATCCGGATATCATACCTTAACTAAATTAAGCGTTGATAATTCGCTTGGCATCTGGTTTTTGGAAGATGATGCATTACCAAACATAATATCCATATAAGTCACACTACTTGTATCCCAAGCATTTAGTGGTTGATTGAAAGATAATGCAATAGCAAACATAGCACTCATATCAGACACACTACTTGTATTCCAATCATGTAGTGGTTGATTGAAAGATGATGCATTGAAAAACATTGAATACATATTAGTAATATTACTAACATCCCAACCACTTATATCTGCACTGAAATTAGTTTTATCATAAAATAAACCTGACATATCAGTGACCTGACTTACATCCCAATCGGAGATATTACCATAGGTAGTTGTTGCTGCAGCCGAGTCTGAAACCCAAAGGTCTACTGCTGTTTGAATATTAGCATCTGTAATTGGGGTTTTCGCATATCCAAATATTGAAATGAATACGAGTAAAAAAGTAATTTTCTTCTTATTAATTTTTTTTCAAAAGCAATAAAAAAAATAACTATGTACAATAGCACCTTATTCATTGAAAACCTCTATTTATAAATATTTAATTTAAATTCCAGAAAGGCGCGGACTTTTAATCTGTGAATTAATAAAGAATAACCTCAAATAACACGAGTCTAAAAATCGATTTCATCTTTTTTAAGTATTGTATAATATTCACGAAAAATTGGTGACAGAAAGCACTAAGAAATTAATACACTAAATTTGATAATAATAGAAATTTATACCAATTTAATTATGAAAAGTTTATATTATTAAATAAATTTCATTAATATTCTTTTTATTACCATACCTTTATTAAACCCTTTTGATTCTAAAATAACTTAACCTTTATATTAATTATGTTGTAAAAACCGAGTATAAATCTTTTTTTAATCAACCATTGAATTTAAATAAATATTCGATATTTAACTTTGACATTTACACGTTATTATTAGTGTTTGTGATGTTCCCTCTAACTGTTTTAAGTCAAGAATACGGTCTTTCTTTTAAGGGACAAGATTTTCTTCTCGACGAAAGAACAAGCTTAGATATCACTTCAAATAAGCAATTGATTGTAAAGGATGAATTTGAGTTGTCTTTTGATTTAAAAGTAGAATTATTAAAAAGAAAAGGTAATTTCGGATACATATTTAGAGCTATTAATGAAGATAATAAAAATATAGATTTACTGCTCTCCAATACTGAAACAAAAAACCTAATAATCGTTGTTGGTGAAACTGAAACAATTATTCCTGTAAATGATTCTACATTTTCTGACACAAAATGGAGTACAATTAATATAAAATTTTTGCTGTCAAAAAATGAATTAACTTTTTCGATAACCGGATCTGAACCACTCAAAAAAGCCGCTACTTTTAAAAATAAAGAATCTTATAAAATCTTTTTTGGTGCTAACAATTATAGAGAATTTTCAACTTCAGATGTTCCTAGTGGAATAGATATCAGAGACATTAAATTAAGGCAAGGCACTAAACTAATCGCGCACTATCCTTTAAATCAATGTGGAGGAAACGAGGCTATCGATTTAATAAATAACAACAATGCTACTGTGAAAAATGCAGACTGGTTGTTATGCTACCATAAGTCTTGGGAACAAAATTTAATTTCTAAAGTTAATGGCGTTCAATTGATGACATTTGACAAAGATTTAGGAGAATTTTATCTTTTAAACAAAAAAGCACTAACTAAATACAATCCCAAAGAGAAATCATTCAAGACCTATCCTTTTAATAAAGATACTTTAGAAATTTCTTTAGATCACAGAATTATTTTTGATCACCAACAAAAAAAACTATACTGCTACCTTGCAGATAAGAATCAGATTTCTGAATTTGATTTTGAAACTAAGCGTTGGGATAATTATTCCCTATTTAAAAAACAAGTTCTTAAGCAAATATACCAGCATCATAATGGTTTGTTTAGTCCAAAAGACAATGCTATATACATAATAGGGGGTTATGGTCAATTTACCTATCAAAACCAAGTAAAAAAGATTGATTTGAGTTCTAAATCTTGGAAAAACATCCCTCATGATAATAAAGTATTTAAACCTCGGTATCTTTCTGGGGCAACCATCTACAAAGACTCCATTTATATCTTAGGAGGTTATGGAAGTGAGAGCGGTAAACAATTAGTAAACCCTAAAAGTTATTTTGATTTTTTGAGGTATGACATTGAAAGCAAAACATTTAAAAAACAATATGAGGTGAATAAAATTTCTGAAGAAATGATCTTTGGAAGCTCCATTGTGATAGACAGTACTAATAAAAACTATTATGGTTTAATCTCTGATAAATCGAGATCTAATGGATATCTTAAACTTGCTCAAGGAAATCTATCGAGTCCAGAGTTTAAAATTGTAGCAGATTCGCTGCCTTATAAATTTACAGACACTCAATCTTTTGTGGATCTTTTTTTTGATGAAAACGCGAAAAAACTTTACGTATATACCTCTTTCTTGAACTCAGACAATCTAACAGATTTTGGTATTTACAGTCTTAATTACCCTCACATTTCTGTAATTGAAGCCACTCAAAGCAATTCTAAATTAACAACAAGTTTATGGACCCTTATTATAATTGGTCTATTTATATCAGCTATGATTGCCCTTTTAATAATAAAATATTTCAAGAAAAAACAAATTAAAACTAGTGAAGAAAAAGTAATTTCTCAGAAACGAAAAAAAGAAGAACCTTTAGTTACACTGGAGTATCCGATTGTATTTTTTGGTGGTTTTCAAATGTTTGATAAAAAAGGAAACGATCTTACAGGAAAATTTACGCCTTTAATAAAAGAACTCTTCTTGGTTCTTTGGCTCTATACACATAAAAATAACAAAGGAATTTCTTCTCAAAAGTTAAAAGACCTGTTATGGTATGATAAATCTGATAAAAGTGCTCAAAACAATAGAGCCGTTAATATCACAAAACTAAAAACCATTCTTAAACAGTTAGGAGATTTCTCCATCAGTAAAAAAACGGGCTATTGGGTTATCGAAAATAATTCTGGAATTTTAGTTAATGATTACTCTCAATTAAATAAAAACCTACTTAAAAGCAAACCAACCAAAGAAGATATTATTCATACGATATCAATAACCAAAAAAGGAGCTTTTCTGAATAACCTAGATTATACTTGGTTAGATTCTTTTAAACAAAACATTACTGATTTAATCGTCAATAACTTTATGAATTTTGCATTAAAGTTAGACATAGAGGAAGATCTGGATTTTGCCATTGATTTAGCGGATTGTATTTTTAATTTTGATACTACAAATGAAATCGCTGTGTTCTTAAAATGTAAAGTATATTACATTAAAGGGAATCATAGTTTAGCAAATGACACCTTCAATAAGTTTTTAAAAGAGTACAACAACCTATACGGACAAGAATTCGAACACAGTTTCAATGAATTCATCTCTTTAGACATCAATAATTTACACTTGTAATTAACATATAATTACCCATACTAAACACTGTTCTAAGCAAAAATTATAGTTTCTATTTATTTATACTAAAAAGTAAATTATTCTCATGAAGGCTCCTTAATTAATCAATTATTAAGGGAAAATTAAGGGTGCATCGTGATATTTGTTATTATCAAAATTTCAACTAATTCAAAATAAGTTGAGTTTATTAACAGTCAATATTTTTAAAAATCGATGGACTTTGGACATCACAAAACACAATCAAAATGAAAAAAATTACTTTACTAACCTTTTTATTTATTGCTTTTGTTGGTTTTACATCATTAGCTCAAAATACCGTTTATGTTTCTGCAACAGGCGCTGGTAACATGGATGGCACCAGTGAATCAACTGCATTTGGCAACTTTGGAGTTGCCATGTCAAATATATCCTCTGGAGGAGATAAACTAATAATTGTAGGAACAATTACTCCGGATGGCACAATTCTAAACTCTAAGAATTTTGCATTTTCAATAGAAGGTTTGAATACTAGCTCAACTTTAGCCGGAAATGGTGGTTCAGGTAGACTCTTTACAATAAATGGATCGACTTCAGCAAATGTGACTTTTAAAAATCTTACTTTTCTAAACAACACTACCACACTTGCTGGAGGTGGTGTCTTTTTTAATAACAACGCAGGAGCTACAGCTACCTTTGAGAACTGTACCTTTTCTGGAAATTCTGTAACTAACACTGCAGGTGGTGGAGTTATATTAGCCTCCAACGGAAATTTGAACATAACAGATTGTGTTTTTGAAAACAATACATCATCAGATAAAGGAGGGGCTATTGTCGCTGGAAATTCTGTAAATGTAACCATCTCTGGATCTCTTTTTAACGGAAACTCTGCAACTAAAGGTGGTGCAATTGCTGTAACAGGCAATGGTGTAGATTTCATTTTAAACACTAGTACTTTTGTGAATAATTCCGTATCAAGTAATGGTGGAGGAGCGATGTACTTAGGAGGTTCAAATGCCAACAGTAGTATTACCAATACGACTGTTTTTAATAATACTGTAAATTACCCCTCATTAAATCAATCTACAGGCGGTGGAATACGAATAGAAGGCGCTAGACCTTTTACAATACAAAATTCATTAATTTATGGGAATTTGGTAACAAATGGTACAGAGACTGCAGGTTCAGATATTGGAATTGTTCCTAACACTGTCCTTAATTTATCACATTCAATTACCAAAAAAATTGAGCCTAACTTAGACGATACTGCTGGGGATGTTTTTTCTACATCTATAGTAGGTGCAGATTTAACATCTTCTAACTTAATGTTTGTGACCTCTAGTGGTTATGTTGAATATGATTCTGTATCTAGTTCGGAAGACAGCCCTATTGATTTTGGATCAGATGGTAATGATGCTGGATCATGGAATTCAGGGTTAGCTTTATCTTTAAATAAGCAAGATGTTTTAGCTGCTAATGTATTAGTGTTTCATAATAAAACACCTGACAACATAGAAATTAGCCATACTATTTCTACCCCATTAACAGTAGAAGTGTATAGTATTTTAGGAACTAAATTATTAGGTCTTAAAAATGTAGCGCAAAGACAAAGCATTCAAGCAAATTCTTTAGCTTCAGGAATCTATATTTTAAAAGGTAAATCTAATGGGAAGTCGTTCTCTAAAAAATTTATCATAAACTAAAACAACAGAGTTCCGACGCTTTTAATACTATAAAATAGGGGTTTTAAAAAAGCCCCTATTTTAATTAAAATCTGTTTTAAAAAACAGTTCCCCTTAATTTAAAAAAAGAATACATTGAAAAAGTATTTCGTTTATTTATTTTTAGTGTTCAATACTTCACTTTTATTTGGTCAGCAACCAAATATTGTTTTCATTATGACTGATGATCAAAGTTCAATTCCTTTGAGAGATAGTGATAATATAAATCAATCCAGACCTTTTGGTTTTAATGGAGATTCTAAGGTCCACACCCCTATTATTGATAACTTAGCCAGTAATGGAATTGTTTTTAACAATGCTTTTGTGTCTTCCTCTATATGCAGCCCAAGTAGGTACAGTATTTTAACAGGAAAATACGCTGGAAGATCTGAAGGCACTAATTTCTTAAACGGCTATCCAGTAGGACAACTAAGTCGCGTTGCAAACAATATAGAACTCGAAGAAAATACAGATAATTTACCAAAATTATTACAAGCTGCAGGCTACAATACTGCTTTTATAGGAAAATCTCACATTGTGGATCATGAATTTTTAAACACCTATACACAAGGCAATTTTGGTTTCATGGCATACAATCAAACCGATGACCCTTATGTAGAAGCAATTTCTGATGCCATGAAATTTAATCATGATAAATGGGCCGACAGAATTCAAGGTTTTGGATTTGATGTTGTGGATGCATTTTATCCCGCAAACTTAAGAGAATTAAAAAATGATGACTTAAACGTTCACAACGTTGAGTATAAGAACAAAGCGGTTCTCGATTATATTGAGAATGCTAACGATGACCCTTTCTTCATTTATTACAGTGAAACGGTGCCTCACGGCCCAGCCCCTTTTTGGTCAAATAATAATAATTTTTATGCCGGTTTAGATTCAGACGTTAATATTACAGCAGAAGGTGTTTTAATACAAGACTATTCGTACTTACCAACAAGAGCGCAAATAAAAGATGAAATTTCTAATTTACCTGGAAAGGATATAAAACAAGCTTGGTTGCGTTGGTTTGACCATGCTGTTGGTGCTGTTGTTAGTAAATTAGAGGAAACAGGAAAGTTAGATAATACCATCATCGTTATAACTTCCGATCATGGAGATTTTAACAAAGGGAAATCTACAAATTACGATGCAGGGACTAAAGTGCCTTTAATGATGTATTGGCCAGATGGAATTTCCACGCCTTCTACTTACGAAGAATTAGTTCAGAATATAGACTTCGCTCCTACTTTTTTAGATATTGCGGGTGTAGATATTTCTACTTCAGAAATGGACGGTGTAAGTTTAAAAGAGGTTATTACTAATAATGCTACAGAAGCTGTTCACGATCATTTGTTTTTTGAATTAGGGTTTTCTAGAGCGATTAGAACCAAAGACTGGAAATATGTAACGGTGCGTTATGATGATGCTACAAATCAAAGAATAGCCGACGGAAATACTTTCAATGGGCCAAACGGAACACAAGTGCCTCTACCCTTCTACATCCCAAATGTCTCTTTAGGAAGTTTAAGTGCAGCTGCATACCCACTGTATCATGTAAAAGACCAATTATTTGATTTAAATAATGACCCTTATGAAGAAGTCAACCTTTTTGATACTCAATTTGAAACAGCTACTGAACTAAGAAATACATTACGTACAGAATTGCTTACTTTTATTGACAGACCCTATCAAGAATTTACAGATACCAGCGTAGACCTAACAGTCACTACAGAAAGTACTTCAATTTTAGGGAAAGTTTTAGCAGGTTACCAAGGTTGGTTCAATACGCCTTCGGATGGTTCAAATTTAAATTGGAAACATTACCAAACCAGTATAAATGGCGTTAAAAGATTTGAACCTGGCTTTGCCACTTTAGATTACTGGCCTGATATGAGTGAGGCAGATGAAGATGAAAAATACATCACCACTTTTACACATAAAGATGAAACTGCAGCTTATGTTTTTTCATCAGTGAATACAAAAACAGTCAATCGTCATTTTGAATGGATGAATGATTATGGAATCGATGGGGTTTTCTTTCAACAATTTGCATCAAACCTCAAATCAAATGCATCTATATTAAAAGCCAATGATAATCTAGTTTTTGATAATATCATAGCTGCTGCTCAAGAAAACAACAACAGACTGGTTAGTATTATGTACGATTTATCGGGATCTAACGCCACTTCAACAATGGTTGAAGACGTGAAACTGCATTGGGAATCTCTTGTTTCTAGACATGGAGTGAACGATAATTCAAACAATCATTTATTAACCTACAACCAAAAGCCTGTAGTTGCACTTTGGGGCGTCGGTTTTAATCGTTCAGATAATTATGATTTAGACGATGTGCAAGCATTGATCAACTATTTTAAGGACGACGCAACATATGGAGGCTGTTCCGTTTTATTAGGTGTGCCTAGAAGCTGGAGGACATTGGACAACGATGCCGTTAATGATACTCAATTACACACCGTTATAAGATCTGCTGACATTGTACATCCGTGGACGCCTGGAAGGTATAGTAATATTAGTGGTATCGATAGCCACAAGACTATTATAATTGCGGACAAGGCATGGTGTGATACAGAAAACTTATTATATATGCCTGTCGTTTTCCCAGGGTTTAGCTGGCAAAATCTTAAGAAAAGTCAAGGCATATTTTCTAGCCTTAACAGCATTCCAAGGCTAAAAGGAGATTTTTTATGGAGGCAACTATATAATGCGTTGGATGCCGGCGCACAAACTCTTTATGTTGCAATGTTTGATGAGATGGATGAAGGGACTTGTATTTTAAAAGTTGATAATAACCCACCCTCAAGTGCATTAACTCAATTTACAAACTACGAAGGTTTGCCTAGTGATTATTATTTATGGTTAACAGGAAAAGGAGGTGAAGCTTTGAGAGGAGAAATTGCACTGACTGAGAATCAACCAATTTATCAGAATTTACCAGAAATCACTGATTATTACGCAGATGAATATGGAGATGATAGCAATACAGGAACAAGCACAGGAACGGCGGTTTCAACTATTCATAAAGCTTACTCTTTAGCAAACTATGGAAATACAATTAATATATCGGGTACTGTCATACATAATTCTAAAATTTCGGTTCAAAAGAGCCTGAGTTTCTTAGGCATAAACAATGCCATCATTTCACCAGATGAAAATAAAGTAGGTACAGACCGATTATTTCATATTAGTAGTCCAGATCTGAATGTTTCTTTTTCAGACATTACTTTTAAAGGGAACAAAGAATCATCCATTAATGGGGGCGCCATAAATATGAATGCCAACTCTAATTTAACCTTTACCAATAGTATTTTTGATGATAATTCTACAGGAGGTATAAGCAAAGCCGGTGGCGGTTTATTTTTTAGCGAAGGAAATGTAACTATTATAAACTCCATTTTCAAAAATAATTTAGCTCGAGGAAACGGAGGCGCCATCAGCGGTTCTGGTGATGGAACTTTAATCATAACGGGGTCTTTGTTCATAAATAATACCGCTGCAAATATTAATAAAACGGACGGAAATGGAGATAGAGCTAATGGTGGCGCCGTTAATGTTTTTGGAGACGGAAGAGAAGTCATCATGTCTAAAAATACATTTTATAATAACGAAGCAACGTTTCAAGGCGGTGGTTTATATTTTGGAGGTTTAAACACGACTAACACTTTAGAAAACATAACCGTATTCAGTAACAAAGTAACCTTAACATCTACAGAAGCAGGAAGAGCTGGTGGAATTAGAATTGAAGGAGATAGAAATTTCGAGATTAAAAACTCATTGATTTATGACAATCGTTTAGGAGATACCGAAAACCCAGAATCTGATATAAATAGTGCCACAGCGGTTCAATTAAACTTTATAAATTCATTATCTGGTAGTTCTCAAGGTTTAGGATCCGATGATGCATATGGCTCTTCGAAAATAGACGCCGTTTTGACCTCTTCTAATTTAAATTTTAATGAAACTTCTGGAAAAGTAGAATATGGTGAGGCAGCAAATGGAGATGACACCCCTATAGATTTTGGGGATGATGGAAATGATGCTGGAGCTTGGAACTCAATGCTTATATTATCTGTTGACGATACTCAAATTTCTAATGATAATTTTGTAGTTCATTTTTATAATTTGACCAAAAGCATCAAGGTATTCTCTACGAACAATTTACCATTAGATATAAAAATTTATACGATTCATGGGGCTATGGTATTAGAGAAAGATCATAACAACCCTAAGGAACTTATAAATATCGCGCACTTAAAAACAGGTGTTTACATTCTAAATGCAATGGAAAACGGAAAAGAGTTTTCAAAAAAGTTTATTCTTTATTAATTCATAATCAACTTAAAAATGTTTAAAAAGAACCTCATCATTTTCTTTGTAAGTTTAGTTCACATTAGTGTGTTTTCTCAAAGTGAGATCATCGTTGAAAGTGAAATTGTGGATGTAAACGAGCAACCTCTCGCCTTTACATCCATTAGTATTATGTCTAAATCTATTGGTACAATTAGTAATGAGGACGGTCGTTTTTATTTAAGATTAACTAAAGAAAACTTAAACGATACGATCACGATTTCTACGCTTGGGTTTAAATCTTTTAAAATAATGGTTCAAGATTTTATAGATCAAGAGATTGAAGTTGTCACGCTTGAAGAAGACTTGGTCTCTCTTGATGAGATCGTCATACAAGATCCTTCTTCTTATGTGAAATCTGCATTAAAAAAACTAAAAGAGACCACTTACAGTAAAGGACATCAATTGAATATTTTATACCGTAGATTTTCTAATGAAAATAATGTCTCAAGATTTTTAGTAGAACATTATGTAAAAGTATATGACAATGGCCCAACGTCCAGAGAATTTGGACCCATAGAAATTGTACAAGCTAGAAAGTCTAACGATTATAGATTTGCAAAAAAGAAACAGAAATTTCATGCCATTAAAATGATTGCTAAACAAAATCCATTAAGAATCAGAATTAATCCCAGAAATTACAAATGGAAGATTGTTGATGACACTTCATACGATGGAGAAGATGTTATTGTTTTGGAAGGAAAAGTGAAAAGCAAAAAAAATAAATGGATTAAGTTATTCATTGGTTCTGATACTAACAACATCTATAGATTAGAAAAATCTGACTTGAATGCTGTATATATTTATAAAAAAAACAAAGATGGAACTATGGTGCTAAGCTACCATAATAGAGAATATGTGTTTTGGGAAGAAGTATCATCACAAACAAAACGATTGCTTAAATTAAAAGAAGATGAAATTAAATTGTCTTACAGACATGAAGCAATTGTTTTAGGCATTGAAACAAATAGGAAAAAAATAAGAGTCAGTGAAAATATTAAACCAGGTAAAGATATTGGCGATTACAACTTAAAATACGATTCAGAATTCTGGAAATCTATTAGTCTACCTCCCGATTCTAAATTTTATAAAGAAAGTTCCAAGCAATTAGAAAACATCTATGGAATTCCTATAGAAACACAATTTAAAAGAGTCAAAAATTAAGTTCAATTACCCCCTCAAAAAAATTTACAGTTAAAAAAACACCCCCTATTTTACATTAATTGAATAGGTTAAGTGAAAATTAATATAAAATTAATAAAAACATATTTATTTGTATATGTTATCAAGTAGGTCATTCAATTGGGTCAAATTGATCACTTAAAAAATTAAACAATCAAACTTAAAATATGGAAAAAATAAAAATTATTTTATTGCTTATAATTTTTCCTCTCTTTGTTTTTTCTCAAGAAAACACCATCCAAGGAACTATTACAAATATCATTGGAGAACCTATTCCGGGAGTTACCATTCTTTTAGAAGGAACACAAACGGGATCGTCTTCAGATTTTGATGGTAACTACACCATTAACACACAAAATAAAACGGAAGGCGTTTTAGCCTTTAGTTATGTAGGCTTCACAACTGTAAAGATTAGTTTTGATAAAGACAGCAAAACAATCAATGCCGTACTTGAGGAATCAACAGAAGAATTGGATGAGATTGTAATTACAGCATTGGGTATAAAACGCGATAAAAAATCACTTTCTTATTCTACCCAATCCGTAGATTCAGATGATATGAAAGAGGCTAGATCTCTAAACTTTTTAAATGCTCTTGCAGGAAAAGCTGCCGGTATTCAGGTTGTTAGCTCCTCTACTCCTACTGGATCAACACGAGTCATTATTAGAGGCCTTACTTCTATTACAGGTAATAATCAACCTCTATATATTGTAGACGGAATACCACTTGACAGCTCACCAGGAGATGGTGGAGTTTCCGTTTGGAATGGAGGAGATGATATTGATTTTGGAAGCCCTATCTCTACATTAAATCCAGACGATATAGATTCTATTCAAGTTTTAAAAGGGGCGAATGCTTCTGCACTTTATGGCTCAAGAGCCTCAAATGGAGTTATTCTTATTACAACTAAAAAAGCCGAAAAAAGTAAAGGAAAAATTAGAGTTAATATAAATTCAAATTTTTCTGTAATCTCAAATAGAGAATATCCTTACTATCAGTACGTATATGGTGCAGGAGACAATGCTAGATTAACGCCTAATGTTGGTAAGTTAGACCCTGAAACAGGGCTTCCTCTTGTTGGAGCGTTTAGAAGGGCTTATGGAATGCCATTTTTAGGGCAACAAGTTTTAGATTATAACGGAGAAGTTGGTACGTATAAACCCAACGTTAATAATGTTAAAGAACTCTATAAAGTAGGAACGGTCGCTACTAATACGTTATCCTTTAGTAGAGCGACAGAAAAAAATACATTTCGTTTTTCATATTCTAGCACCCTAGGCGATCATGTGATCGACAGAACGGAAAGAGTCAATAGGAATAATGTTGCGGTACGTTTCTCTCAAGAAATTTCTGACAAACTAAAAGTGAATACCAGTTTGATTTATGTGAATCAAAGAGTAGACAACAGAATGTATAGAAATGGTAGTGAAAGAAACCCTGCCAACAACTATATGTACATTTTACCTAACATGTCTCAAAATAATTTATTTCCTTACAAAGACGAAGACAATAATGCCTTTAATTATGAGGGGCCTTTTAATAACCCCTACTGGAATATATACGAAAACACAAATCAAGATATCACAAATAGAATTGTTGCGAATGTGACTTTAAATTATCGAATTTTAGACGGCTTAAGTCTAAAAACAAGAATAAATGGAGTGATTAACGATGTGGGTCGATTTGAATTTAACAATATGGGAGCTGCTTATGATCCAAACGGATTGTTCAGAGAAATTGCTGTTAAAAGAGAAAACAGGAATTATGAAGCGATCTTAAATTACACCAAAAAAATCAATAACATTTCAATTGTTTCCCTTTTAGGTGCGAATAGGTTCGATTTAAGAACATCAGGAACCCGAAAAACTGCAATTTCTCTTTTACAAACAAATATCATGAACTTATCTAATGGTGATGAATTTTCTCCTGTGGTTTATCTTCCAAATAACAAAACAATAAACTCTGTTTTTAGTTCTGTATCTGCAGGATTCAATGACACCTATTTTATTGATATTACAGGTAGAAATGATTGGTCGTCTACGCTTCCTTCAAACAATAACTCCTATTTTTATCCATCAATTGGTGGTACTGCAATTTTTTCAAAATTCTTACCTATAAATAACATCTTAACATTTGGTAAAGTAAGAGCTTCATACGCTCAAGTAGGAAATGATACGTCTTTTGATAGAATAATCAATAATTATATTGAGGGTGGAAACTATAACAACTCTCAATGGTTGGCACTACAAAATCAACGGAAAAATTTAGAATTAAAACCAGAACTAACTTCCTCTGCAGAATTTGGAATTGAAACTAAGTTATTTAATAACAGAATTACATTAGATGCAACATATTATAAGTCATCAACTAATAATCAAATTGTTCCAGTACAAGTAACTCCAACATCAGGTTTTATTTCCAAAATTATTAATGCGGGAGAAATTCAAAACAAAGGGTTTGAATTGTTTGTATCCGCAAAAATATTAACCAATCAATTCAAATGGGATACAAATATAAATTGGTCCAAAAATGAATCTTTAGTGGTGTCTCTAGCCGATGGTGTGGATCGCTTGTTGCTAAGAAATTTTTTCAATGTTGGAGTCTATGCGGAAGCTGGAGAAACCTTTGGTAATATTAGAGGAAACTCACAAGCAAAAGACCCGGTATCAGGAACGCCTTTAGTTTTACCTAATGGAAGAGTACGTTGGGATGAAGACCAATATTTAGGAAATGCACAAGCGGACTGGATTGGAAGTCTAAGGAACACTTTTTCCTACAAAGGATTTAATTTAAACTTTTTGATTGATGTGAAAATGGGTGGAGAGTTATTCTCTGCCACAATGATCAAAGCAGTAAATCATGGGATTCATGCAGAGTCTTTACAAGGAAGAGAAGAATATTTACTTTCATCGCTCATATTGGGAGAAAACAATAATGAGAGACAAGGAATCGGATTATTTGGTAATAATTATGCAGATGCAGAAAGAGCCAAAGGCGTTATCTATAGAGGAGCCGCTTTAGGAGTGGAAGATGAGGATGGTAATTGGGTTGCCGAAAGAGATGATGATGGTAATATTGTGTATTCTCAAAGATGGCTAAACCCACAGCTATATGGTTTTGATGGTATTCAAGATCAAGGACGATTTGTTTATGATGCTTCTTATGTAAAATTAAGAGAAGTTGTTTTTGGATATACCTTTCCTGCAAGAATGATTAAAAAATTAAAAGGGGTGAGAAACCTTAAACTTTCAGTTGTTGGAAGAGATTTATGGACAATTTATAGAAACACACCTCAAGGAATCGATCCAGAGGCAGGCACAACATCTGGGAATGGACAAGGGATAGAGTTTGGTTCTTTTTTACCTACAAGAACTCTTGGTGTTAATTTAAAAATAGTATTTTAATTATGGAAAATATGAAGAAAAACAAGAGATACGTTAGCTTAAAATTATCTGTGTTCATGATTTTATTTTCAACGTCCTGTACAAAAGATTTTGAGGAAATAAATACCAATGAATTTATATTTAATGAAGCATCTCCAGGCGCTCTTTTTACTGGAGTTGTAAAAAACACTTTAGACCTCGTTGGTGGTACTATGAACGATCAATTATATAACACTTACGCTAGTTTCTATGGCGGTAAAGGGGGGCAGTTCAATCGGTATTTTTATACAGAACAAGCACTGGACCAGTACTGGAAGAAATTTTATGTAAATATTCTTAAAAACAATCAAGATATCATTGATAGTTATTCTGATGATTCTAATTATAGCAATAGAGTCTCTATTGCCAAAATATGGAAGAGTTATGTGTATTCAATTTTAGTATCTACATTTGGACCCGTACCTTATCAAGAGGCTTTACAGGGAGAAAATGCAGCTACTTACGATTCTGAAGAATTTATTTATACAGATATTTTAGCTGAATTAAAAACTGCTTTTGAAAATTTAGATGTTTCTGGAGACACGTTAGTACAAGATCCTGTATTTGATGGAGACCTAAATAAATGGAAAAAATTCGCCAATTCACTTCGCTTAAAAATTGCACTTAGAATTTCAGAAGGGTTCCCAGTTTTAGCACAACAACACGGATCAGATGTGATGGCAAATGAAGGAAGCTTAATTAGTTCAAATGCAGAAAACGTTGTCATGAAATGGGGTGTAGAACAAGAAAATTGGTCATTTAACTATTCAAGATACGTTTTTATTGAAGCCAATGATGATGTTGTTCCTTATATGAATTTACATTTTCTGTTAAATCTTAAAACGTATAAAGATCCAAGACTTTTTAAACTAGTAGAACCCTCTAGCGATCCAATAACCCTTACAGATGTTGTTTTTAGATCTGGATCAACCACAGAACAAATTACAGTAGAATATGAACTCCCTTATTTTGGAAGGCCTTTGGGTGGAAATGCAGGCGTAGAAGGTTGGGGTCTAAATCAAAATGACAATATATTAAACGGATTAGCAAACAGAAGGTTTAGCAGACCTAAATTAGATTTATTTATGGCTCAAGATATGGGGTATAATGTAATTACCTATGCCGAAATAAACTTCATCAAAGCTGAAGCAAAGGAAAAAGATTGGGGGGGATCTAAATCTGCTGAACAGTATTACTATGACGGGATAGAGGCTTCGTTTCAACAATATGGAGCCACTGGAATCACTGAGTATAAAAATAGAGCCGGAATACAATGGGGAACTACGAGTGTAGGAGACAGAGGTTTATTTGGCCTTGTGACAAGTGGTATTTCAAATGATCCTTTAGACAAAATCACAAGACAACGATGGCTCGCTAGCTATAACCAAGGTCATGATATTTGGTGCATGCAAAAAAGAACGAGAGAATTACCATTGATCGATCAATTTGCACCTGATGGCGTAACAGGTCTTGATTACGCTCCTCTTCCAGAAAGAATGGTTTACCCTCCTTTAAGTGAAGGCGGTCTAAACAATGATGCATTCCAAGAAGCAATTCTCAATTTGGGAGGAAATACGCTTTACAACCCCTTACAAATGAATAAGTCCTATAACCCAATTCAATGGGAAAATATAGATCCTGAACTTAACCAAGATTTTGGAACTAATTTTTATGGGGATTCTGAAGATGATTTAATTGCTGAAGGCATAGACTACACAATAATTTAAGATTTATAAAATGAAAAAAATTAACTATTTATTTTTAATGACATTATTTTTAATTTCATTTTCATGTACTGAAGATGATGTAGTAACAGGTGAAGATGGTATCTTAAACTATACCATTCCGAATGTCCCAGTGACTTCAGATTATATAGTAGGCGCACAATATTCTACTTTTGGAAGAAGAAGCACCGTTCCTGAAGAACCTAGTATTGGGATTTACAACGGAAATATTGCTGATTCATTAGTTTACAAACAACATGTAACTCAGGCACAAACTGCAGGAATAGATTTTTTCATTTTTAGATATCGCTCCGCAAATAATCAAAACCAAAATAATGCCGACACAAGATTCATTGATGGTTTGCAGGCTACCT
>Ga0209715_1001951_pt1 | contig 16295 bp, 9 predicted proteins | sample COGITO_mtgs_1205_2_FD_184809 | JGI IMG/M metagenome (GOLD analysis project Ga0209715, IMG submission 184809) | Pelagic marine microbial communities from North Sea - COGITO_mtgs_120503 (SPAdes) (version 2) | ecosystem: Environmental > Aquatic > Marine > Epipelagic ...
TTAGGGACAGGCTCTAAATTAAGTATGAGATTGGATCGGGATTTTAGGGCCTCCTTGCCGAGCGCTGCGCGCTAAAGGGGAGCAAACGCTCGATTCTGTGCGGCATCGAGCGAGCTCGAGCCCTACGAGGTTTATGGGGAAGTACATACCAAACGATTAGGGGCCGACACTAAAACGGGGTGCTGGTTTGAGCCGGCGCGGCTTGGTGCGCTTGATCTGTACAGGTAACTGTTCATGAAGATGCATTCGTTTTCAGAGTGTCATGTCGTTCATGATTTCGGTGGCTTCGAGTAGGAACTCGGGCCACGCCTCTGGTTTGATGGTTTTATTGGCGCGGTACACAATCAACCAGTGCTGCTGGCCGTCGATGCTCCAATGCTTGTCGACTTGCGCTTCTAATCGTCGAATCGTGTCCGCATTGAACAGAGTGCGCACGGCAGCTTCGTCTGGACCACTCAGGTGATAGGCCTTTGAGAAGGCGGGCTCACTTTCAAAATCGATATCGTCAAAGCCAAACAGATCGGCGACCTTGTGAAAGAAATGCTCGGGCTTGCAGCTGAACTCAGGCAGGTGCGCGGTGGGGATTTGAAATGCCGCCACTGTCTGGCGATGGGTGCTGCTGTGCTTGCCGCTGCCGACCGTGAAGCGATAGTCAAACAACATTCCCGTCGCATCTGCCATCGGGCCGGAAATGCGGTTGCGGATTTGTCGCGAGCGCCCGCGGCTGAAAAGTTTCATAGTGCTAAAGCCGAAGGCATCCGGATCGCTCTTCTCGGCGGTGAATTGCATCCCCAAGTTATTCGCAATCTGGAGTAGGGCAGCGCAGCGCCTCTTTTGTTTAAGGTGCGAGAGCGCAAGGAGCGCTATGACCACGGCGGCAAAGCCACCGAATATGAGGAAAAATGATAAGTCGAGGAGAGCTATGATGTGTGGCATTTGCGACACGCTAAGCGCGCAAGCCCCCGCTGCAAGCCACAGTACTAGCCGTGGACGGTTTGCGGGTTGAGCCGTGTATGCGGATGACGACCTATCGGCGACACGTATTCCGCCCTCAGTGGCCTGATCGGTTTCTGCTTTTAGGGGTGCGCAGGCAATCGCATTGTAGAGTGTAGCCGCATTTACAGTTGGGTAAGCGACGGTTTTTTTACTGGGGAGCTGTGAGGCGCGGTGACAGGCTGAATGAAATTACGCTGAGCTTCGCAAAGAGTTCGATTAAATGCTGTAGGGTTAGCCAGCCAGCGTCGCCTGCTTACTCGTCATCTTTGCAAGAGTGCGGACAATCCTGTCTATCTCAGGCGAAAGGTCTGGCAGTTTTCGGGTGCGATTCATTTTCGTAATCAACTAATTTTTAGGGACAGGCTCATTTTTAGGGACAGGCTCCAATAGCGCCGCGCTTCTCGCCTTTTTAGGGACAGGCTCATTTTAGGGACAGGCTCTAATAGCGCCGCGCTTCTGGGGGTGCTCAAGCTCGATTGTATGCGGCATCGAGCAAGCTCGAGCCCTACGAGGTGAATCATTAAGCTGACACCTTTTTCGGTCTTTGGCTATTGGCTATTTTGGGGGACGACTGTTGGATCAACTCTAACTCGTCGGGTTGGGGAATGGTGGTCCTGTATTTTTGGAGTTTAGATTTGATGCCGATGTGCATTCGGCCAAGCTGAGCTTCTGGCTTTGGGATTTCTTATCTGATGCCATCTCCGGTACCAGAACTTGTTTATGTTTGAAATTCTCAATCTATTTTGCGCGGCTTCCTTTCTCGGCTTCGGGCTCAGCTGTGTCTTTTCTGCGTACATGGTGCATGAGTTTGCCCGCTATGGGCTGGCCCGGTTCCGTGTCATGACTGGGGTGCTGCAATTGCTGGGGGCCTGTGGCTTGGCGCTTGGCGCGGCTCTGCAGGTTCAGATCGGTCTGATGGCGGCTGCCGGATTGTCACTGCTGATGCTCGCCGGTTTTGTCACGCGCTTGAAGATTAAGGATTCGGCGCTGCAATGCCTGCCGTCATTTGGCTACATGGTGCTCGGCGCTTGGCTGAGCTTCAAATATAGCCAAATGCTTTAAGCAAAGCGTATCAATAAACACAGCATCAGGACGATCGCAGCCGGGATGGATTTCTGCGCGGTGTCGTGCACTTTTAAATGCATGCCGATCGCTCCTGCCATGAGGATGGCCATCACGGTCGCTGCTGGTGCGATGAATTGCGGAAGGGCGATGCCGATGAGTAGGGCGACTGCCGCGGTGATTTTCAGCGCGCCGATTAGATAAAACATCGCTGTCGGCAGTCCGTAAGTGGCAAATTCTGCTTTCAGGGACGTGGCGCTCCCGCCGCGATAGCTGGTCGCCTTGCGGTTGCGGATCAACCATACATTTAAGATCCCGAGTCCGACGATGAGCTGAGCAGCCGTTTTAATGAGTGATGTAATTTCCATGACAGCAATGTTGAGGATTCTGTTCGATGATGCAAACGTGAAGACGTTCCACATTGAAATTGAATCTGATTGGCGCAGGGTCCTTCTTATGCGCAGGGCAACTACTGTCGCTTGCTCTTCGAGTGGGTTTATGTCGCGCTGGCTGTCGTTGTCGGTAAAAGGCTAGTTGTGCTCGACTCTGTGCTCGTGGTCTGCCGTTTTATTTAGCTTACCTGTAAGCTATTGTGCAGTCGCTCGATCCTATATAATCATGTCAAAAAAAACGCAACCAACAACCATGACCGATCGCATTGGTGCAGTCATGGGCTTGCTGATTCCTAGCTGTATGGAGGGATTGCGCCTCGTTGAGCTGGGAAAACAGCGCCCGCTTAAGCTGCATGAACGCCTTGTGTTGTTCTACAATTCGCCGCTGTGCCTGCACTGTAACTGCAATCGAGAGAAATTCGATAAGGAGCGGGCGAAGCTTCGCGAGATCGATCGCGAGCGCCGCTTGGCAGACTGAGGGCTGCCTCCTTTGTGCTGTGCGGGTTCCGATCAGTGCCGCTTAAGAGCGGCGTCCCATTATTTGTGTTTGGCCCTTATCTTCGTAGCTGCTTCCCATGCGTGATTGTAAATTCATTTTAGAAGTCGAGCAAGTGACCAAAGCTTACGGTGCCGTCGAGGTGCTGCATGGCGTGGACTTGCAGGTTCGTGCGGGTGAGCGGGTTGCGTTGACGGGCCCGAGCGGTAGTGGCAAGTCTACCTTGCTCAACTGTCTGTGCGGCATTGAGCCGATCGACTCGGGGCGTATTACGATTGCGGGGGAGTGCTTGCAGCGCGAGTCGCGTGAGCAGTTGGACCGTCTGCGTCGCGAGCAGATTGGCTATGTGTTTCAGAGCTTTCATTTGTTGCCGACCTTATCGGCGATTGAGAACATTGAGCTCCCAGGGCAACTGATTGGCATGGACAAACAGGAGCGTGTCGAGCGCGCCCAGCAGCTGCTCCATGCTGTCGGTTTGGCGCATCGAGCGGGGCATCGCCCGGATTCGCTCAGTGGCGGGGAGCGTCAACGCGTGGCACTCGCGCGTGCGGTGATGCATCGCCCGCGGTTGATTCTCGCAGACGAGCCGACCGGCAGCCTCGATTCGGTCAACGGCGCAAAGGTGCTGGACCTGCTGGAATCACTCTCGCAGACGCATCAGATTGCGGTGCTGTTAGTCACGCATGACCGCGAGTCGACCCGTATCTGCGAGCGGATTGTCGCGATGCGCGATGGGCGCATTGTGGAGTCGTTGGATTCGTGATGCGCCGATCTGTAAACCTGCCGTTGCTCCTGCTGTGCAAGACGACGCTGCGCCATTGGCGAGAAGGGTGGGCCAGCTATTTGGTTTTGCTTTGCATCGTGGCGGTGGGTGTCGGTGCCTTTAATGGCATTCGGCAGGCGAGTCGAGCGGCGTCGGCGAACTTCGGCCTGTTTAATGAAGCGGTCTCGGGCCGAAGTGATTTGATTATCGAAGCGTCCGCGGGCGGGCTCGATCAATCGATGCTCGATGGGCTGGCGGCGATGGCGATGGATCCCGATTGGCACTTGTTGCCTGTAGTTGAAGGATCGGTTGCTCAGACCGATCGCGCCGGGCAAGCTGTTCGGCAGTTGCGGATCGTGGGCCTGGATCTGATTGGGGTGGGCAATTTGCCGCATTTTATCGAGCAGGGCCTTGCGTTCTCTGGTGAGCAAGGCGATGCGAATGAGTGGTATGACTGGATTGGCTCGGAGTCGGGAGTCTGGCTGTCGGCCGGCCTCGCGGACGGCGCTGGGCTGGCGCGTGGTGATCAACTGCAGTACGCGTTTGGTGGGGGTGTGGATGCAGTGGTGGTGGCGGGAGTGCTGCGCTCCAGCAGCGCACAGTTGCCGGAAGATTTAGTCATTTGCGATATTGTGGTCGCACAGCAATTGTTGGCCAAAGTGGGGCGCCTGGACCGGGTTGAGGTCATCTTGGCTGATCGAGGGGCACGCGCGGATTCCAGCTACGTGGATGCAGTGACGAACCGTTTGCAGGCAGTGCTGCCCGATGGGCTGATCCTGAGCCCTTCGGAAGAGCGGGCCGAAAAGAGAGCGAGTATGACGCAGGCCTTCAGGCTGAATCTGACCATTCTGTCGCTGATCGCGATCTTAGTCGGCGCTTATCTGATCTTGCAGGCGCTGGACGGGGCGGTGGTTCGTCGGCGCGCAGAGATGGCGACGCTGCGCAGTCTCGGAGTGGGAGCGGCGACGCTGTTTTGGTTGTGCATGTTAGAGGCGTTTTTGATTGGTCTGTTTGGTTCGGTTGGTGGCATCGGTGTCGGTGTGCTGCTCGCGGGCGGGGCTGTGCATTTGCTCGCAGAGACGGTTAACGCGCTGTATTTTGCTACCTCTATAGATGCGATTCAGTTGACTGGTGTCGATTGGATGTTGGGGATCGGCTTAGGCGTGGCTTTCAGCGTGTTGGCAGGGCTGATCCCTGCGCGTGACGCGATGTTGACGCCGCCGGCGCAGGTGCTGGCGCGCGGAGACTGGTCGCCGGGATTTAGCTGGCTACACCGTCCGGTGTTTGGCTACACCTTATTGGCGCTCGGCGGGCTGTGTCTGCTGATACCTGCGCAGACGATGAGCGGCGGGGGCAAGTTGCCGATTGGTGGCTTTACTGCGGCCGGCTGTTGGATTTTTGGGGTGGCGCTGCTCGGCGGGCAGATACTGACATGGGGGGCGGGGCGCTGCCGTCCTGTGGCGCAGGGGCCGGTGCTGCGTATTGCGCTCAGTCGATTGGCCGACGGTTCCAGTCGCCATCGGTTGGCGGTGGCGGGGCTTGTGGTGGCGGTCGGCATGGTCGCGGGCATGCTGCAGATGGTGGGCAGTTTTCGTGGTACCATCGAGCGTTGGTTCGATGTGCGCTTTCAGGCCGAATTATACATTTCCGAGCGCGGCGTTTCCGGTGGGGCGACTGCCAATGGTATTGATCCTGATTTGATTGAAGCGTTGGCTGCGACTGACGGGGTTCGTTTTGCGGATGCCATGTATGTGGCTGTGGTCGATGCGCCGCGCGGGACGACGCAGCTGGTGGGGGTTGACTTTGATGCCTGGACGGGGCCGCTGCAGCAGTTGTGGCTGCGTGAGCCCGGCGAACTGGCGGCGGTTGAGGGGGCAGAGCCTGCGCTGGTGAGTGAGACGTTCGCGCGGCGGTTTGATCTGCTGCAGGGCGGTGCGGTGGCATTGCAGACGCGCTATGGGCCGAAGCTTGTTTCGCCGATTGGAATTTTTTCCGATTATGGCAATGAATTTGGCTCCGCGGCGATTGATCAAGCGGTATGGAAGGAATGGACCGGTTGTGCGCGCGCGCTCAATACCAGCCTGTTCCTGCAGCCGGAGGTCGAAGTGAATGCTCTTCGCGATGCCCTGCGGTTGCGCTATCCCGGGCTGGATATTCGCAATGCTGCCGAACTGCGCAGCTTGGCGCTGGATATCTTTGATCAGACCTTCCGGGTCACTACTGCGCTAAATGGTATCGGCCTCAGTGTCGCGTTCGTTGGTTTGCTGCTCGGGTTATTGGCCATTTTTCAAGAGTCTGCTCGGGCATGGGCGACGCTCGACTGTCTCGGATTCTCGCGTCGTCGTTTGATCGGGGCCGCCGGTCTGGAGGGCGCAGGGATTGCTCTGGCCGCTTGGGTGAGTGGCATTTTCCTCGGCGTGGCGCTCGGCTGGTTGTTGATTGCGGTGATTAATGTGCAGTCGTTCGGGTGGACGTTGCAATGGTCGCTGCCGTGGGGGCAGTTCGTCATCTTTGGACTCCTGCTCACCGCCAGCGGCTACCTTTGCGGGCTCGGTGCCGGGGCTTGGTGGTTTCGCAACAATCAAACCAAACACTTATAACCTATGTGCCTCATCACGATCAGCAAGCAGTGCGTCATCGGCGCGGTCATCGCCCTTTGTAGTTGTTCTGCCAATCCGTGGATCGAGCCCCCGCTGCAGACTTCCAAGGGCTACCCCGTGCCGCAACCTGACACCGCGATCGTGCTGCCCGCCGCGCACGGGGCACACCCGGAATATGCGATTGAGTGGTGGTATTGGGTCGGGCATCTTGAGGCGGTTGAGAGTGGCGAGGCCTTCGGCTTTCAATCGACAGTGTTTCGCATCGCAGGCGACCCTTCGACCAATGTGAGTCGTTTTGGTAGCGCAGTAAGCTTTGGCGAGCAGCAGTTATTTATGAGCCATGCGGCTTTGAGTGAAGTGAGTCAGCAGCGCTACCGCAGCGTCGAGCGCGTTAACCGCGAAGGGTGGCAGGCACGTTCGGCCCAGGGCAAGCTCGACCTGCGGGCGACGCCGATTCGGGCGCATGAGCGTGCCGATGGTGTGTCGTTTGAAATGGATTTTAAACTGCCGGATACCACGCAGGTGCAGCTTGAGCTGACACCGCTCAAGCCGATTGTGAGCTTTGGCCAACGAGGCCTGAGTCGCAAGGGGGCCGACCCCGCTGCGGTGAGTCTTTACTGGACCTACACGCGGTTGCAGGTCGCGGGGCGCATTATCCGCCAAGGAGTGGTGACTGAGGTGGAGGGCTTGGCTTGGCAAGATCATGAGATTGCCTCGAGCCAACTAGGCGCGGACCTCGTAGGCTGGGATTGGACGGCGATTCAGCTCGACGATGGTACCGAGGTGAAGGCCTATCGGCTACGTACCAAGGATGGGGGAAGTGATCCATGGTCTGCGGTCTATTGGATCGATGAAGCCGCGCAGGTACGTGGTGTCTATGCCGATCAGTTTAAGTGGCAAGAGGACGACTACTGGATTAGCCCTCAGACGGGCTTGCGCTATCCGACCAGCGTCAGCATCGAAGCTACGGACCCGCGCGATGGGCAGCGGAAGGTTTACCGTCTGCGCCCCTTGTTGGATGCGCAGGAATTTACTGGTAATCGTTCCGGGAACCCCTACTGGGAAGGCGCTTGTCAGGTGTTGGATGGTGCCGGCCGCAAAATCGGTCGCGCCTACTTAGAGCTTGCCGGCTACGGCGGTGGTCTCGCAAGTGAATTGAGGTAGGCACGCTGAGGGGAAGCAGTCAGGTCGCTGAAACGTGTCGCTGCGTTCTGTGCCGCTCGAGATGAGCGGCTAAGCTGTTTGGATGCGGCCCGCCAGCTTTTGTACGGCAAACGCATGCTCGGCTAATGTATGCGGGTACTCGATGATTTTGTTGTCGTCGACAAAGACGGTCAAAATGTAATCCGAGTCTGCGATTCGAATGGGGATCGTCAGTGTGACCAAATGAAGCGGGTCCCTTTTGCCTTCCATCGTGATTGTGCACCGTTGCATTGCCACTGCGCCGTTTAAGCTTTTTTTTATCGCATTCAATGCGCCGCAGTCTTTGCAGGCTGGTCTCGTGCCGCAACTTGCCTCCGCGTCGCTCGCATGCAGGCAGCCTAAATATCCGCCAAGCGATTGCCCGTAGGTCCCGTCTAATTCTAGCGTGTTCGCCATTGCTAGGTAGGCGGCATTGGCATAGACGATCTGGCGCTGGGTATTGAGCAGTAGCACATGTTCGGGGGCATGTTGTACGAGGCTTAGTAGTATTGCATTGCTCTGCAGTGATTTAATTTGTGCGTTCAGTGCTTCAATTGAGACGATCTGCGCTTTTGGTGGCTCCGGTACTAGTGTGGTCATAGATTGGGGATCATATGTCAGTTTTTTTATAATGCAAAAAAATGCATTAATTATAGAGCGTTTGCTTGTGGCTGTCCTTAGCTATGTGTCAGGTCACGTGACTGTGTGGTAAGTGCAGCATCTGATTCAATCTATTCGAGTATTCAGGCAAAACCTTTTGGTGTCGCTTGCTTGTGTATGCGCATTCAGTAGGGTTCGTGGCAGTTTAACTGTATTATTTACGCGGCGAGTGCTGTAAGATGGAGCATTCCTTGTAATAAGTACAAAACTTGGTTTTGGGTGAAAAGTTGTTGTTTTTTAAGATATTGAATGTCAATGCTTTATGGATTGAATTGGCTGGTTGGCATGCTAATTGTTATATAAATGGTAGAATAAACAAAAATCCCCTCAACCCGGAGCCTAAATTCTGTCAGATGTGGCAGTGAGCCTAGGCGCTAATGTGAGGACCAAAATTACATAAAATATCATGAAAATATCAACCCAACTCAAATTCTATATAGGTGCTGCCGCTGTACTGTTTAGTGGCGTTTCAGCGCGGGCCGCGACCCTCGTTGAGTGGGGGGCCTCGGGAGGTCAAGAAATGGTGACCGGGAATGCCAACGGTTCTGGCATCCCTACGACTTACTCTACCACAACTTACTTGAGTCCGGGAAATGGTACTAATGGCTACAGCACTAGTGTGGTCGGGCAAACCCGCAACTATTATGGGGCGTCCGACGCTCAGGTCTTTGGTCTTAATAACAATGGCGGTGGCGACGGCACAGATGCGATTCAGATGGTGCGGAATTTTGGGGGTGCAGGCGGTACTGTTAACAGTATGATTGCTTGGGAAACCGCTGATTTCCTTACATCCGTCAACACTTTGGATTCATTTGATATGGAGTTTTCCGCCCGCGGTGGAGCAACGACTGGGCATTACCTAATTCAAACTGGGTCTGGGTGGTATCGAAGCGTTGAGAGCGTTGTTGATGATGGTAGTAATAATTGGGGTGACTTTAGTAAGAATAATTCGAATTTAACATGGGCGTCCTTTAGTTCCTTTGGTGTCACAGGGGGCAGCGGCACAGCTGATCTCAGTGACGTCAAGTCCGTTGGCGCCTACTTTACGTCCGCTGCAGATTCAGGCAAATGGATCGGTGCCAAGCTGCGCTATTTCAGGGTGACCGAGGTTTCGCCTATCGTTCAAACGAATGCTACTTACACTGATGTTTCGGCAGCCGCTGCTGTGACCAGCGCAACGGATCTCGTTAATCAGGGAGAGGCGACGTACGCTGGCTTTACAGTTTCAGATAACCGATCTGGCGACGGTGCTGCTGATGATGGCTCCAATGATGGCGCCACGGCAGAAACTTTTGAGAGCATGACCTGGTTTAAGGCCTCGGATGGTCAGTTCCCCGCAACAGTTACCTTTGATTTGGATGTTTCAGTGAACATTGCTGGTTATAATATTTCCGAGATTAACTCGATTGCCGGATGGAAAAGCGGCACGCACGCCGATCAAGAGGTGACGGTTGAGTACAGTATGGTTGGCGATGCTGAGTTTGTTAATCTGGGTACATTTGCAAACATCGCTGCAGGCGATGCAGAATACAGCCGCATCGGCTTGACCAATTACTGGAATGGCGACCTGGCTTCAGGTGTTGACGCACTTCGGTTTACTTATGCAGATCCAGAGGGTGTTGATAATGGTACGGACCGCATGGTTCTACAGGAGATCGATGTGATTGGTGTTCCGGCTCAGCTTTCGACGAATTACACTTACACGAACATTTCGGACCTCCAAGCCGCGGTTCGCAACACAGACCTTGCGAACGATGATGCGACTACTTTTTCGACTTCGACCGTGACCGCGAACTATGATGGCGTGGATGATATTGGTTTTAATGACGGTATCGCTTCTATGGACGCGAACGGTTTTGCAAACATGACGTGGTTCCGTAATAGCCACAACCAGCTGCCTGCGGAGGTCGTTCTTAACTTGGATGTGAACGCCAACTCAAATGGTTACAATATCTCTGAGATCAACTCGTCTGCTGGTTGGAGTGGCGGGTCGAACCAAGCGGACCAGATTCTAACAGTTGAATATCGTGTGATTGGCAGCGCGGCGTGGACCCAAATAGGGGATGTAGCATTCACGCACACCGCAGCGGCCGAGGGACAATTTAGTCGAGTACAAATTGGCAAAGACTCTGCCGGCTATCTGGCGACAGGCGTCGACGCATTGCGTTTTACCTATGCTGTCACTGGAAATAATCTAGCGCTACAGGAGATCGATGTCATCGGAGCTCCCGTAGCAGTGCCGCCGACACTGGAACTGTCCTCGATGTTTTCGAATGACATGATCCTGCAGCGCGAAAAAGCGGTACCTGTGTGGGGAACTAGCACGGCGGGCGAAAGTATTACAGTCGAATTTGACGGGCAGACCAAAACCACCACCACGGCAGGCGATGGTACCTGGACGCTAAACCTCGATTCTATGGATGCCGACGCCGTTGGTCAGGACTTGAAAGTCACTGCTGGTCAGGGTTCCAACACCACGGTCGTCACCTACAGCAACGTGCTGGTGGGCGAGGTGTGGGTCTGCTCAGGACAGTCCAACATGGCTTTTTCGAACGCACAAACTGAATTCAGCGCAGCCGTTGAGGCAGCTCCAGATAACCCCAACCTGCGTTTTTTCAAGGTCCCTAAGATCACTCAAGAGACGCCGCTTGAGCGAATCAGCACAGTGTGGACCGAGAGCACCACTGGGAGCTCAGGCACTGCCAAGGGTTTTGGTGCGGTTGCCTACTATTTCGGTCTCAAACTGCAGGATGAGCTCGAATCTTCGGAGGGCGCGAAGGATGTGCCGATCGGCTTGATTCACAGTGCCAAAGGCGGCACCAGTGTTGAGCAGTGGTTGCCTGCCGGCAATAATTACAATAGCACTGCGGGCGGTTATTACAATGGCCAGATTGACGCACTCATCCCATTTGCGATGCGCGGAGTGCTTTGGTACCAAGGCGAGACCAACGTGATGAATGATCAAGACGCGGCTGGTTATGTGACTAAGAAAAAAGCACTGATCGATGGCTGGCGTGCTCTGTGGGGTGAAACCTTTCCTTTTTACTACGTACAGCTTGCGCCTTATAATTACACAGGCGACGCAGATGGTGTCCTTCCACTCTTCTGGGAAGCGCAATCTGCGATCCTAGATCAGGTTAGCAATACCGCGATGGCAGTGACTTCTGATTGGGTTACTGACCGTGATGGCAACCTAAATCTCGATGAAATACATCCTAGGAATAAGCAACCCGCCGGCGAGCGTTTGGCACTGCTGGCGCTGGATAATACCTACGGCCAGAATATTGTCAGTAGTGGCCCAATATTTAAGTCGATGGTACAGGTCTCTGGCACCCTAGAGGTCACGTTTGACTCTGCTGATGGCTTAACCACTAGTGACGGTCAATCACCTGATAACTTCGAAATCGCAGGCACCGACGGCGTCTTCGTTCCCGCCACTGCTACAGTGAGTGGCAATAAGGTCACTTTAAGTGATGCGGGTGTAGCGTCGCCAGTATCTGTGCGTTTTGCATGGGTCGAAACCGCGCAGCCCAACTTAAGAAACGCCGCTGGTCTTGTGCCGTCCGCTTTCCGGTTGATTGATTCCGATGGTGATGGCATCAGTGATGCTGTGGAGGGTAGTGCTGACACGGATGGTGACGGTACAGCTGATTACTTAGACCTGGACTCCGATAATGATGGCTACAGCGATCAATTTGAGGGCAGTGGTGATGCGGACAGCGATGGTGTCGCCAATTACCAAGACTTGGACTCCGATAATGATGGCTACAGCGATGCGTTGGAAGGCGGCTACGACCGCTATGACCCAGTTGTGGTGCCGACTGAATTTACGGATCTGGTCGGCATTGTTCTGGCGGAACGCAGTCAGATCAATGAAGCGTTTATCAATCCCGCTTATAAGAATGATTTAACTCTGAGTGATGCCGGGGAAATACGCGTGACCTTTATCAAGGAAGGTGCTGCGAACCGCAATTCACTCGGTTACTATACCTATAATGAGTCCACTTTTGCAGGTCTCAGTAAGGCAGATGTCGACACAGACGATTCTAAAGTTATCTCGGTTGAGGAGTTGAACAGCTTGCCAGGGGTTGAAATAGGTTGGGTCTTTCCCAATGGATCTGCCCTCGATAGCAACGGAGGTATCTTAGTTGAAGGTGATTCGTATGTGATAGGCGATGGACGTGTTCATCCGGTTGGCACTAAATTGGGCTTCTTTCTGGTAGCCAAGGGATGGGTCGGTGACGGCACAATTCTCCAGCCCTACCGGGGTGGCATCAAGCCATACGTGATGTTCACCACTGATTTTCTGAATCCCGAGGCTGAACAGACTGACACATTGTCGACCGATGCGTCACATAGTCGCCAAGTCGCGCTCCTGTTCGATAGCGCTGATCGCAATGAAGTCATTATGGGCTTTGAGGATATTAGGCGTCGACGGATGTCGGACGGTTCTGTTGGTGGCGATCAAGACTTCAATGACGCGGTATTTTCTGTCAGCAGTAATCCAGCGTCAGCGCTTGCTACCTCTGGAATTGCGACTGCGGATCCCGAAGGAACGGATGCAGACGGAGATGGTGTCTCGGATGTTAATGAGCTTGCCGGTGATACGGATGGTGACGGAACACAGGACATCAATGACCCAGACGATGACGGCGACGGCATTGTGACCGCAACTGAAGGTGCGATCGATTCGGACAGTGACGGCACGGCCAATTATTTAGATACCGATTCAGACAATGACGGCATCGACGACTCAGTTGAAGGTTCGGTGGATACCGATACCGACGGCATTGCCAACTATCTCGATACCGACAGCGACAATGACGGCTTACCCGATAGTCAAGAAGCGAGCCTCGACAGTGATAGCGATGGCACTCCAGACCGTATTGATAGTGACGACGACGGCGACAGTATCGCAACGGTCGAAGAAGGTACCAGCGATTCCGATGGGGATGGCACTGCAGATTACCTCGATACCGATAGCGACAACGACGGCATTAGTGACGGCGCTGAAGTAGTCGGCGACACCGATGGCGATGGCACGCTAGACCGCTACGACACCGACGATGATGGTGATGGCATCCTGACTATCGACGAAGGCAATGCTGATAGTGACGGTGATGGTACTAGCGATTACCTCGATCTCGACAGTGACAACGACGGCTTCTCCGATGGAATCGAAGGCCAGGTCGACAGCGATGGTGATGGACTTGCCAATCGTATCGATTCAGACGACGACAATGACGGTGTTCCGAGTGCGAATGAAAGCAGTGCAGACACTGACAATGACGGTCTTGCCAACTATCTCGATACCGACAGCGATGGCGACGGAGTGGATGATGGCGCGTCCATAAAGGATGTGGTGCTAACCGCCACGACCCGTGCGCTGCAAGCGAACTACAGTGGCAAGCCACTTATTGGCGGTGATCAGATTGCATATACTATCACGATCACCAACACAGGGGCAGATTCAGCCACTACGGTGGAGGTCGAAGGTTTGGTACCTGCGGAGACTACCTACATTGACAATTCGTTCACTGTAGATGGCAGTGTTGTAGCTGTCGCGCTCGATTCGTCGACCACGGTTGATCTTGGCGCCTTAGCCAGTGGCCAGACTACTACGGTAACGCTGATTGTTTCGGTGAACGAATCGCTTTCTGCGGGTCTGAACAAGATTAGCAGTGCGGTGCGTGTGGATTGCACCGAAAATGCATTGTCCGCGATTAGTGATAATGATGCCAGCGGCCACTGTGGTATCGTTGATGATGGCTTGGACCATGTACTCGATTCGGGCAGCGACACCAATGATGATGACCCGACCAACTTGCCACTGATGCAAGGTACGTTTGCTGAAAGTTGCACGCTTGCGTTCGAGGATTTGCAGAATGCCGGTTGGTGTGATTGGGACATGAATGATATAATCCTCGATATCACCAGTTACTACGTCGTCGATGGAAGTAACAATATCGAATCAATGGTGGTGACTTACCAGTTGCTTGCGCGTGGTGCCGGTTTTGAGTCGAAGTTGAATCTTACCTTGCCGTTCTCGGGCGATGCGGAATGGCAACGGATCTACCTCGATCTCAGCGGTGACATCGAAGCCAACACGCTTGGTTCCGCTACCGACAGCGCCACGATTGTATTGTGGGAGTCCTCAAAGGATGCGTTGCCTCCATTCACTGATCTTAAGTACAAGTGGGGTGCTACGCGTACGGAACGCTTTGATCCAACCGAGCCAGGTAAGATCGCAGTGGTAAATGTGTATTTCGATTCAGCTGCGAGTAACCCGTTGGCAACCTTTGAAGAGTCGCCGTTTGATACGTGGGCGTGGATCCCCAATACGCAGCAAGAGATTCACCGCCTGATTTACAATCTTGCCAGTAGTCAAACCGTGTATGTTGGTCCACTATTTGGGCGCAGTCTTCCGTTTGTCGCCAAATTTAGCAGCGATTTTACTTGGGCCGCTGAAGGTCAGGCGATCTGGGACACACATCCTGACTACGTGCCGTTTATCTTGTCCGGTGGTACCACCAACTTGGACTGGGCCGACAATATCAACATCTGGCGTGTCTGGTGGGATGATGAGGGTAAGATGCACGGCCGCGATGAAGTGAATCCGGCATCATACAGTGATTATCATAAGGATTACGTCTCAATCTGGTCCTCTCAGCCATAGGGCTACGATCATTCTTGCTCTATCGGCATTCAGTGATAAACATTAACATGTCACTGAGTGCTTTTTGTTTTTTTTATAATTATGCTTCGCCCCCCCACCATATCGTGTGCATTGGTTCTACTCTTGAGCCCTGCATGGCTCTTGACCGCTCGTGCGGATGACCTGAACTGGAGCAGGGATCTGGGCATGCCTATTTATGGCTCGCCGCTAGTTCGGGACTTGGATGGTGATGGCGATTCTGAGATTTTAGTCAGTAGTCTAACCGGCAGCGTCAGTCTGGTCGATCTCAACGGTGATCCATCCAGCGGGTGGCCACAGCAAGCCGTTAAAGATACGGTTAATCTGCCTCCTTTTTTTAGGACTTCACCGAGTGTCGGGGATATTGATGGCGACGGTATTATTGATGTTGTTGTTGTCGGCGATGATCAAGGCTACCTGCACGCATGGGAGCTCGATGGAACCCCGAAGCTTTTTACTGAGGGTGCCGTTGATAACCGGCTGAAGCTAGACGGCAGCATCAAATCAGTGGTTCGGTTGGTGGATGTTGATGACGATGGAAGTGATGAGCTGCTGGTGCACACGGGCGATTCTAAGTTGTACCTACTGAATGGTGATAGTACTGCATTTAATGCTGGTTGGCCCATTGACTTTAGCGTAGTCAATATTGAAGAAATTGAGGGTGTTTCCTATGTGGCATCAAAGGATCAAGTGACTGCAGGTAATACTACATGGTCGAGCCCGATTGTGCTGGACTTCGATTTCGATGGAGAGCTCGAAATTGCCGTGGCCACTACCATTGGAGTAAGTGAAAATGAGACCAATGGCACTATCGGTAAAGTACACGTCTTCGATTTAGATGGCAATGCGGTGAGTGGTTGGCCTGTTAGCACAGATCAGGGTAAAGGTCTTCACGTATCCAGCCTGACTGCTGTCGACTTGGATGGCGACTATCAGCTTGAACTTGTCCTTGGTGGTGCCGATGGAAAAGTGTATGCATGGCACGCTGATGGTAGTCGAGTTGACGGATTTCCAACCACTTCTTTAGGCCCCGGCATCAGCGCTAGCGTGGCAGCTGCAGACTTCCGCTCTGACTACGTTGGCCCAGAGCTGGTCGTCGCTGATATCGCTGGCAATGTACGCTGCTTCTCGAGCAGCGGCGAATTATTGACAGGGTGGCAAGGAAAAAAAGAAACCGCTGCTAATGTTGTGGGGTCGCCCATTGTTGTGGATGCCACCAACAATGGCCAGCTAGAGGTTGTCGTCCCTTGTTTGGACAGTAAGCTCTATATTTGGGACGCGTATGGTTCTTCCCTGAGCGGCTTTGCATTAGATCCAGACAGTTCGGGGGGGATTTATTCCACCCCGAACTGCGCCGACTTAGACGGCGATGGCGACCTTGAACTCCTTTATGCGGGCTGGGATAGGAAGCTCTACTGTGTTCAGCTCGAAACCAGTGGCGCCTGCGCCA
>Ga0209715_1001956_pt1 | contig 16279 bp, 16 predicted proteins | sample COGITO_mtgs_1205_2_FD_184809 | JGI IMG/M metagenome (GOLD analysis project Ga0209715, IMG submission 184809) | Pelagic marine microbial communities from North Sea - COGITO_mtgs_120503 (SPAdes) (version 2) | ecosystem: Environmental > Aquatic > Marine > Epipelagic ...
ACTTGACGGCCTTGAGGTTGCAAATGGATTCCATCGACGAACAATTCATCGAGCTGCTGCATGCCCGGATGGATCTTGCCCGGCAAATCGGATTGCACAAATGGGAAAATGGAATGACCATTTTGCAAATGGAGCGATGGAAAGAAGTCTTCGACTCCCGAGAAAAGTGGGCATTGCGTGCCGGATTGAGTCCAGAATTCATCCTCAACTTCCTGGAACAGGTGCATAAGGAGAGCATTCGTGTCCAGAATGAAGAAATGACCTCGAAAATATCAAGGTCATAATATACTGGTATACAGTATTTTAAGAATTATTTTCAGTTTTTTTCGAAGAATTTGAAACTAAAATCGAACTCCCCACGTAAAGGGAGATGGTTTTGGTTTTGCCACGCTCGAATTGAGCGTTTATGAATCAGGCGATTTGGTGAGAAGGGGTCCCTCAACGGAGGGGCCCCTTTGATTTTTTACGCTTTTTTTTTGAGCTGCCTTCCCTGATCACTTTCTATGCCTGCGGGTCATCATGTGCAGCCACATGGAACGACTGAGCCTGGCGATCAAAGGCAAGAGAATAATCAACAGCACAATACCGGTGATTAGAAACAAGCCGACATCTTCGAAAAAAGAAAACCTCATTAGGCCCCACCAATTGAAGCATGTCAAGGCCACGAAAACCGATACCCAAAGCGCGACAGTTAGCCCGTACGACACGTAAGCCGCACCAAAATAAAATCCGGGTTCCCTCAAAAAGTCTTCCCCGCAAACGGGACAAGCATCCGGCATTGCTGTGATCTTATCCCATCGATACGCCCGAGCCGACATGAATATCTTGCCTTCACGGCATCGTGGGCATTTTCCGTGCAACATCGCTCCGACTCCGGTGGACCTCTTTTTCGCCATTACTTCAAATCCTGCATCGAAACCAATCGATGGTACATTCCTTTTCGAGCCATTAAAGCTTCATGGTCTCCCTCCTCAACAATATTGCCCTGGTCCAGCACAACAATTCGATCCGCATGGCGTATCGTGCTCAACCGATGGGCGACAACCAATGTCGTCCTGCCTTCCATCAAGCGATTGATTGCTTGCTGCACGGCATGCTCGGACTCCGTGTCTAACGCAGATGTCGCCTCATCCAAAAGCAACACAGGAGGGTCCTTGTGCAGCGCTCGTGCGATGCTCAGACGTTGGCGTTGACCGCCGCTCAGCTTGTTGCCCCCATCACCTACCGACGACTCCCAGCCTTCTTCCATCTGCTGAATAAATTCCAGTGCGTTCGCAGCGTTTGCCACTTGCTCCAATTCCTGCAGCTCATGCACGGCTCCGTTCGCCGCACCCAAGGTGACATTTTCTGTGACCGATGCGTTGAACAATCGGGCCTCTTGCGTGACCATTCCCATTTGCGAGCGAAAACTGACCAATTCAAAAGATTCCAACGGCCGGTCATCCCAAGTAATCTGACCCTTGGTTGCATCATAAAATCGTGCGAGCAAATGCACCAAGGTCGTTTTCCCTGAGCCACTCGGCCCCACCAGGGCGACGGTCTCGCCTTTTGCGATGGTCAAGTTAATGCCGTTCAACACCACTTGTTCGCCATAAGAGAAGTGAACATTATCAAAGCGGATGGCGTGCTTGAGCGGTTCTGCCAAATTTGTCCCCGAATCGGTCATTTCCTCCGCCGACAAAATTTCTTCCAAACGCTCGAGCGAAGCGGAACCTTTTTGGATTCGAAACCAGCCATCGCTTATCGAACGTGCGGGAGGAATGATTTGGGAAAACACCACCAGATAGCCAATGAACCAATCGCCTGTCAATCCGCTTGATCCTTCGAGAACAATGCGGCCTCCAAACCAGAGCAACGTGGCCATGACACCCAAAGAAACGGTTTCAGAAACGGGCGAAGACAAATATTCCCGTTTGTACAAGCGCCGCATCAGCTCAAAAAACCGGTCATTTGATGCTGAAAATTTTTGTTCAAACTTGGATTCAGCATGAAATGCTTTGATCACCATCATCCCACCCAATGTTTCTTCCATGATGGAAATCAATCCTCCCAATTCTTCCTTGCCACGTTTTGCCGCATGCTTTAAACTCTTCGCAATGCGACTGATCAAATAACCACTTACCGGCAAGAATAACATGGAGAAGAAAGTCAGCTCCCAGCTCAAATAGAACAACGTTCCCAGCGAAACCAAAATGGATATGGGCGATTTGAATAAAATCTCAATGGTCCCAATGACGCTGAACTCCACCTCCATCAAGTCATTGGTCATCCGGCTGATGACATCCCCCTTTCTCGACTCAGTAAACCAACTCATTGGAAGCCGTAGCACCTTGTTATATAAGTTGTTGCGCAAGTCTCGACTCACACCTGTTCGCATCGTCGCCAAACTATAAAGTGCGAGATAGCCCACGGCATTTTTCAGCACTGTGACGCAAAATATTCCGATACAGATGTAAGACAAAGCGCGGGATGGACCAACCTCCAGGACAAACGCATCGAAATATGCGCTCCATTTTTCTACACCGCTGCCCGATGGGATTTCAATCACAGCGGCCGTATCCTGTCCCGATTGAAACAAGATCCTCAGAAAGGGTACGACACTCAAAAAAGTAAACAGGGACAAAAAAGCGTTCAAGATGTTGCAAACGACATTGACCGCCAGGTTTAACCGGTAATTTGCCAAATGCCGAAACAAGTCACTGAACCGATTCAAGCGTTCAATCTTTTAAGGTTTCGACCAGCGCTTCCGCAGCACCCGTGTACCCCCAAGGAGTCAGTGCTTTCAACTCTGCTTTCACGGAATCATTCACCGCCAATCCGTCGATGAATTGAGCAATGGAATTGGCATCAATGATGCTGTTTTGACGCGTAAGGTCCTTCAGCGCTTCGTACGGTTTGGGAAACCCTTCGCGGCGTAGGATGGTTTGAATTCCTTCCGCAACCACTGCCCAGTTGGCCTCGAGATCTGATTTCAATTTGGTTTCGTTCAGCAATAGTTTCCCTAATCCTTTTTGCAACGATCCCATCGCAATCAAATTGTGCGCCAGCGGCACTCCAATGTTGCGGAGAACCGTCGAATCGGTCAAGTCCCGCTGCAATCGACTGATGGGAAGCTTTTCGGCAAAATGATGCAGCAATGCATTCGCAACGCCAAAGTTCCCCTCGGCATTTTCAAAGTCGATGGGATTGACCTTGTGGGGCATGGCGCTGCTGCCCACCTCGCCCGCTTTGATCTTCTGCTTGAAATAGTCCATGCTGATATAGGTCCAAGCGTCACGGCTCAAATCGATGAGAATGGTGTGGATGCGTCTCAAGCAATCGCACCATGCAGCCAAATGATCGTAATGCTCAATCTGCGTGGTGATCTGGCTTCGCTTCAAGCCCAAGCGTTGCTGCACAAACGAATTGCCGAATGAGGCCCAATCCAATTCGGGGTAAGCCGCCATGTGCGCGTTGAACTGTCCCGTTGCACCGCCAAACTTCGCGGCATATTCACACCGTTGCAACGCATCTAGTTGAGCATCCAAGCGATCGATATAGACGGCCCATTCCTTGCCCAATGTCACCGGTGATGCCGGCTGGCCGTGCGTACGAGCGAGCAAGGGGATGCCTTTCCATTCACGTGCTTGCTGCAACAGGGTCTTCCGCAAATCTTTCAGCCCCGGGACGATGACTTGCTCCGTCGCTTCTTTGATGGATAGAGGAATCGCAGTGTTGTTGACATCCTGAGAAGTGAGACCGAAGTGAATGAACTCTGCCATTTCGGCCAGACCGAGCGCCTCCATCTTCTCTTTGATGAAATATTCAACGGCCTTCACATCATGATTCGTTGTTCGCTCAAATGCTTTGATTCGCTCTGCATCTGCCTCTGAAAACTCCGCGTAAATCCGACGAAGGCTTTGTGCGTCAGCCGCCTTGAATGGCGCCAATTGCGGCAAAGGGATTTCGGACAGATGGAGGAAGTACTCCACTTCCACGCGCACACGGTAACGCATCAACCCCCACTCCGAAAAGAAGGGGGCGAGATGAGCTGTTCTACTTCGATAACGTCCGTCAACGGGGGATATAGCTGTGAGCGCGTTCAACTGCATGTGCTTGAATTCTAGAACAAAAGTACACTCGAAAAGCGCGCATACCAGCGGAACTTCTCAACCGATGCACCGGCTTGATGAACATGTCAATCGGCATGACTTTTTCGCGAAATTCGCCCCATGGAACAGGTTTTTCTCATAGAAGGCATGACATGTGGGGGCTGCGTAAGCCGCGTCCAAAGCGCTATCCTTGCAATTCCCCGCGTTGAATCCGTTCAAATAGACTTGGCCAATGGGCAAGCAAAGGTGCTTTCGGAAGAAAAAATAGCCCCAGCGGAATTGCGCACGGCGCTTGCTCCGTTGTCCCATTATCACATCATCGACCCAGCGAATTCAACTGCCACTCGCATGGGAGAACCGACGGCAACCGGGGCGTTTCAAAAATTTTGGCCGTTGATTCTGATTGGATTGTTTCTCTTGGCCATTTCTTCGGCAATTGCATGGGATTCACCCGAACCGATGAGGCGCGCAATGGAAGTCTTCATGGGCGGATTCTTTTTGGCCTTCTCCTTTTTCAAGTTCCTGGATTTACGTGGATTCGTTCGAAGTTTTAGCCGGTATGATTTGCTCGCCAAGCAATCTTCCCTTTACGCTTGGATTTACCCCTTCTTGGAGCTTGCTCTTGGCTTTGGCTGGGGATTCGCGGGTGGAACCTTCTCAATCGCACTCGTGACCTTGCTATTGATGGGATTTGGCGCTATCGGTGTCATTCGGGCAGTCCGTCAAAAACAAGCGATTCAATGCGCATGCCTCGGGACAGTCTTCCAATTGCCCATGACGCGTGTCACCATCATTGAAGATTTACTCATGGTCATCATGTCCCTGTTTTTCTTGATTCCCTCTTAAAGGAGACGATCCATGCACATTCATACGATTCATACGGGCAACTTTAAACTGGATGGTGGAGCCATGTTCGGTGTAGTGCCCAAAGCACTTTGGCAAAAACATGTGCCCGCTGATGAAAACAACCTGTGCACTTGGGCAATGCGTTCCATGCTCGTCGAGCATGGGAACCGACTGCTTTTGGTCGATACGGGAATTGGCAACAAGCAATCCGAAAAGTTTTTTAGCCACTACCACCTGCATGGGGATACGTCGCTGGACGGCGAACTTCAAAAAAGAGGGTTCACCCGAAACGACATCACAGACGTTTTGCTCACGCACTTGCACTTCGATCATGTCGGAGGATCGGTAGAGCGCAATAAAGAGGGCAATTTGAGGCCTGCTTTCCCCAATGCTGCATACTGGACTTGCAAGCCGCATTGGGATTGGGCGATGAACCCCAACCCACGGGAAAAAGCATCATTCCTGAGCGAAAACCTCATGCCACTGCAGGAAAGTGGTCAACTCAATTTCATCGATCGAAGCGGGCGCTGGAATCAAAATCCGTTTCCTTCGACGTTCCCCGGTTTGGAGATCTTTTTTGCAGACGGTCACACGGAAAGCCAAATGATCCCCATCGTCCCTTGTCATGGCACCAAACTCGCGTTCATGGCCGACCTTACCCCCGCTGCCGCGCACCTGCCAACCGCCTGGGTCATTGGCTACGACACACGTCCCCTCCTCACCATGGACGAGAAACAGTTGTTGCTCGATTTGGCGGTTCGGGAAGACTGGGTTTTGTTCTTTGAACATGACGCGTCAAACGCATGCTGCCGTTTGCAAAGCACCGAAAAGGGAATCCGTCCACGTGAACTCGCTCCTACGCTTGAGGACTTGGTGGGATAACGATTAAACCTCCTTTAAAATGGCGCGATTCACTTCTTTCACCAAACCAGGTCCAGCGTAGACGAGGCCTGAATAAACTTGGAGCAAGGATGCTCCAGCGGCCAGCTTTTCCATCGCATCTTCCGCGGAACAAATGCCACCTACCCCTATAATCGGGAAAGCAGCTTGGGATTGGGTATGCAAGTATCGGATTACCTCCGTCGATCGATTGCGCAAAGGTGCTCCACTCAATCCCCCCGGGCCAATCGCATCTACCTCATCGCTGGAAGCTTTCAAACCACCCCGATCGATGGTCGTATTGGTAGCGATTACCCCCGCAATGCCGGTCTCCACAACAAGCGATATAATATCATCCAATTGCGCATCGGTCAGATCGGGTGCTATTTTCAAAAAGATGGGACGCTGCTCGGTCTTGGAACGATTCTGATCCACCAAGGCCAAGAGCAACTTCGTCAGCGGCTCCTTTTCCTGCAACTCCCGCAGTCCAGGCGTGTTGGGAGAGCTAACATTCACCACGAAATAGTCCACGTGCGGGTGCAGGGCGTCAAAACACTTCGTGTAATCCGATGTTGCCTCCGCATTGGGAGTGGCCTTGTTCTTTCCAATGTTCCCCCCTACAATTAATCCCTTCGGACGTCTTTTCAATCGCGAAACAGCTGCCTCCATGCCACCGTTGTTGAACCCCATCCGGTTGATGATTCCGCGGTCCGAAGGCAACCGAAACAACCGCGGATGTGGGTTTCCCGGTTGCGCAATGGGAGTAATGGTTCCTATTTCGACGAAACCAAAACCCAGCGTTGCCATCTCATCCAGCCATCGCGCGTCTTTATCAAATCCGGCAGCCAATCCAACGGGATTTGGAAACTTCAATCCAGCCACTTCCGTGACAAGACGATCTGAATGGACTGAAAACCAGCGCTTCATAAGCCACGCCAAGCCAGGAATGCGGCAAGCAATTTGCAACATTTTCATGGTCAATTCGTGCGCAGTTTCCGGCTGAATTCGGAAAATCAGAGGTTTGATCCAAGCGTACATGAGCGCGAAAATACATCGGGAACTCTTGAAAAGTGTTGAAAAATATGTGGATAGCGGTATCCGCGTGCCCCTATGAACCAAGCTCTGAAGCGGATAGATTTGATTCCCAACGATGAGGAACGTAGGATTATTCAGTTGGATGACGAAGAGGAGGCTCACAGAAGAGCAAGTGGCCACTTTTTTTGTGGACACCACCTTTGAGACGGTCGAAAACGGTTGGCCTGAAGTTGCGGACTTCTTAAATGGATGCGCAGGATTCGAGCAATCCCCGGCGTTGGACCCTGAAGATTATGGCCGATTTCTGATGATCATCGTTTCCGCCAACATCCAAATGATTCCCAAGCACTTTGATAGCGGTGTTGATCGACAAGTCATTCAACGGATCTGCAGCAAGTTTGCGCGCGCCCTGGATATAGCCCCTGAAACGTTTGCGAGCAAAGTGAAGCAGTATCGGGCATTCATGAAACAGATCAATCGGCCTTCGAAGAATGTCAGCACAGCAATGACCCGCGCCGTATTTTACAAATACCATTTGAACCAATACCAAGATGCGTATTTCCGGGACATGAACACGCCTGAACCCAATATCCAGCGGGACTTGAAGCAACTCATGGAACATTTCTTGTGGGATTGGGATGCGTTTACCGAATCCTACCGCGTCGTTCCGACCAGCGCGTGATCACATCATCCGCTCAATGTCCCGCGAAATGTCTTTGTCTTTGAGGCTTTCTCGCTTATCGTGCAGTTTCTTGCCCTTGGCAACAGCAACCTTAAGCTTGGCGTAACCACTATCCGAAATAAAGCAGAGTATCGGAATGACCGTCACCCCCGTGTCTTTCAGTCTGCGCTCCAACTTCTTCAATTCGGATTTTTGCAACAACAATTTGCGCGGCCGTCTCACTTCATGTGGGGTGTAACCCGCGTTGGGATATTCGGCGATGTACATATTGAACACGAAAAACTCACCATTCCAGAAGCGTGCATATGCTTCCGTGATGCTTGCCTTGCCCTGACGAATCGACTTAATCTCCGAACCGACCAATTGCATACCAGCGGTAAACTCGTCTGTCAAAAAATACGTGTATGACGCTTTTTTATTCTTGATTGCAGTGGCCATAGCACAAAAGTACTCAACCAAAGGCCTCAAGTCTCCTACCTTTGAAACATGTTCAAGCCAACACCTTCATCCGAGGAACTCAAATTGATGCCCAAAGTGGAGCTGCATTGCCACTTGGAACTCGCCATCCGATCGAACACATTGCGCGAATTCGCACAAGTCAGCGGCTTGGATGTATCGACCGATGAGGCATTTGCCGAAGCGTTCTTGATTCAAAAGCCCATGGGAGCGCTGCAATCGGTCTTGCACAAGTTCCTGAACACACGGGACGTCATCTGTGAGGCGCATTGGATGGAGCGCGTTGCTTTTGAGGTTTGCGAAGACATGTTTTTGCAGTCCAACGTTCGGATCCTTGAACTCCGCTATGCGCCTAGCTTCTTGCTGGACCACCACACGGATATGCATGCGGACCAACTGCAAGAAGCCATTATCCGAGGGGTGGAACGTGCCGAACAAACATACCCCATGGCCGTGGGTTTGATTTGCATCTTACAGCGAACCAAGCCCGTGGAAGAGAATGAAAAGTGGGTAGATTTCGCGCTCAAACCTCAAAATCGTTTCATCGCATTGGATTTGGCTGACAATGAAGTGGATTTTAATCCTGAGCCCTTCATTCCACTCTTCCAAAAGGCAAAAGAAGGCGGATTGGGAATCACTGTGCACGCAGGCGAACCCAAAGTCGCAGGAATCTCCCGCAACATCCGTATTGCGATTGAACAGATGGGAGCCGATCGGATCGGCCATGGCCTTCAGGCGATTGAAGACCCCGAAGTCATCGACTTGCTTATCAAACGCGGCATCCCCTTGGAGTTGTGCCCCACGAGCAACTGGCTGACGGGAGCATGCAGTTCTTTGGAGACTCACCCCTTCAAGGCACTCTACGATGCCGGTGTGAAGACCACAATCAATACAGACGATCCCGGAATCATGTGCACCAATCTATTAAATGAATACGAGCTACTCGCGGCCAAATGCGGCATCGAAGTCGCTTGTTTTGAGGCATGCAACAAATGGGCTTTGGAGTTTAGCTTTATACCCGATCAAAAGAAAAATTCCGCCTGGAATAAACGTTTCGAATCCTAAATGCAATGAAGACACCTTTTCAGACCAATTTCACCCAAATCGCTGTCATATGCGTTGGGATTAGCATGGCTTATTCCGCCAATGCTCAAGAGAATACCGTCGGTACCATCGCGTATGACACGGAAACGTATGCAGAAGGTTACACACTAATTTACCCACACTTCCAACCCCATGCGCGGCTGGTCAATGCCTGCGGAGAAGTTGTTCATATTTGGGAAAACGAAGCGGAACGCGTCCCAGGAAACAGCGCGATGCTCTCACCTATGGGTGGCTTGATTTGGGCGCATAGACCCGCGGATGATGGAGACTCGCCAATCATCGCCGGTGGCAGAGGTGAAACCATTGAAATGCGCACGTGGGACAATGAGCCGATGTGGAGTTTCAGCCTCAATGACAGCACCGGTCGCCTCCATCACGATTTTGCCCTCATGAACAATGGAAACGTATTGGCCATCGCATGGGAGCGAATGGACTCACTCGAGGTCATTGAAGCGGGCCGTGACACTGCCAATATTGAGGGTGGAGCCCTCTGGAGCGAACGTATAATCCAGTTGGCTCCGGATCAAAACGGTGGAGCTGATATTGTCTGGGAATGGCGCGCCTGGGATTATTTGATCCAAGATTTTGACTCAACCAAATCCAACTTCGGCGTGATTTCGGAACACCCGAACCGCATCGATCTCAACTTCGGCACGATTGGCAACAACGAAGAAGACTGGCTGCACGCCAATGGCATTGACTATAACCCCGTGACCGATCAAATATTATTAAGTGTACCCAATTTTGATGAGCTCTGGATCATTGATCGAGGCCAAGAAGAGGAAGGACTGGTTTGGCGTTGGGGAAATCCTGCGGCTTATGGCCAAGGTGAAGATTCCGATCAAAAGCTCTTTTACCAACACAGCGGGACTTGGCTCGATGCACCTTACCTGCAAAATTCTCCTGACTTCGGAAAAATAGGCGTCTTCAACAACCGCAATCCAGGGCCAACCGGTCCTTATTCAAGCGTGCACATCATCGATCCAACATGGCAAGACGCGGACAGTTCCTATGCCATGGAAGCCGATGTCTTTTTGCCCTTGGATTTTGACTGGACATGGACCGCTTCACTCCCAACCGATTTCTTCAGCAGTGGTCTCTCCAACTTCGAACGAATGGCCAATGGCAACAACCTCATTTTAGCCGGACGCCAAGGAGAAATTCTGGAATTAACCGCTTCGGGAGATACCGCTTGGCATTATCGCGTGCCGCTGCAGAATGGCATCGCTGTCGAGCAGGGCACAGAATTAGGCACCAATGACAACATTTGCTTCAAAGCTCGCCGTTATCCCGCCCAATTTCCCGCGTTCGCAAATGTACCCCTGGAATCCCAAGGGATGTGGGAACTGAATCCACAGCCCTTGACGGCATGCTTGCCTTGCTCCATAGAATTGAGTCTCGATTTAGTTGAAGGGGAATATGCTGTTGTCAATGTCACAGGCGCTTCCGGCGAAACCACGGTAATCTGGTCCCTGTATGACGTAAATCTCTGCACAGGTGATACCCTGGAATTTTCAAACGACGACAACCCATGCCAATCCAACCTCGACTTGTTGGTCCCTGGAGATACGATTACGGTCACCGTCATTGACGAGCAAGGATGTGAGGACCTTTCCAACTTCATCTGGACCGTGGAGAACAGCATAGTGAATCACGAAAACCCAATGCGCTTGTTCCCAAACCCCAGCCATGGTAACATCTCCCTGACAGGTCTATCCACGGATGCCACAGTCGTCATCCGCAATGCTGCCGGTGGGTGCGTCTGGAAGCGCAACAACCGAGCGAATCCAATCCAATCCATCGCCTTGGGGCATTTGCCCGCAGGTTGGTATTTCCTTGAAGCAGATGGCAAACGCACTCCATTCATCTTATTGCCGCATTAAATTCGCCTCATGAATCAATCGATTTTGGTTTCCCAAGCATCAGGCATTTGCACGATTGTGCTCAACCGCCCTGAAGTGTTTAACAGCTTTGATCAAGCGATGGGCAAGGCATTTCAAACGGCATTGGATGAGGCCGCACAGGACCCTGCCGTTCGGTGCGTGATCATCACCGGAAATGGCCGAGCATTCTGCGCCGGTCAAGACCTCAAAGAAGTCACGGCTCCGGATGCGCCGGATTTCACGACCATCGTAGAAAAAACATACAACGAAAGTATCCGGCGCATTCGAAACATGGAAAAGCCTGTCATCGGTGCGATCAATGGGGTCGCTGCCGGGGCGGGTGCCAACATTGCTTTGGCATGTGATTTAACCATCGCCAAAGCCTCTGTCAAGTTCATCCAAGCCTTTTCCAAGATTGGATTAATCCCCGACAGCGGTGGAACCTGGATGCTTCCTAGATTGGTCGGTATGCAGCGTGCTGCCGCCATGGCCTTTTTCGGCGAACCGGTCCTGGCCGATGAAGCCGAAGCCATGGGCCTCATTTACAAGTCTGTGCAAGATGAAGCATTCGAGGAGCATGTGCAATCCGTTGCCCAGCGATTGGCCAGCATGCCCACCTTCGGACTGGGCCTGACAAAGAAGGCTTTCAATCTCGGCTGGGAAAATGACCTTTCTTCGCACCTCACAACGGAACGCGATTTACAAATGCTTGCCTCGCAGAGCGAAGATTATGCAGAAGGCGTTGCTGCCTTTCTCGAAAAGCGCAAACCGACGTTTACTGGAAAATGACACCACAAAATTGGATCCATCGGGAAGATCAACTTCCCAACGACGACCAACGTGTATTGGCCTTCATCCCCGGAAATAAAGTTTTCTTGCCGGGCAAAGACCTTGAGTTTGAAATCCGCGAAGTCATCGTCCTCCGTTTTTGCGCCAACCACTTCGCTGGAAATCCAGAAAAAGCCGCAAAACACGGTCTTCACTTTTGGGCCGGGGAAGGAAGCAGCAATCGGTATTTCACCGAGGTCACCCATTGGGCTCCCATTCCAGCGGGACCTACATCACCAGAACAGTAAGCCAACGTTAGCTCGTCTTCCGCTGCGCCAAAGCAAACATTTGAATCGCAGCCAAACCAGCGGTCTCCGTGCGCAATCGTTGATCTCCGAGTGATACTTCGCACGCACCCGCTTGCTTGGCCGCTGCAATTTCATGTGCGGTGAAATCGCCCTCCGGGCCGATCGCAACCCAACACGAAGTCGCGGGTTTCAGTGCTTCAAACAAGTGATCTTTTGCTCCTTCCTCGCAATGAGCAATGAATCCCGCTCCAGGTGCCGTAGCTAAAAAATCATTCCATGAAATTGCGGGCTTCAATTCAGTCAACCAAAGTTGCTGAGATTGCTTCAATGCAGAAATCAATATACGTTGCCAGCGCTCCTGTTTTTCTTTGGTTCGCTCACTGCGTTGCGTCCAAATTGGCTGGATATAGCTCACACCATATTCCATCGCTTTTTCCAACATCCATTCAAATCGATCCGAACTCTTGGTCGGTGAAATGACCAAAGTCAGTTGCGCGGCTGGAGCCATTGACTCTTCCATGAGCTTGGTTTCCAGCAGGCATTGTCTTTTATCGACTTGTGTTAAGGTTCCGTGGTATCGCCCCCCCTTGCCATTGACAAGAATGAACTGATCACCCACTTCCGCTCGGAGCACGCGAACCATGTGCTTTGATTCTTCCGAATCCAAGGCGTGCAGCCGGTGCACTTCAGGAGCAAAAAAATACCGCATGCGCAAATTTAAGCGGTCTGGACGAGACGATATTTCGGCTTTCAAAACCTTTCTGTTTTGTTCATAAGAATGCCACTAAAACCCAGTGATAGCAATGGGTTCAGCGTATCTTGATGGAAAGAAGTGCAAGCCTATGACAAGGCGTGAAAACCAAATGTAAGCACGCTGGTAAGCACACGGATTTTCCATTTATTGATCGCCTTTCATGACTTCATCGTTTTTCATTCGAACATCCAAAACCAATCCCTCCGCGACCATTTGCCTCCGCATTACCGAGAGCCGTGGTAACCAGTACCGATTCAATACAGGCCATCGCTTGAACAAGTCTTCCAGCTGGAATTCCAAAACGCAGAGTGTTCGAACCGTTGCCGATGAGCGGTACGACATCATCAACCTTCAATTGAAGCGTTTAAAGGCCCATATAGAGACCCAAGCAGTAGAAGCTAAGTCTTCGGGAGTCCATCGTTCTAAATCGTTCTATTTGGGCGCTATTGAGTCGTTTGCCGTATTCGAGGAAGGTTCAGCTCCAAAGCACCGAAAGCAATGGAATCTAAAGCAGGCATTTGATGCATTCATCGCATTCTCTCAAGACCACAACTCCCCTATCACAGGTCGACGTTTGAAGCAGTCCACACTCATGACTTACATCGAGACCATGCGGCACATTCGGCTCACTGGTCTTTTGGATGAATCATTGTTGGGAGTTGACATGGATTGGTATCACACGTTCATCGCTCGATCTGAGGACGGCGGTAAGGCAGGCAAGCCACTCAGCTTGAATTACATCGGTAAACACATCAAGAACGTAAAACGAGTACTGCGTTTCGCAGAAGAACAAGGACAGGCCGTGCATGTCGCCTATCGCAGAAAGTCCTTCAAGGTTCATCAAGAACAAGCCACCGACGTCTACCTCAACAAAGAGGAATTGAGGCGCATGCGGATGTTGGATTTGACACCTCATCCCAAAGGGCTACAATTGACGCGGGACCTTTTCATGATCGGTTGCTCTACAGGGCTTCGCGTATCGGATTATACCCGTCTTACCCCCGACCATTTCCTGGAGCGTGATGGAAGGCGCTTCCTTCAAGTGTTAACCACCAAAACCAAAAGAGAAGTCATTGTGCCCATCGATCCTGTGGTGGAAGAAATCTATGAGCGCTATGGCCAGGCTCCTCCACCCTATCAAGTTGACCAAACCATCAACCGTAATTTGAAAACATTGGGCGAATGGGCCGAGATTGATGATGCAATTCCTGTTCGACGCACTGAAGGTGGTCAATTGGTGAACCAACGCCTTCCGAAGTATCAATTGATCAAGTCACATACCGCACGTCGCTCCTTCTGCACCAATGCCTACCTCGCAGGCATGGACTGCCTCGACATCATGAATTTATCAGGTCATACCTCTGAAAAAGCATTCTTGCGGTACATCAAAGTCACCAATGAAGAACGTGCCAAGCGGATGGCCGATCATGGCTTTTTTGGTGGTTAGTCTTTTATGCAGCGGACTGAGAAGCCCGCACGATTGCAATAACTTGATAAAAGAAGCGCATCGTTGTTCGGAAATAAGTCTCTATGCCATGCGCCACAACCGTAGACAGTAGATGACCACCATCGACCTTTCGAAGGACTCACATAATCTCCATCAAGGTCGCGGTAGCCACCAGGTAAACCCGAGAATCCACTTGAGTTATCACCGTCCCATGACGGTAGATCATCTGCAGAACTTTTCATTGCTAGCCCTGCATAATCAATTCCACCTAAAGACTCGGTTAGTGTATCCCATGAGGAATCCTCAGGAACATGCCACCCTGCTGGGCATAGCGATCGTTCATCCAACACTGCATAGAAATTGTAGAGCCTACCGTACACATTCAGGTTGGAAATACTATCATCGAAGATAGCCTGTGCGCCATCTGAAGTTGCAGTCCAATCTTCATCACTTAAATCACCGAGAATTCCATCCCCATTGTCATAAAACTCCGTCAACAAATTCTCAGCAAACCAACACTGGTCACCAATCTGAACAGTAGCGTAATCGTAGCCGTGGTAATTGACAAGATCGCCGCACATCCAAATCGGACACATCGTTCCAAAGGATGAAAGCAATTGCATTAAATCGTTGATGCCAATGACACCGTCACCGTCCAGATCTTCTTGGCACGTAAGTAAGGGCAAGCATTGGCTTACCGTCTCGTCCCAATACGTTCCAAGTCCGCAGGCTAGTGGGTCAAGAATGGTCTCGCAAGGGATTGATTCACATGTTTGTTCAAGAGAGTTCCAAGTCGTCCCCTCCCCGCAACATCCAGGCCCAGGACAACACGAATAATCGCATGCCTCACCTTCGCACTCAGCCAATGCGTTGTAGTTGCAAGCATCGGTTTCCATGCACCCTGACGGAATGCAGCTGCCGTCGTCACTTGTAGCCTCAGCGTCGAAGTTGCAGGCGGTGGGATCGGTGCAGCCTACCGTTGGCGATTCTGCCATATACAACCCTTGAATTTCAGCCTCAGTCAAAATCCTGTTGTGCACAGCAATGTCATCAATTGTGCCCTTGTATTGATGATAATTTGCCGCTTCAGAGATTGCTCCAATCTCCCAACTTCGACCCTCAGAGAAGTAACTTTCTGAAGCGTCAAAAGAGAAGTCAATGGATTCAAGGAGTTCACCATTTAACCACAAATTGTAAGACCCGTATTGCTGATCAATCAGCGCACACAGGAAGGACCATTCACCAAACGGCGAGAACCCTCCAATTGGCTCGTTGTTCGTGGCAGCGTTGCGATGATAAATTTTGATCGACTCAGACTGTGTTGCTTCGATACGGGCAAAAATTTCTGGGTAACCTTGATGACTCGCGTGAATCAATTGTCCGCTTCCGACGATAGGATTAATCTCAGGCTTAAACCACAATGAAACTGAGATTTGAGAACCTGCTTGGCCCAAATTGGCATCAAGTTCTGGCAATGCAATGAACTGCGGGAAGATTCCCTCAAAATAAAATGCGCTCTCACCAAGCCCATGTCGATCGGAGGTGAGTACAGCTCCATTAACCGACCCGTTCAATCCATTCCCACTCTCATCATTCGCATTCCCATTGAACGGATACCACGCCACCAACCCTTCGGTCGGCACGTAATCAGGGACTTGCGCACTGAGGTTCAATCCCAACGCAACGGCAAATAATATGGTCAGTAGCTTCTTCATTATTCAGTGTCTTTGATGCAGCGGACGGAAATACCGCTATTTTGGTTGTTGTTGAACCGATTGACTTCAGCGTCTCCAAGTTCCAGTTCACGGTACCATGCGTCTGTTTCATAAGCCAAAGTCGTCCATAAATACCCGTAGTAATCTTTATTAAAGAAGGCCCCACCGTAGCCCCGACAGCCACCAGCCAAAGCTGAAAAACCGCTTGTGTTCGTACCGTCCCAAGACAGCAAATCCGCAGGAGACGATTTCAACTTTTCACCCGCCACTGATTCACCTCCAAGACCATTAATCAAGGTGATGTACTCCCC
>Ga0209715_1002001_pt1 | contig 16070 bp, 13 predicted proteins | sample COGITO_mtgs_1205_2_FD_184809 | JGI IMG/M metagenome (GOLD analysis project Ga0209715, IMG submission 184809) | Pelagic marine microbial communities from North Sea - COGITO_mtgs_120503 (SPAdes) (version 2) | ecosystem: Environmental > Aquatic > Marine > Epipelagic ...
AGAATTTAATATTAATGTATTCTGTAAATGGATTTGGATATACAATCAAATCCATAAGCTCTACAAATTCAACCGTTGAGTTATTAATATTTAGAGATCTGAAACGATTCAGAAAGCCTTGTTGAACTGGAAGAGCAGCCGATTTAGATAAACCAACCACTCCATTTTGGCCTATAGTCTGATGAATCTTAGTTTTTATTACGATTCCATCAGGGTCAACATGACTAAAGGAGACTGCTCTAGAGCCACTTTGAGTTAGCACAGACTTCCCTAGTAAAGGGGCTTGACAATTAAGCGAATTGGAGTCTAGTATAACTGCAAAAAGAATTAAAAGTTTTAAAGATAATTTAGAATTAAATATCATTTATTTATTGTAAATCTATTTTGATTGGATTACAATTTATACCAACAAATTAAAATTTCAAAGGGCAAATCTAAGAACGGCTTATTGACGTAACGTAGTAGGGTGGTTAAGTAATAAGTGGCACATAATTCAATTATTTAAGACAACAAAAATAAAATTTAAATGACTATTAGTACTTAATTTAAAAAAGCGATTTGAATGATTACCAAGTCTATTTTTTTTTAATTTATTTAATAGTCAATATTTGACGAAAACTGTAAAAAACCATAGTTTTACATAAAATCTTAATTATGAAGCTAAAAGCAGGCGTTTTAGGTGCTGGTCACCTTGGGAAAATTCATCTTAAATTACTTCAGCAATCTGAAAAATATGATCTTGTAGGGTTTTATGATCCTGATGAATCAAATGGGCAAAAGGTTGAAAAAGAGTTTGGCTATCCCTACTTTAGTTCAATAGAAGCCTTAATTAAGGCTGTTGATGTCGTAGACATTGTAACCCCTACCCTTTCCCATTACACATGTGCTATTAAAGCGATTACTAAAGGAAAGCATGTTTTTATTGAAAAACCAATAACTAATACGGTCGAAGAGGCCGAACACATTCGCCTTTTAGTATCCGAGAATAACTTAAGAGGGCAAGTAGGACACGTAGAACGGTTTAACCCTGCGTTTATAGCGGTTAAAGACGATATTCAATCACCCATGTTTATTGAAACACACCGCTTGGCTGAATTTAATCCCCGTGGCACCGATGTTCCGGTGGTATTAGATCTAATGATCCATGATATTGACATCATTTTAAGTGTTGTTAATTCACCTGTTAAAAACATAACAGCAAGTGGCGTTTCTGTCATAAGCGAAACTCCAGATATTGCTAATGCTCGTATAGAGTTTGAAAATGGCTGCGTTGCTAACCTGACAGCAAGTCGTATTTCTATGAAAAATATGAGAAAAAGTCGTTTCTTCCAAAAAGATGCCTACATAAGTGTAGACTTTCTGGAGAAAAAAGTAGAGGTTGTAAAAATGAAAAATGCGCCAGATAGTCCTGGAGATTTTGATATGGTGTTGCAAAACGCAGAAGGTGTAAAAAAACAAATTTATTTTGAAACTCCTCAAATAGCGCCAAACAATGCCATCTTAGAGGAATTGGAAAGCTTTGCGGATGCCATCAACAACCAAACAAAACCTGTGGTTACTTTGAGAGATGGAACAGATGCCTTAAGGGTTGCCTATCAAATTATTGATTGTTTTTAAATACTCACTTATGAAAAATATTGCAGTTATTGGAGCCGGAGCTATGGGAAATGGTATCGCACACACATTTGCACAGTCTGGCTATAAGGTTCAGCTTATTGATGTCAATCAAGCAGCACTAAGTAAAGCACTTCAAACTATTTCAAAAAATTTAGACCGATTGGTTTCAAAAGGAAAAATTGAGGAATCTACTAAGATTGAAACACTTTCAAACATCTCAACCTTTACAGATATTACCGAAGGCGTAGAATATGCTAGTTTGGTCATTGAAGCTGCTACTGAAAATATTGATTTGAAACTTAAAATATTTAAGCAGTTAGATGCTGCATGTCCAGAAGACACCATTTTAGCTACCAATACCTCTTCTATTTCAATCACACAAATTGCTGCAGTTACCTCTCGCCCAGAACAGGTGATTGGAATGCACTTTATGAATCCTGTACCAATCATGCCATTGGTAGAAATTATAGTTGGATACAACACTTCAGAAAATGTACTCAGTTTTACTAAAAAATTAACTGAAGAAATTGGAAAGACTCCAGTAATAGTTAATGACTACCCTGGGTTTGTGGCCAACCGAATTTTAATACCAATGATCAATGAAGCCATTGAAACATTACATTCAGGAGTCGCAGGGGTTAAAGAAATTGACAGCATCATGAAACTTGGAATGGGACACCCAATGGGACCTTTAGAATTGGCAGACTTTATTGGTTTAGACGTCTGTTTGTCCATTTTGGAAGTGATGTATAACGGATTTAAAAAATCAAAATATGCACCAAACCCTCTTTTAGTAAACATGGTCCAAGCAGGAAAGCATGGAGTCAAATCAGGAGAAGGGTTTTATAATTACGCGAATAACCGAAAAGCAATAGTTGTAGCTTCACAATTTTCATAAACCCCCTAATTTATACTTGAAAATGGCAGATATAGTCCCCTTTAAAGCCGTACGACCTAGTAAAGAACACCTTAACTATTTTAGTTCTAAGTCCTACAAAAACTACACAGAAAAAGAATTACAAAACACGCTAGCAAAAAACCCTCTTTCGTTTTTGAGTATTATTCATTTAAAGAAACACTTAAGTGACTCAATCACAAAAACGGAGCGTTATAAGTTGGTGAAAAGCAGATATGAAGATTTCAAGATAAAAAATATATTGATTAAAGATACAACACCCGCTTTCTATATTTACGAAACAGTACAAGGAGATGGTCACTTATTTTGTGGTATAATCGCTGGGGCAAGTGTAACTGACTACAACACAAACGTGATAAAAAAACATGAAGCGACTATTGCAAAACGCGAAAAAACTTTTAAGACTTATTTAAAAGCAGTGCGTTTTAATGCAGCTCCTGTTTTACTGACGTTTCCAGATGATTTGGCTATTGAAAAAGGAATTCAAAATGCAAAAAAAAATGCTAGAGAAATACAGTCGTGGAGTACAGAAAATGAAAGTCACAAAATTTGGTGTATTGATACTGTCATGGATATTGACTTTATACAAGCAGCATTCAAAAAAATACCCTCACTTTATATAGCAGATGGCCATCACCGCTCAGCATCCTCAGCACTTTTAGCCGCTGAAATGGATGAAAATAGTTCGAGTCATAATGGTACTGCTTACACCCATTTTTTAAGTTATTTAATTCCTGAGAAACAACTTAAAATTTATGATTACAACAGACTAATAAAAAATTTAAATGGATTAACTTCTAAAGTATTCTTAGAAAAAGTTAATCTAATTTTTGAAGTTAAAAACAAAGGAAGTCAACCCTACTTGAGTTCTAAAAAACAGGAGATTTCAATGTACTTAGCAGGGAACTTTTATTCCCTATCTTTACGAAATTCAACGCAAGAAAACGCAACAGCTATCGGCCAACTAGACACTTATACACTGCAAACTAAACTTTTAGAACCTATTTTAGGCATCACAAATGTTAGGACTGACAAGCGTATTAGTTATGTACATGGAAAAGACAGTATGAACCAAATTAAAACGGCTGTTGACTTAGGGAGTCAAGCTGTTGGATTCGGCCTTTTCCCCATTCAAATAGAAGAGCTAAAGGCTATTGCAGATTCCGATGCTGTCATGCCTCCTAAAAGCACCTATATTTATCCTAAATTAAGAAGTGGAAATACTACATACGAATTTTAAAATGTCTATACAAAACAATTTATCTCAAATTAAAACGCAGCTTCCAAGTCATGTCACATTAGTGGCTGTCTCTAAAACAAAACCCGTTAAAGATTTAATGGAGGCTTATAACTCTGGACAACGCATATTTGGAGAAAACAAAATTCAAGAAATGGCTGAAAAACAGCAACAAATGCCTAAGGACATCCAATGGCATATGATTGGAAATGTACAAAGAAACAAAGTCAAATACATGGCGTCTTTTGTCGATTTAGTTCATGGAGTGGATAGTTTAAAATTACTTAACGAAATCAACAAACAAGCAGCAAAACACCAACGAGTAATTAACTGTTTATTACAACTTAAAATAGCGCAAGAAGACACCAAGTTTGGGATGACTTCAAAAGAAGCTCATGAAATTTTAACTTCAGAGCATTTTAAAAGTTTAAAAAACATAGCCATCGTTGGAGTGATGGGGATGGCTAGTTTTACAGAAGATACAACACAAATTAAAGAAGAGTTCACGCTACTTAAAAGTAATTTTGATAGTTTAAAAAACACAGAAGAAAACCTTAAGGTTGTTTCTATGGGAATGAGTGGAGATTATCCTTTAGCGATTGAAAATGGAAGTACAATGATTCGGGTTGGAAGTCGTATCTTTGGAGCTAGAAATTACACTAATTAAAACAGCATTATTTACGCAGTATTAGACATAGAAACTACCGGAGGAAAATATAATGAAGAAGGCATTACAGAAATTGCTATCTACAAATTTGACGGCCACGCCATTATTGATCAGTTTATCAGTTTGGTAAACCCCGAACGGGACATTCAACCTTTTGTAGTCAATCTAACAGGGATTAACAGCAAGATGCTAAGATCTGCACCAAAGTTTTATGAAATTGCCAAGCGTGTTGTAGAAATCACCGAAGGCTGTGTATTAGTTGCACACAATGCCCAGTTTGATAATCGAATTTTAAAAACTGAATTTCAACGCCTCGGCTTCAGTTTTGAGCGTGAAAACTTATGTACTGTAGAACTTTCTAAACAATTAATTCCAGACCTTCCCTCCTACAGTTTAGGAAAACTAGTGCGCTCGCTAGGAATCCCAGTAAGTGACCGCCATCGGGCTTCTGGAGATGCTACAGCCACCGTTAAGCTTTTTAAGATGTTACTTGACAAGGATGTTGAAAAAACAATTGTCAAAGCCGCTATTCGCTTAGACCCTAAACATCAAATGGAACCTAAGCTATCCAAAATAATTTCCAAACTACCTGCTGTGACCGGAGTTTATTACATTCATAAGGCAGATGGTGAGATTATATATATTGGTAAAAGTAAAAATATTAAAAGTAGAATTAGCCAGCACTTTACAGGCCAAACAACAAAATCAAAGAAAATTCAGCTAGAAGTGGCAACAGTCACTTACGATGAAACGGGTAGTGAATTGGTAGCACTTTTAAAAGAAAGTGAAGAAATAAAACGAAATAAGCCCAAATTAAATCGGGCACTTAGACGCACCGTTTTCACTCATGGCTTATTTAGTTTTAGAGATGATAACGGGTATATTAATTTAAAAATAGATAGAATAAAAGGTAACCAAAAACCGATTACAACTTTTTCTAACAATGATAGCGGCAAAAGCTTTTTGAATAAAATAGTTGAAAAGAACCAACTGTGCCAGAAACTATGTGGCTTGTACAAAACAGAAAATGCTTGTTTTGGGTACGACATAAAAACTTGTGCCGGGGCCTGTATATCCAAAGAATCTAATGAAATTTACAATAAACGCGTTTTAAAGCTTATTAAATCCAATACCTTCAAAGATCAAAATATGATTCTTGTAGATTATGGACGTGATGTAGATGAACGAAGTGCTGTACTCATCGAAAACGGCGTATTTAAAGGGTTTGCTTATTATAACTTAAACTTTCAAATCAATACTACAGAAGTATTAAAGTCTATCATCACTCCAATGGAACACAATAAGGATGCACAACATATTATTCAGAGTTTTATGCGTCGACATAAAAGATTGAAAATAATTAAACTCAAAGACTAAAACTTTAGTAATAAACGATAAACCACCAAAAAATAGGGTGTGAGTTGTTACAAAACTAAATAAATATTTTTAAATTGTCTTATTAATTGATACAATGAAGTATCAACACTATTTTTCTCATTTGATTTTATAAAAAATGAACTATTTGTACCTCCTTATTTTCTCAACCCTGTTACTTAATTGTAATAATAAAGTTAATTCCAAAATGCCAAAACATAAGTTCACAAATAGCCTAATAAATGAGACAAGTCCTTATTTACTTCAACACGCTCATAATCCAGTAAATTGGTATGCTTGGAATGATGAAACTTTAGCATTAGCTAGAAAAGAAAATAAATTAATTTTAATTTCTGTAGGCTACTCAGCTTGCCATTGGTGCCATGTTATGGAGCACGAAAGTTTTGAAAACGAAGAAGTTGCTGAAATCATGAATAATAACTTCATCAATATAAAAGTGGACAGAGAGGAACGGCCAGATGTTGACCAAGTATATATGAATGCGGTTCAACTTATTACTGGCGGTGGCGGCTGGCCTTTAAACTGTATCGCTTTGCCAGACGGCCGTCCTGTATGGGGGGGCACCTATTTTAGTAAAGAAAACTGGGTAAGTGCCTTGGATCAAATAGCCGATTTATACCAAAAAGATTCTACTAAAATCATCGAATATGCAGACAAACTTACAACAGGCGTTCAGGAATCTAACTTAGTGATTCCCAATAAAAATGAAATTATTTTTTCGCAAGAGTACATACAAAAATGTGTTGATAAATGGAGTGCATTTTTTGATATTGATTTTGGAGGACTTAACAGATCACCAAAATTCCCAATGCCTACAAATTACCAGTTTTTGATGCGACATGCCTATAAAACACAAAACAGTAACTTGCAAGCATATGTAAACACAACGCTTACAAAAATGGCCTATGGCGGGATTTTTGACCAAATTGGAGGGGGCTTTGCAAGGTATTCAGTAGATGAAAAATGGCATATCCCTCATTTTGAAAAAATGCTTTATGATAACGGCCAATTAGTGAGTTTATATTCCGATGCTTATCTGATCTATAAAAATGAACTCTATAAAGAAACAGTTTATAATACCTTGAAATTTATTGAACGTGACCTAATGCATGAAAATGGCGGATTCTATGCCTCTTTGGACGCGGATAGTTTGAATGAACAAGAAGAGTTGGAAGAAGGTGCGTTTTATGTATGGAAAAAAGAAGAGCTTGAAAAAATAATTGGAGCAGATTTTGATCTATTTGCGCAGTATTATAATATTAACGAGTATGGTTTTTGGGAGAACGATTCCTATAATTTAATTAGGTCTACATCAGATCAGGCATTTGCCAATTTACACACTATTGCGATTGCTGATTTCAAAAACACAGTTGATAAATGGAAAAACAAACTGTTAACTGAACGCGCTAAAAGACAACCACCTCGTTTAGACGATAAAATCCTAACCTCTTGGAATGCCCTTATGCTAAAAGGGTATGTAGATGCATATCGGGTTTTCAATGACGATCATTTTTTAGATGTTGCTCTTAAAAATGCCTCATTTTTAGAAGAAAATATCATAAACAAAGACGGACGTTTATTCCGAAATTATAAAAACAAAAAGGCAACTATTAATGCCTATTTAGAAGATTACGCTACACTAATAGAAGCTTACATTTCATTATATGAAGTTTCTTTAAACGATAAATGGATACTCCTTGCAAAAAAACTAACCGATTATACATTTGAACATTTTTATGATACGGATTCAAATATGTTCTTTTTCACTTCAGACATTGACACTAAGCTTATAACTAAAAAAACAGAACTTGAAGACAATGTCATCCCTGCTTCAAATTCTATAATGGCAAAAAACTTAACTAAACTTGGTCATTTTTTTGAAGATGCAAACTACTTAAAAACAAGCCGTCAAATGGTGCACAATATAGCGCCCTTAATTGAAAGTTATCCGTCTTCATATTCAAATTGGCTGGATGTATACACCAATTTAAGTGGCAATTTTTATGAACTGGCTATTGTTGGAGAAGATGCGATTCAAAAAATTAAAGAAGTTAATAAGGAATACATTCCCAATAAAATAATATGTGGAAAAGTCTCTGTTGTAAATAATAAATTATACAGTGAAAATAAAGTCGAATTTCCGTTATTAAAAAATCGATTTATACAAGGGAGTACCATGATTTATGTCTGTGTCAATAATTCATGTAATTTCCCCACAACCGATTCAAGCATCGCTTTAAAACAATTAGATCATTAAATAAAGGAACCAAAAAATAGTATTTTTAAAGTATGTCAAAAGAAAAGAAACTAAAAAACTGGAAATTAAAAGTTCATGAAGTTATTTATGAAGCAGACACCCCAGCTGGCAAACTATTTGATGTTATCTTATTATTTGTAATACTTTTAAGCATCCTTCTTGTGATGTTAGAAAGTGTTGAAAGTATAGGGTCCAAATACAGTCATATCTTAGATATTTCGGAATGGGTCATCACTATTTTATTTACCATAGAATATTTGGCACGAATTATTTCTGTTAAAAATCCAAAAACATACATATTTAGTTTTTATGGAATCATTGACTTACTATCCACAATCCCTAAATACATCTCTCTGTTTATATTAGGAACACACTCATTAGTTGCAATTAGAGCATTGCGATTACTACGTGTATTTAGGATCTTAAAACTGTCAAGATTCATTGGAGAAAGTGCCAATTTTGGAAAAGCACTTAAACGAAGTCGAGCTAAAATATCCGTATTTATTTCGTTTGTAGTCGTGCTGTGTATCATTTTAGGAACTGTTATGTACCTTATAGAAAGTAAGGAAGGAAGTGGTTTTACAAGCATTCCAAGAAGTGTTTATTGGGCTATTGTGACACTAACTACGGTTGGTTACGGAGACATTGCACCAATTACTGCCCTAGGACAGTTTATCGCCTCATTAATCATGATTCTAGGATACGGAATCATCGCTATCCCAACAGGAATTGTAACCTCTGAAATGACAAAATCTGAAAAAGAGTTAATTCCTAATAATACTCAAAATTGCGCTAATTGCAATGAGGCCTATCATACTGATGATGCAGAATTTTGTCACAAGTGTGGACTTAAATTAAACCATGAATAAGCATCTAATTTCAATTGTAGGCCCCACAGGCATAGGAAAAACCAGCCTTAGTTTAAAACTAGCCTCTTATTTTGATGCTCATATTGTGTCTGCAGATTCACGACAGTTTTATAAAGAAATTCCGATAGGTACTGCGGCGCCAACGGCCACTGAATTGAACTTAGCTAACCATCACTTCATACACCATAAATCTATTAAAGACAGTTATAGTGTTGGATCTTTTGAAAAGGATGCCATCGCACAAATAGAGCTATCTCATGAATTAAACCGGGTGGTTATAATGGTAGGTGGCTCTGGATTGTATGTCGATGCAGTCGTTAAGGGTTTTGATGATTTTCCGGACGTTAATCCCGAAATACGGATACAGCTAAACCAAGAATTAGCGACTCATGGAATAGAAACACTTCAAGAAGAATTAAAAGAATTAGACCCCGAAAGCTACAACAGTATAGCACTTAAAAATCCACATAGGGTAATTAGAGCATTAGAAATTTGTAGAGGCACAAAGCAGCCTTATTCATCTTTCTTAAAAAAGAAACAAACTCTAAGATGCTTTAATACAATTTCAATTGGAATAAAAGCAGAGCGCTCCTTCATATATGAGCGTATTAACAACAGAGTAGATCAAATGATTGAAAGCGGATTATTAAAAGAAGCAAAGGCTGTGTTTGAACATAGAACTCTAAACGCACTAAACACTGTAGGTTACAAAGAATTGTTTAACTACTTTGATGGGGAGTGGACTTTAGAATTTGCTGTTTCAGAGATCAAAAAAAACACGCGACGGTTTGCAAAACGACAACTCACTTGGTTTCAGAAAAATGAAAACACCAAGTGGTTTGACTATGACACAGCGCCAGAAAAGATTATAAACTATATAAATCAAGAACTAAAAAAAACCAGCTAATTGCTGTTTTTTTTTAATTAAGGATTGACAACTAATCGAAACCCTTCTCCGTGAATATTGAGGATTTCAACTTTGGGATCTAACTTTAAATATTTTCTTAATTTGGCTATATACACATCCATACTTCGAGAGGTAAAGTAGTTATCATCTCTCCATATTTTGGTTAAGGCTATTTCTCTTGGCATTAAATCGTTTTCATGCAGGATTAGCAATCGAAGCAATTCATTTTCTTTAGGCGATAATTTAGCAGGCTTACCAGAGTTATGAGATAAAAATCTAAGTTTTGAATTAAGTTTAAACTCACCAATAGTAAATTCAAATTGTTTACTATCAGCTAAGCTATCAACAGATTTACGCTGAATAATTGCTTTAATTTTCATGAGAAGTACCTCGCTATCAAAAGGCTTATTAAGATAATCGTCAGCACCCACCTTATAGCCTTTTAAAACGTCTTCTTTAAGCGCTTTGGCCGTCAGGAATATAATAGGTATTTCTGTGTTTTTTTCACGAATCTCTTTAGCAAGGGTAAAACCATCCTTGTAGGGCATCATCACATCAAGTATACATAAATGAAAATCAGATTTCTTAAACTTTTCAAAGCCTTCCATACCATTTTTGGCGTGGGTTACTTCGTAACCGTTGATTGATAAATACTCTTTAAGAACCGTTCCAAAATTTGGATCATCTTCTACTAATAATATTTTTTTTAAACTTTCTTCCATAGTATTATGCTATTAATGATAATTTTATAATGAAAGTACTACCTCTGCCTTTTTCACTTTCAACAGAAACTATACCTTGGTGGTTTTCTACTATTCTTTTTACATTTGACAACCCTAGTCCATGTCCCTTAACATTATGCACATCGCCTGTGTATTCTCTATAAAACTCTTCAAATATACGTTTTTGAACGGCTTTATTCATCCCCTTGCCTTGATCTTTAATGCGCAACAGAATATTATTCCCTACATTCTCCGTGTAAACATCAATTTTCGGAGCCTCACTTGAATACTTTATAGCGTTGTCCAAAATATTTACTATCACATTAGTAAAATACGTATCATTAGCCAATACAGAAGATTTATCAGCATTAAAATGTGTTTTAATATACCCCTTTCTGTCTTCTACAATAAGCTCTACGTGCGTTATGGCATCTTCAATCAAGTCATGAAGTTTGTAGCGGTCTTTGCTTATATTTAGTTGCTTTTTTTGGAGCTGTGAAATACGAAGGACATTTTCTACCTGAGCATTCATACGCTTATTCTCTTCCTTAATCATCTTAAGGTAGCGAAATACTTTTTCTTTATCAGAAATAATTTTAGGGTTTTTTATAGCATCCAAAGCTAAATTAATAGTTGCAATGGGCGTTTTAAACTCATGTGTCATATTATTGATGAAATCAGACTTCATTTGTGAAATCTTCCGCTGTTTTATAAGCTGATAAAGGGCACTTGTATACGCAATAATTATAATAAGCGTAAATAACATTGACAACAGCGTGACTCCTATTATGGAGGAAACTATGAATTTTTTTCGATCGGGAAAATTAATAAATAACATGAAATCGCTTTCATCATTATCATCAAGAAATATAGGAACACCAAGAACAGGAATTAAAGATTGATCAAAATTTTTGGATTGAATTTTGGTGCCAATATTTTTATGGAAAATGGCAAATTCAAAATCAATATCAATATTGTCTTCTCTTAACTTTTTACTTAAAAGCGTTTGGATATCTAAATCTGTAACTCTTTGATGTATAGGAGTGTTTTTAATTTCAGATTTATATTGTGTTTCAAAAGTAGCCTTTTGTAGTTTGTCCATATTTAGGACTTTTTCAAAAGACTGCTCAGTGTTAGGAACCATATCTCCAACAAAGACATTAGTATCGTAAATTTTAGTGGTTGTTTTGCCTCTAAAATTACTTAACCCTAAGCTATCTACATTAAGATCTATAAGTGATGGTACTTTGAAGTTTTCTTCAAGAATACCTGTGTTATAAACAATAATCTGATTGGTTGTATTGTCTTGCTTGTAAACAGTAATATTACGGATTGCCGTTGTATCCGGCTCTCTCCCATCTGCTATAATTTTATTTAAAGCACTGACATATTTCTTATACTCTTTATCGGCAATTTGATTTGTGGTATAACTCAATGCTTTTCTAACATTGAATGAAAACTGGCCTTCCTTAGTTTGTAAAGAATTATTTATAAAATAAGCTTGAACAAAAATGATTCCAATCAGAGATAAACTCATCAGAATAACCAGTAAAGTGAATAATCGTTTATTCATATTTCAAAACTAATATTTTAAACTATGTTAAAAAGCCCTTTTAACCTTAGCTTAACAAAAATGTTAAATTTTATGGGTTAATTATCTTGTACAGAATTTGCTGATGCAAATCAGCAACAATCCTCTTTGTTTCAGAAGTTAAATTATTGGTAAGCACAAAATCAGATTTCTGTATTTTTTCAGCATCTGGCAACTGATTATTAACAATCAAACGCACCGCTTCATCAGTCTTATCGCCTCTTTTAACAACCCGTTGAACCCGTTCTTCTAAAGGGGCTACTACGGTTATAATATAGTCAAAATTATGTTGAGAATTTGTTTCAAATAAGATGGCAACTTCTTTTATAACATAAGCTGCGTTTTGCTTAGAAAGCCAGGACTTAAAATGGGCTGCTACTTTGGGGTGAACTATCGCATTTAACTGAGCCAACAAATCACTATCATTAAAGACTTTAGAGGCAATAAATCTCCGATTTAAAGCCCCATTAACATAAGCCTTTTCTCCAAACAACAGCAGTAAACTTTGACGAATACTTTTAGAGCTTTCCATTAAATTTTTAGCCTCATCATCAGAAATATAAACTGGAACCCCTAGGGCATTAAACATACCGGCAACAGTGCTTTTACCGCTCCCAATACCTCCAGTAAGTCCAATTATTTTACTCATTTTTAGAGGTTATTATAAATTCCAATTGGGTGAGTTTTAATGTAGCTGTTTTTACATTCAAAGGCTGCTTTACTAAAACAGGGTTTAAATAATTATTTTCTGCTGTCAGTAAATTAAAATCACATTCAACTGTAAAGTCCGTTTTATCAATACTATTGTAGGCCTTTAACGAGGAATAAAAAACAACTGACACTTCCTTTGGGAAAAAATTTATACTTAACTCTTCTGGAACATTTACAATAGTTACTGGAACAGTTACAAGACCTTCGGTAAATTTATCAACTTTGGCTGTGACAGAAACAGATTGATGTGATGAACTGAGTTGACTTAAGTTGGAGGGTATATTTAGGTCTGCAAGCATGTTAATATCTGAATTTATTTCACTTAATTCTATTTTTTTGGTTGAAACAAAGGCTATGGGCTTTAGGATGGACTCTGGACCTATCATAGTGATCGAGTCTGGTGCTGATTGAAATTCATCCATAAGATCAAACCCTACTGCAAAGGTTGGATTTGCCACTACCTTGACAGGAATTTTTTTTATAAATTGAATATCAAAAGGAAAAAATAAAGTGTCTGGATTAATGGATTTGACCACTATTTTAGAGTCAAAATGATTAATTATTTTATCAAGCTGACCGCGCTCTGACCATATGTATTTATGATTATTTTTTCTTAGCTGTGAGAAGTCGACGTTGATAATAGGTTTTTCAATGTAATATTTTAAAAGCTCAAATCCACGACCAGAAATAGTCACATTAATTGTCTGTGGCTCTTCTGACACTATGAGTTCGTTGGACTTTAATTGTGTAGGAACTAACTCAAAACTAAGGGTTTGTGTATATGTATTAGACAGCTTAACCAATAATGAAATTATAAAGGATAGAAACAGAAACAGCACAAAAACATTAAGGCGTTTTTCTTTTGCTGATTTTAGTTTTATATGTTTAGTATTCTTGGTCATTCGGATCGGAAAAATAAATTTGGAAACAACTGTTTTTCACTCTTGTTAGAGAGTGCTAATTTTAAGGTTGATTTTAAGAACCCTATACCATAGCCGAAAAACTGAATTGCAACTGCTGGTATAACTAAAAAAGCAACTATTATATTGTTAGTCAATCGAAAAGCACCAATCATGGCGGCTAAAAAATAAAGACCAAATAGCATTATAAACCAATAGAAACTAACTAGGGCTAAAAAACAGCTCACAACAAACCCTAAAGTAAATAACGAAGGAAACCAATAGGCTAAACGTTTAGAGCTTGGGTGCCATTTATTGAGAATAGGCCGTGCTTGACCAAACTTATTCACTTGGATATAAAAACTCTCTAAAGAAATCCGTCGTTTATGATACACAAAAGCTTCAGGGATCAGGTGCAAATGATACCCCATCTCTTTCAGTCGAATAGATAAATCAGGGTCTTCTCCAGGGTGTATGCGTCCAAAACCGCCTGTAGCTTGAAAGGCTTCTTTTGAAATTCCCATATTAAAACTTCGAGGTTCGTAATTTTCAATGGATATTTTACCCCCTCGAATACCTCCCGTAGTCATATACGAAGTCATTGAAAAATTAATGGCCTTTTGAAGGTCTGTAAACGAATCTTTGGCAGCATCTGGCCCTCCAAATCCATCGACATAGTGGGAGTTTAGTTTAGAAATAACGGCTTCTAAATATGGTGGCGGCAGGATACAATCTGAATCTAAAATAATAAAATAACGGCCTTTGGCACGTTCCATACCATAGTTTCTAGAATGTCCAGGCCCTGTGTTTTCTTTGGCGTAATAGCTTATTTTTAGAAGGTCTTGAAAATGATCGACAATGAGTTTTGAGTCTAAAGTAGAGCCATCTTCAATGATGACAATTTCAAAGGTCTTAGGGGAATCTAAGGCACAAAAGCTTTCTAGAAGTTCTCTAATTTCTTCTGGTCGGTTAAAAACAGGGATTATAAACGAAAAATCACTTGCAATCATATCTACAAATTTAAACAAAGAGATTGAATTGAAGTGAAAAGTAAGGGTATAAAAAAAGCCTCGCTAATTTCTTAGCGAGGCTTTGTATAAAATTAAATTGGATTTTAATTTTTAATCACTCGTACAGTTTCTATACTGTTGTTGATGGCTACTTGAACAAAGTAAGCACCGGTCTGTAATCCAGACATATCAACAGCTGTTGTCGTAGTGTTTGGTGTTGATCTCACAACCGTTTGCCCTAACATATTGTAAACGGTGATACTATCAATAGAAGCTTGCGCTTTGATCGACAATACATTGTTTACTGGGTTCGGGAAATACGTGAAGTTAGATGATGTGTTAACATCTTCAAGACCCAATGAAGTTGAAGTGATAGAGAAGTTATCTACAAAGAAATCAATATCTTCATTGCTTGCAGTACTCTCAGCATAAAAAGCAAATTTAGTAAGGCCTGTATAGGCTGATAAATCAATTTCTGGCATTGCAGCTCCAGCAACTCCAGGGTTATTATTAGCATCCCATCTGTATAATTCAGTCCATGTTGAACCACTATCTTCAGAAACCATCAAGGTAACAAAATCATCAACTCCCCAAATTGCATCAACAGGGTCAGCAGTACTAAAAGAAGATAAATATTCAGTTGCAGCTACATCGACGTTTAAATAGTAATTCACTCCACTGAGGTCAAATGATGGAGAAATTAACCATTCATCTCTTTCAGTAGAGTAAATATTAATATATGCAGCTGGAGCATTAGTTCCATGTGCAAAATTACCGGTATCCCATAAAGAAGTAGTCCCAGAAGGTCCGTCTGCTATTGCTCCTGCTGCTTGAGACCATAAATCGCCTGGGAATGTAGTAAAATCGTTCGTATAATTAGGCACAATAGGTGCTGGTAATGTTGTAAAACTTACCGAAACCCATTCGCTTGTTCCATCAGCATCACAATTGGCTCTCACATACACATCATAAAGAGTGTTTTCAGTCAATCCTGTAAGCGCTAGTGGGTTATCTGAAGTTGCTGTTCCTGTTTCAGCAGGAGCTGCTCCACTCTCTACCACTTGGTATTCCCAAGCTGTTTCACTGCTATTTGCAGTCCAACTTACGGAAGCAGTTGTTGTCGTAATATCAGCTACTGTAAGATCTGTTGGTTCTAAACAAGTTGGCGCTTCAGCAACCACAAGGTTGTCAATATGTGGATTAGAACTTCCATATATACTTGACCCTCTAAATCCAATTTGAATTGTTTGACCAGCGTAATCTGGAAGATCA
>Ga0209715_1002022_pt1 | contig 15984 bp, 14 predicted proteins | sample COGITO_mtgs_1205_2_FD_184809 | JGI IMG/M metagenome (GOLD analysis project Ga0209715, IMG submission 184809) | Pelagic marine microbial communities from North Sea - COGITO_mtgs_120503 (SPAdes) (version 2) | ecosystem: Environmental > Aquatic > Marine > Epipelagic ...
GAATGATGCAGGCTTCTTTCATTTGGAAAAAGGTCTGGTTGCCGGGACTTACCAGATTGTCGTGCGAAAGCAGGGCTACGTCGCTGTTGCACTGAAAAATCAACAGGTCACTTCTAAGGAGGTCACGCAGTTGGAGGTGCCGCTGCAGGCACTACCGTCTAGTGTGACGGTGCATACGCGCCCTGCCGGAGCGCGTGTTATGCTTGATGAGATCGATGTGGGCCAGTCACCCGTGACCTTTGAGCTTTCTGAGGCGATTGGTGGTTACATCGTCGCGGTGCATCTGGACGGCTATCGTTCGATGGGCCGCCGCTTGCGAGTAGAGGCGGGTGATGCACGTCTGGTTGATTTCGGTGAGTTGTCGCGTCTTTCCGGCGAGCTAAGCTTTAACGTTGCTTTTGATCAAGTTGATGCAAGCGAGAGCGCTGTTTTAATGGATCAATTGGAGGTGGAGCTCGACGGGGTGCGACTGCCATTTGGGGCGAGCGAATTGAAAACAGTCAAGGAGGGCGAGCATTCTGTGCGTTTGTTGCACCCGCTGTATGAATCGAAAGGGAAAGTTGTACATGTGGCGAATCGGGTTGAGCAGGTGCTAAATTATAAGATGACTGCCTTGCCCGGGCGGATTGAGGTGGTTGTTCCGGAAGGATTGACGCCAAAGGTTCGATTGAATCGTAAGGATGTGAAGCAGGTGGATGGTTTCGTCCTCGTTCCGGCAAATCGATTGGTCGAGTTTGAGTTGCGAATTCAGGACCATTTGACTATGCTGCGTCGTTTTGAGGTGAATCCAAATGAGCGTCTAGTTTGGGAGGTTCATCCGGTTCCGATTCCCGGTCCCGTGCAAGAGCAGGAGTGGACGGTGCCCTATCAGGGGCTTCAATTGGCTTGGGTTGGCGCGGGTGGATACCAGATGGGGAGCCCGATGTCAGAGCCAGGGCGCCTGCCTAACGAAGGTCCGCAGACGGCTGTAAGTTTTAGCCGTGGGTTTTGGATTGGAGCTCATGAGGTGACGCAAGCGCAGTATTATCGCATTATGGCTCAAAGCCCGTCGGAAATCTTGGGAGACGCGCTACCGGTGGAGAGCGTTACGTGGGAGGACGCGCAGGGTTACTGTGAAGTGCTAAATGATTTAGAGAGAGGCGCAGGTCGATTGCCTGATGGCTATGTTTATCGCTTGCCGACTGAGGCTGAGTGGGAATATGCGGCCCGTGCTGGGACGACCTCGCCGTTTGCTTTCGGGGATTACGCGGATGCCTTCAAGGGTAACTTTCGTGGTGTTTACCCTGTCGATGCAAGGGTAGCAGGCTCGCGCGGTCCTGACCATTATGGGCCGTTGCCGGTTGGTTCCTATGAGCCAAACGCATTCAGGTTATATGATATACATGGAAATGTCGCCGAGTGGACCGCGGACTTCTATAATGGACGACTTGCAGGTGGTTCATTGCTTGATCCACATCCGCGGGGAGAAGGGCGTCGAAAAGCTGTTCGTGGTGGCAGTTGGGAGGATCTCGCAACTCGAGTGCGTTGTGCTGCCCGGGATGAGATTCGGGCGGACACGAAAAGTAATGCGATCGGTTTTCGTGTTGTTTTGGCTCCAGCCTTTTAGTGGCATCTTGGGCTTGGTGAGCGTGGTCTTTGTGTTGTGTTGTAATTGAGTTAGATTTGCCATATCCATGCCCCTGCTGGGCCGATCAGTAGGGCTGTGTCGGTTAATATGCGGAAGCTTTCCACTTTAAGTGGTGCTTGTCGGGTTTGTATGATGAGCAATGCCCCGAGGGATAAGCTGAGTGCTAATGTGAGTTGTGCGTCTAGTAGGAAGAGTGGCAGTCCGGTTGCCAGCCACGACAGTAGGATCAGCTTAGATGGCCATTGGGCCATTGATCGCACTTGCATTGCAGCATCGATTGCTCGCTCTTTGGAGCCGATCATTAGGCAGTTCGTGAGGCAGAGCAGTGCGAGTGTTCCTGTTGCGAGCCATGGGAAGGGGGGCGGTAGGAATACGATGGCTCCACCTGCGAAGATGATCGCGACGCAAATTTCTTTAGGGAAGAAGTTGCGTGAGTATGACTGGTTGAGCGCTGTGTACAGTAGGCAGAGTGCTAGGAGTACGCTTCCATTTCGCAGTTGTATTGTCTCTAGGTGGCCGAACGCTAGTATTAGGTTTGTGGTCAAAGTCACTACCCAAATGGCCCACAGTTTTCTGGCATGTTTTTTGGCAAAGCGGTGGCGTATAGAGCGCAATTGCGTTGCTGGGCGGTTGGCGACATCGAATAAGCGATCTGCCATGTAGCTGAGCCACACTGACAACGCGAGCACCAGTCGCGCTGCTGGGCTAAGGTCAAATTCAGCGCGGCTGGCTAGAGTCTCCTGCCATGCCAGGGCGATAAGTGCGGCGTCGATTGCCAGCAGGTTCGGCCATTGCCAGATGCGGGGTAGCGACATGCTCACCTGTTCAATTGGAGATTGAGGGCAGGTTGCTGTTGATGTCGCCGCTGGGCGGGCTGTGTTTGGGGGTGTTGTATGTTTCGCATGCAGGTCGACTTTTTTGTTGACGAATCTTTGCGCGTTCTCATTTTTCAACTCTTCCCTTAGGGGCATTAGCTCAGTTGGTAGAGCGCTTGCATGGCATGCAAGAGGTCAGGAGTTCGACTCTCCTATGCTCCACCAAGGAAAGTCGGCCGTCCCTATATATGGACGGCCGATTTGGTTTTCGGGGGGCAGTTCTAGTATGCCGGCTCTTGCTGTCGGCGGACACTCAAAACGGTTAAGTATATCTGCGCCATCGTTTGATCCGTATTTACTCGACTGTCACTGACTTGGCTAAGTTTCTGGGCTTGTCGACGTCGCATCCGCGTTCGAGCGCGACGTGATAGCTTAACAGTTGCACGGGTATGCTCATTAGGATTGGCGTGACGATCTCGTGGGCCTCGGGGACGAGGACGGTTTCGTCGGCCAAGCCTTCGGGGATGTCGCATCCTTCGGTGGCGATGCAGATGATCTTGCCTTTGCGGGCTTTGACCTCTTGTGCGTTGGCGAGGCTCTTATGGAAAGTTTCGCCGTTGGTGGCCAGGAATACGCTGGGGCATTCTTCGCTGATTAGGGCGATTGGGCCGTGTTTCATCTCTGCGGCGGGATAGCCTTCGGCGTGAATGTAAGAGATCTCTTTCAGTTTGAGCGCACCTTCGAGGGCGATGGGGAACATGAGTTGGCGTCCTAAGAATAGGCAGTCTTCGTATTTCGAGTATCTTTTGGCGATCGCCGCGATGTGGTCATTTTGCTCGAGAATCTGTTCTACTTGAGCTGGGACTTTTTTGAGTGCTTTGACGATCTCGACTCCGTCCCCATAGCTGAGGTCGCGAAGGCGGCCGAGATAGAGGGCAAGCATCGCGCAGATCATGATTTGCGAGGTGAACGCCTTGGTGGAGGCGACGCCGATCTCGGGACCTGCGTGTTGGTAGATGCCGCCGTCACTTTCGCGGGCGATGGTGGATCCGACGCTGTTGTTGATCGCCAGCGTGCGGTAGCCTTTGCGCTTGGCTTCGCGCAGCGCTCCGAGGGTGTCAATGGTTTCGCCGGATTGGCTGATGGCGACCACCAGGGTGTTCTTGTCGAGCGGCGCATTGCGATAGCGGAACTCTGAGGCATACTCGACTTCGACGGGGATGCGGGCAAAGCGCTCGATTAAATATTCCGCGACTAGGCAGGAGTGCCACGCGGTGCCGCAGGCGAGAAAGAGGATGCGGTCGATTTGGCGCAGCTCTTGCGGGGTGAGATTCAAGCCGCCGAAGACTGCCGTACTGGCGTCGTCGGAAAAACGTCCGCGCATGCCGTTCTGTAAAGAAGTGGGCTGCTCGAAAATTTCTTTTTCCATGAAATGCTTATAGTCGCCGAGTTCAGTCTCGGAGGTGTCCCAGTCTACTTGGTGGATGACCGCTTCGACTGACTGGCAGCTGACGGTGGTGATGGCAAAATCGTCGTTGCTTAGGTGAACGACCTCGTTGTCGTTTAGATAGACCACATTTTGTGTGCAGTGGGTGATCGCGTTCACATCGCTGGCGAGTAGGTTTTCACCTTTGCCCAGTCCGAGGATGAGTGGGGAGCCTTTGCGGGCGCCGATCAGTTCGCCGGGGTAGTCGGTGCAGATGACTGCGATCCCGTAGGTGCCTTCCACGTGGCGCAAGCTTTTGCGAACGGATTCGAGGAAGCGGTTTTTGCCCGCGCTTTCTTGTTCTTCTTCCTCCTTAGTATAGTGATAGGCGATTAAGTTGCAGAGTGCCTCGGAGTCGGTCTGCGATTTGAAGGAGTAGCCTTTTTCGATTAGGAAATTCTTCATCCCGACGTAGTTTTCGATCACGCCGTTGTGCACGAGAGCGAACTTACCATCGCTGCTGGTGTGTGGGTGGGCATTGGTTGCAGTTACATCGCCGTGTGTAGCCCATCGCGTGTGACTGATGCCGAGTGTGCCGCCAAGGTCGTCGCCCAGTGCGGTTTCCAGTTCAACGACGCGTCCCTTGCGCTTGGTCTGTTTGATGCCGTTCTCTGTCCAGACAGCAACTCCGGAGGAGTCGTAACCGCGGTACTCCAGGCGCTTTAGCCCTTCCAGCATGACACTTCCCGCTCGATCGCGGCCGATATATCCAACTATTCCACACATAAAGCTTCAATTAAGCGTTTAGATCCTATAAAGTTCAAGGTAATTGAAAATTTCTACCCACCCCATAACTAAACATATGAAGAAGCGAAAAATTATCTGCATCATCATGGGAGGCGGTCGCGGCTCCCGTCTAAGTCCCTTAACTAAAGAGCGTTGTAAGCCTGCTGTACCGCTGGCCGGCAAGTATCGTTTGGTCGATATTCCAATTAGTAATTGCTTGAATGCGGGGATGAATCAGATCTTCGTTTTGACGCAGTTTAACACCGCGTCATTGCATCGTCACATCCAGGAGTCTTACAAGTTTGATTCTTTTGGTGGCGGTTGTGTGGATATTCTGTCTGCCGAGCAGACTGAGAAGAGTGAAGGTTGGTACCAAGGTACGGCCGATGCTGTGCGCCAAAACATGAACCACTTCGGGGGCACTGGTGAGGACGATTTGTATGTGATCCTATCCGGGGACCAGCTCTATCGTATGGACTTGAGGGATGTGGTGAATGAACACGATGCATCCGGTGCTGCTGTGACGATTACGGCGAAGCCACTTGGGCTGGACGAGGCCGAGGGACTCGGTTTGATGCGTATTAACGATGATCTGGAGATTACAGAGTTTGTCGAAAAGCCGACGGACCCAGAGGTGATTCAGGGGTTAGCTGTTGGCGAAAGTGTGACCAAGAAGATGAAGGATCCGGGCGATCGTGACTATTGCTTGGCATCGATGGGTATTTACGTGTTTAATGCCAAGGCTTTGGTTGATGCGCTTGAAATGGATGCGACCGACTTTGGTAAGGAAATTATCCCAGGTCTGCTCGGTAAGGAAAAGATGTGTAGCTATGTCTTTGATGACTACTGGGAAGATATTGGTACTGTGAAGGCCTTTTTCGATACCAACTTGAGCCTGACTGACCCAGTTCCACCGTTTAACTTTTTCGATGAAGATGCAAAGATTTATACCCGTGCGCGTCTCCTTCCGGCTTCCAAGTTAAATGCATGTCGAGTCGACCGTGCGGTCGTGTCTGATGGCTGCATTGTGACTGATGGATCATTGACCCGTTGTTCGCTCGGCGTGCGTTCTGTTGTTCAGAATGGTGCCGATTTGAACAACGTGGTGATGATGGGGGCTGATCGCTACGAAACCTCTGCAGACATTGACGAGAATCGCAAGCTGGGACGCCCAGATCTAGGTGTCGGGAAGAACAGTGTCGTTAAGAATGCGATCCTAGATAAGAATGTGCGCATCGGCGAAAACGTAGTGCTCGATCCTGCCGGGATGGAGGATAACTTCGGTGAAGGCGTCGAGATTGCGATCCGTGATGGTGTGTTGGTAGTTTGCAAGAACGTCGTCGTGCCGGACGGATTTGTGCTGCAGGGCTAGCTTTTAGACCTGATCTGCATTTTTATGGCTAAGCCGCGATTCGTAAGAATCGCGGCTTTTTTATTGCGTTTTTGGGGCTTTATTTGCATAATTTAACAACATTAACGACGATCGCGGCTTCTTTAATTAACCCCCAAAAGACTATGAAGAATCTACTTATTTGCACGGATGGCTCGAACTATTCCCGAGAGTGTTGTCTTTACGGCGCTTGGTTGTCTAAGCAGATCAAAGCTAATGTTGAGGTGCTGTATGTGACCGATTTGCGCCAGTTTGAAGTGCCCGCCGTGGCGGATTTAAGCGGTAGTCTCGGCATTCAGCCTTATGAGGGGATGGTCGCGCAGTTGCAGGAGGTGGAAGAGCACAAGTCGGCATTCGTTAAAGAGCAGGTGATGGAGGTTTTTGATAAAGAAGGCCTGTCGGATCGCGTTACGTTTCATCATGCCACCGGGATGCTGGTGGATGAAATTGCGGGCTACGCCGACCGGGCTGACTTGATTCTGCTCGGCAAGCGCGGGGAGAATGCGAACTTTGCAAAAGAGCATTTGGGCTCGATGTTGGAGCGTGTGGTTCGCTCTGTGAAGAAGCCTTGTTTGGTGACCTCGCGTGAGTTTAACCCGATATGTCGGGTTGCGATTGCGTATGATGGTGGCGCCAGTTGTCAGCGTGCGCTCAAGTTCATGGCCGAGAATGAACTCTTTCGGGCATTTGATCTGCATGTGATCACCGTGGTCGAAGGGCATCAAGAGGACGAGGCTGCTGATTGCCTTGCTGAGGCTGAGCGACTGATGAATGCCGCCGAGCTTTATCCGTCCTGTCAGGTTTTGAACGGTGAGGTCGAGACTGCGATTGCAGACTATGTGAAGCAGGCCAATTTGGATTTGTTAATCGCTGGCGCGTATGGGCACGGGCGCATACGCGAATTATTGATTGGTAGTACGACGACAGAATTGCTGCGCCGCTGTCATGTGCCGGTCCTCTGTTTTCGTTAAGCGTCTTGTGTTGGCGTGTTTGATCTCGGTTGCTTGCGTCGAGCGATGCGGATAATGGCAGCGCCGGCGAGAATCATAAAGATTGAGTAGAATTGTCCGCGGCTCAGGCCGAGGATGAGGGCGGCGTCGGGTTCGCGGAAGAGTTCTCCGAAGATGCGAACGATGCCATAGCCGATTAGGAATTCGCCGCCGAGTTGTCCGGCTGGTGGCCGTGTGTGCCAAAAGCGCCATTGAGCATAACCGAACAGTAGAGCGCCTTCGAGTGCGGCAGCGTAGAGTTGGGATGGGTGTCGGGGTTGTTGGCTGAATATGTGCAGCGCTGCGTTGTAGGCAGTCGGACTGTCGGGGAAGATGACTGCCCAGTTGACTGTGGTGACGCGCCCCCACAGTTCGCCGTTGATGAAGTTGGCGATGCGCCCGAGGCAGAGTCCCAATGGTGCTAAGGTGACGATGACGTCGCCTAGTTTGAGGAAATTGCATTGGTGCTTCCTTGAAAACCAGACGAGTGCCAGTAGCACTCCGGCAAAGCCGCCATGACTGGCCATGCCTCCCTGGTCGACACGCATGACGAGTAGTGGATTATCTAGGAAGGATTCTAGGTCATAGAGCAACATGTAGCCAACGCGACCGCCGGCGAGGACTCCAATGATGGTTGCAGTCATTAGGGTTGCTCGTGCGTCTGCATCGATCGCGAATTTTCCACGTGCGTTATAGAGGCGGAGGAGTGCCCACGCTGCGATGAATCCGAGCAAGTAGGCGAGGCCGTAATAGCGGATGCCGTCGAGCCCGAGCGGGTTTTCGGGGAAGCGGATAAGGAAGGGGCTTAGGTCGTGGACCCAATAGCTGCTTGTCGTTGCCATTGTTCAATTTGTATAGAACTTGGGGGATGAAGGGCAAGCATCACTACTTTCTCTGTCTCGTTCTTTTCTGGCTTTGACTTTTCCCTTCACCCTTCAATCTTCGAATAACTTATGATGAACCATCTTTGGCTGGGTCTCGCCTTTTTTTTGGTGGGGCTCTCAGTTTATTCCCCGCTCTCCGCTCAGTCGGATCATTTGCGTGTCGCGGTTGCTAATTTGAATCAAGATGTGAATCTTCTCTCGCAAGAGCTTAAGACGCTTCGCTTGGAGATGGAGGATATTCGCCGCGAAAACACTCGCTTGCGCGCGCAAGTTGCTGCGGCTTCCAATAACAAAGGGACCCAGGCGCAGATTTCTAATCTGTCCGCTGCGGTCGATGGGCTGCGCCGCGAATACCGTCAAGCGGACGAGGCGCAGAAGAGGCAGATTATTGACGAGGTGTCTCGCCAGATCAATGCATTGGGTCGAGAGACGCAATCCGCGCTTAATGCGGTGGCCAAGGCGGTCGATAGCACGCCGCGCGTGAGTGCGCCGGTTCACTTCTCTGAGGACTATCCGAAGTCGGGGAAGCCTTACACTGTACGCAGCGGCGATACGCTAAGTGGGATCGCCCGCAAGCATGGGTCGACTGCGAAGCACATTCAAAACGCTAACAAAATCGCAAACCCCGCGAAGGACCTTCGCGTCGGCGAAACTATTTTCATCCCCATCTCTGAGTAATTATGGCAAGTTCTAAAAGTAGACTCGGTCGCGGTCTCGGTGGCCTCATTTCAGGCACCACTGGAGCGACCGCGAAGAATGCGGCTCCGCAAGCTTCCGCTCCGGTGGAAAAAAAGGCAGTGAAGGAGGGTGCTCCGCCTGCAGTCGCCTCTGCGGCGTCATCCGAGCTTGGCTATCGTGAAGTTCCAATCAAGGATCTGGTCGCCAATCCATATCAGCCGCGACGCGATATCGATCCGCAGCATGTCGAAGAGTTGGCCAGGAGCATTCAGTCGGAAGGCCTGTTGCAGCCGATTGTAGTTCGCGCCAAAGGAGGGCAGTTTGAGCTGATTGCTGGTGAGCGCCGACTGCGTGCATTCGAGCTTTTAAAGCTGCAAAGCGTGCCGGCACGTGTGATTGAGGCCAGTGATGCATCGTCGGCAACCTTGGCATTGATCGAGAACTTGCAGCGCGAGAACCTCAATCCGATCGACGAGGCTTTGGGCTATGCCAGCCTAGTGCGTGATTTTGATATGACGCAAGAGGCAGTGGCTGAGCGTGTTGGTAAGGCACGTGCTTCGATTGCCAATGCCTTGCGTTTGCTTTCGCTCGGCACTGAAATTCAAGGGTTCCTTAGTCGTCGCCTGATTTCAACGGGGCACGCGAAGGTTCTGTTGGGGCTTGAGAGTGATGAGCAGCGTAAGCTGTTGGCACGTCAGATTATTGAGACTGGAATGAGTGTTCGCGAGGCGGAGCAAACGGTTCGCCGCTTGAAGGATAGCAATGGTGGGGCAGCGAATCAAGCCAAGGCCAAATCATCTGAAGCAGAAGTGGCTGTGATTCGTGATTTGGAGAAGCGTATTGGTGAGCACTTTAACACGCGCTGCATGCTGAAGCATGGTGCGAAGAAGGGGAAACTGACGATTGAGTATTTTGGTAACGAAGACCTTGAGCGTATTCTTGAAAAACTTGGGGTCGGCGGTGAGCGTTGAGCGTCCGGATGAGTGCGATCTCAGCTAAGGCCCGTTTTTTTTAAAGCTAGGATGCGTGGCGGCTCGCTTGTGTTAAGTCTATAAACCGCGCTTTGGGGGAAACTGTCAGATGGGTTGCTTTTCCTGAGGGCGGCTTACCTATGCTTGGGGATCTGTATTGTGAAAGTCGTGCCCGAGGGGCCTGTTGAAAAGATGATAGTGCCGTGGTGTGCGTCGATGATGGAGCGGACAATCGCTGAGCCTAGGCCAGTGCCGCCGCTTTTGCCGAAGGTGATGAAAGGCTCGAAGAACCGACTTTGGATCTCCTCCGGGATGCCGGGGCCGTTGTCGGCTATGCAGAGTTGGATTGACGTTCCTTTGTCGAGAGCGCTGACCTTGATTGTTCCACGCTTATCGGTTTGATGGATCGCTTCGATCGCATTGGCGATTAGGTTTTGCAGCACGCGGAGGAGCTTGCTGAGGTTGGCCTGTATGTCGACATTGTTGGGGTGCATTTCGACGCTGACAGTTTTGTCCTGGAAAAACGGCTGATTGAGCTCTTGAAAGTGGTCAAAAAGTTGTCGCATTGTGACGTTTGTCATTTCGATCTCACCTTCGCCTCTTGTGAAGGCAGTAAGGTCGTTGGCCATGTCAACCATGCGGCGGATTTGTGATTCGATGCTGGAGCAAATCTTAGTGGTTTTCGGGTCGTCTTTGTGGCGCTGGCTTACGATGTGTGCGCCCAAGCTGATTACAGAAAATGGATTTCTAAAGTCGTGCAGAATGGATGAAACCATGGTGCCGACTAGGGAAAGCTTTTCTTGTCGTGTGACTTCGTCAATGTATTGGGCAGTGGTCTTTTTGAGGTGACTAATAACGCTTTCGAGCACTTTTTTTACCGGCTCGGCTTCGTCAAGGATTTTTGCCAAAGTGCCCTCGGGGATACGGCCAATGTCGCAGTTCGTGTGTGCGCTTGCGTTGAGGGATCGGGGTTCGCCTGTTAGGATGCCGACTTCTCCGAAAAAAGTGCCCTCTCCTGACGAGCTCACCAGTTGTGTGGAGCCGTCTGGCTTTTCCTTGCTGAATCCAACGAATCCCTTGAGGATGACAAAAAGGTCATCGGGGGGGCTGTTTTCAATGAAAATGGTGTCACCAGGTTTGAGGCTCAAGACTTCGACCTCATCAAGGATGGCATCGCGGTGTTTTTCGGAGATGCTTTGAATGAAGGGATGTTCCGACAGTTTCATTGTGCAGTCGTGACAGTCTGTTGTTCCGTTTTAATCCGGTCCGTGCGGATGTTGAAAACTAAGACGCAGGAGGCAATTGCCAATAGCAGCAGTACAATGCCAAGTCGGATTCCGGAGGTGGTGAGAGGTTTCATTAATAGGAAAGTTGGTAACTATGCTGTCTGGTCGTGCGGATTCAATGCTCTTTGTGGGGTGTTTATGAAAGACGGTTGCGATAGTCCTCATAGCCGAATTTGCGCACGATTTGGAGGCCCGACTGGTCGCTATACAGGCCAATCGCAGGTAAGGGCACGCCGTTGAATGCTGTGTTTTTGACCATCGTGTAATGCGACATGTCGAGAAAGGCGATGCGCTGGCCGATCTGTAGTGGCTCCCGGAATGAATAATCGCCGATAACATCGCCGGCTAGGCAGGACATTCCTCCCAGGCGGTAGGTGTGCGGGTGGTCGCCGGGGGAGCCTGCGTCGAGGATGTTGGGGCGGTAGGGCATTTCGAGCACGTCTGGCATGTGGCAGGTGGCGGAGGTGTCAAGTATTGCGATCTGGTGTCCCCCTGCCTCGATTAGGTCGAGCACGGTGACTGCTAGGATTCCTGTGTGCAGCGCGACTGCTTCGCCGGGCTCCAGGTAGACGTCAACTCCGTAGCGATCGCGAAACCGCTGGACGGTGCGACAGAGGCGCTCGATGTCGTAGCCGGGGCGGGTGATGTGGTGCCCTCCGCCGAAATTGAGCCACTTGAGCCCGGGGATGAGGTCTCCGAATTTTGCCTCGAATGCATCGGCGGTATGTTCGAGCGCATCGGCATCTTGTTCGCACAGTGCATGAAAGTGCAGCCCTGTTAGTTGCTTAAGCGGGTTTTGGGGGAGTTGTTTGAGTGCGCGGTCGAGGGCGTCGCGAGTGGTGCCGAGTCGAGATGCGGGCGCGCAGGGGTCGTAGAGTTCGGTGTCGACTTCGGAGTATTCCGGGTTGACGCGCAGTCCGAGTTCGGGGCGGTTGTTGCTTGGTAGCAGTTCGATCCCTCTAAAGAGTTGCTGTGCGGAATTAAATACGAGGCTGTGTGCGAAACGGCTTAGGTGCTTTAGTTCGGTGTCTTTGTAAGCGGTTGAATAGACGTGGACTTCTTTGCCGAAGAGTTCGTGTGCGAGTAGCGCTTCGTGTAACCCGCTCGATGTGGTGCCGCTTAAGTAGCGGTTGATGAGTGGGAAAGTGCTGTGGCAGGCGAATCCTTTGAGGGCGAGCAGGATTTTCGCACCGGAATGTTCCGCGACCGATTGAAGTAATTGGCAGTTTTTCTCGAGGCAATCAAGATGAACGATGTAAGCGGGGGAGGGGGTACTAGTGAGCTGAATTGAGCGGAGTGCAGCGAGGCGCTCGGGTGGTAAGGGAGGGGTCGGATCTTGGGCCATGTGTATTGTATTATTCTGAAATGCCGATCTAGGTTGCTTTGCGAGCTGTTTTTATGTGTCAATCACGGTGTGCACGGCTTCTCGGTTGGCTATGAAAAAATGCCAAAACTTTAGGTTGCTTTTCGGGGGCTCTATTTTATTGTGCGCGGTTTTCTAATCACCAGAGCTTCTGAAAAGAAGTTCACCTCTTCTTATTTTACAGATAATGCAACAGTTCAAACTTAACATCGTAAACCGCGAAAATACGGGCCGCGGCGTGGCACGCCGTCTCCGCGCAAATGGTAATATCCCCGCCTGTGTCTATAGCAAAGGCAACTCGCGTTCGATTTCACTCTCATTGGTTGATTTTCGTGATCTGAAACGCGAGATCGGCGGTGGCGCTGCACTCATCGAATTAGTCGATGAAAAGGGAGAGACCGCTCTCACGCACGTGCAGGAAATTCAGCGTAATGCAGTTAAAAACTGCATTACTCACATCGACTTTCATGAAGTAGCTCGTGGTGAAAACTTTGTAGCGCACGTGCCTGTTCGGTTGGTCGGTGAGGCCGACGCAATTGGCGTGAAAAATGAAGGTGGTGTGATTGAGCACAAAACGCACGAAGTTGAAATTCGTTGCCGCCCTTCCAAGCTTCCTGATCATATTGAGGTTGATGTGAGCAGTCTTGCTGTTGGCGGTGCGATTCACATCAGTGACCTTCCAGCGATCGAGGGTGTTGAGTATCTCGGCGCACCAGTTCAGGTGATCGTGTCCTGCCAGCCTCCAACAGTTGCAGTTGATGCAACTGAAGATGCTGGTGCTGTCGCTGCCGACGAAGTTCCTGCCTCTAAGGTTAAGGGAGATTCGGAGTAATTTTTCAGGGGGATCTTATTTGATTCTCTTTTTGTTCTTTCAAAATGTCCATCGCGGTCATTGCAGGTCTCGGAAATCCGGGCTCTAGATACCGCAACACTCGGCACAATGTCGGCTTTGCCCTAGTTGAAAAACTAGCGGCGAAGCTGGGTGTCGAGTGGAAAACAGAAAGCCGTTTCGAAGCGGATATTGCTACCGTGTCCTATGGTGAGCGTAAGCTCTTACTGGTGAAGCCTCAGACCTTCATGAATGCCAGTGGGCGCTCGCTTGGCGCAATTCTTCGCTACCGAAAGCTGACCCCCCAATCGCTTGTTGTCGTTTATGACGATATCACTCTCGAACTCGGGAGGCCTAAGCTTAGCTTGAACGGCAGTGCCGGGGGGCATAACGGCATTCGCGATTTGCTTGCGCAAGTCGGCCCTGGCTTTCTGCGTTATCGTATCGGAGTCGGTGCGAAACCACGTAAAGAAATGGACCTCGCAGACTACGTCCTGAGTAAATTCTCTAAGGACGAACAACAATTTTTGGCTGGTCAGATGCCTTCATATATTGAGCAATTTAAGCTCATTATTGACAAGGAGGCTGAGCACGCCATGAACTCAATTAACCAACGCACGGCACCACAGCATGAGCGCAACGACTAATAATAACTACAAAACTACTTTCATCCTAGACCTTCGCGAATCGGAAGACGATTCCGCTAAAGTTTTGGCTGATCTTACTGAAATTCTCACTTCCCTTGGTGGCGAAGTCTCTGATAGCGAAGATTTGGGCATGCGCGATTTTGCACGTGCTGCGGATCATCGCTACACCCAGGGGCACTACCTGGAATTCTATTTTGGTGGACCTGGCACGGTTCCTTCTCAATTGCAGGAGAAGCTTCGCCTCGACAAGCGCATTAACCGCATCTTCGTCGAGTCGGTTTAATCGGGACACCTAGGTCTCACTCACTTGCAACTGAAACGCCATGGCCTCCTTCAATAAAGTCATTTTAATGGGGAACTTGACCCGCGACCCCGAGTTGCGCGTTACGGCTAATGGCAATTCGATCTGCAAACTCGGTCTCGCTGTCAATCGTGTCTACACTACCAAAGATGGTGAGCGCCGCGAGGAAACGACATTCGTCGACATCGATGCATTCGGCAAGCAAGCCGAAGTGATCAGTAAATACATGCGCAAGGGCACTCCGATTTTCGTCGAAGGCCGCCTGAAGTTTGATCAGTGGGAGTCCGATGGTCAAAAGCGCAGTAAGCTGAGCGTTGCCCTGGACAAATTTGAGTTCTTGGGCGGTCGCGATGATGCTGACAACAGCAGCCCAGGCGCAGGGTATCAAAAGAGTTCCCCCCCTGCGCGTGCGCCTAAATCAGATTCCGCTCCTGCGGCAGGTAATTTCTCCAACGACAACGACATGCTCGACGAAGACGTGCCGTTTTAAGCATCCTTTTTTCCTCTTTATCACAGTTTAAATTTAAGAACGTATCATGGCTAACTCTCAAGTTCTCCTCCTTCAACCCATCAAAGGCCTCGGCGCCGAGGGTGACACAGTAACAGTGCGTGCAGGTTATGCGCGCAATTTTCTGCTTCCACGCAAGCAAGCATTGCCTATCACGCAGGCGAACAAGAAGCACGTTGAGTCGCTTCTTAAGGCACGTGAAGCACGTGAGCAGAAAGAATTCGAAACGGCACGCACTTTAGGCGAGCAGATTGAAAAGACAAGCATCGCTATCGCAGTTAAAACTGGAGAAGGCGGCAAGATGTTTGGTGCTGTTACAGCCAACGATTTGATCCTGCGCCTTAAGGAAGAAGGCATTGAGCTTGCTAAGAAGCAGCTTGCGCTTCCGCAGCCAATCAAAGAACTCGGTTCTCATGTTGCCGGCATCAAGCTTCACGCTGATGTTGAAGTCGAACTGAAGTTTGAAGTTGTTTCTGAGAATCCAATCGAAGAAACAGTCGTTGAAGACGCTTCCGACGAAGACGAAGATTAATCTATTCAGCGCGGTCGATTAGACACTTATTCGTCCCATGCCGCCTGAATCATCGAATTCTACTTACGGTCGCAATCAGCGCGGCCGTAAGTTTCGTGATGCCCGCAAGCCGGATAATGTACCGGACGAGATCCGCGTGCAGCCGCACAATGTCGAGGCCGAAGAGGGCCTCTTGGCTGCTTGTTTGATTGACGGTGGCCGCGAAATTTTGACCGAGTGCGTTGAGGCAAAGATCGCGCCGGATTTTTTCTTTAAGACCTCCCATCAGGAGCTGTATCGAGCGCTCCTCGCCTTGTATGAGACGGGTGACCCAGTCGATGAGATTCTACTTCTTGAGTATTTGCGCAAGAATGGAATGGAGGAGGACGTCGGTGGCATCGCCGCCATTTACGCGATCCAAAACCGTATCGAGACGCCGGCGCATGCCCGCTACTTTGCAAAAATCGTACATGAGAAGTATTTGTTGCGTCGTTTGATTCGCACTTCACGTGAGACGATCGAAGCCTGCTATGAGCAGCAGGAAGACATGTCCACCTTCATTGAGAAGATTGAGCAGGACATTTTCGAAATTAGCCGCGACCGTGTGACCGATGGCGCCACGCCGATCCGCGAGGCCCTCGATAGTGCGGTGAATAACATTCAGGCACTGCTAAGTGGCAAAGATGATATTGACGGTGTTCTTTCCGGGTTTCGCGATCTGGATGGCATGACTTACGGCTTTCACCCCGGTCAGATGATTGTTTTGGCGGCACGTCCATCGGTGGGTAAGACTTCCTTGGCGATGAATTTTGCCGAGCATGCGATGCTACCAGAAGGTGAGCGCAAATCGGCAGGCGTTTTGGTATTCAGTTTGGAAATGACTGCCGAGGACTTGGCGATGCGTTTGATTTGCAGTCGTTCACGCGTCGACATGAAACGTATTCGTGACCGTGTGGTTTCAAAGCAGGACATG
>Ga0209715_1002026_pt1 | contig 15969 bp, 14 predicted proteins | sample COGITO_mtgs_1205_2_FD_184809 | JGI IMG/M metagenome (GOLD analysis project Ga0209715, IMG submission 184809) | Pelagic marine microbial communities from North Sea - COGITO_mtgs_120503 (SPAdes) (version 2) | ecosystem: Environmental > Aquatic > Marine > Epipelagic ...
CAACAATGCTCTGGTGTACCTGTGCCGCGAGCTCACGGGTCGGTGCCAGCACCAATGCGCGCGGGCGCTTATTTTGCCCCTTAAACTCGGTCTTGGACAGGATCTGCAACATCGGCAGACTGAAGGCCGCGGTCTTGCCCGTACCGGTTTGCGCGCCGCCGAGAACATCACGTCCTTCGAGAACAGCAGGTATGGCGCGGGCTTGAATTGGCGACGGTTCGGTGTAGCCCTTGGCTTCGACGGCTGCAACGAGTTCGGGAAGAAGTCCCATTTCTGAAAATAACATAACGATGTGTTTTGAGTAGTGAGACGCTCTGCCCGTCCTCTAAAGACGATTCTCCGACCATGCGACTCTTTGATAGCTGGGTCTGCTTGACCTCAACCGGGATAATAGGTGCCTGCTCAAAAAGTCGGATTGCTCCCGAAGCACGCAGCCGCACTTCACCGTGCGACATAAATGAAGCCGCAGGTGTATCGGAAAGATCGACCGCCGCCTAGCACAAAATGGCTCGGATTCGAATGCCACGCCCAACGCCCGGGCGCAGACCTACCGACGCTTGCCCCACCCTTGCTGATCGACGACCTGCTGCAACTGCGCTGCAGGCACATAATCGGCGGCAACCATTGCAAAACGTTGTAAATAAGACAGCGCCTGATTCAGGCCGACCACTGCACTACGCCGCTGCTTCAGGGCGTCAACCGACAATGCCTGCAACTGCTGCACGTAGGCCAACACCGCAGCATCGCACTCCTGCCACAACACCGGATCATTGTCGTACACATAAGCCTCCAACAAGCGCATCATACGCGCATAGCCTTGCAGACCTTCAGCGCTGGCTCGCACTTGCGCCGCGATTTCCGCACGTTTCGCCAGCGTCGCCGACTCCGACAAGCGGCCATCGGTTCCGCCATCCGCAGGACGCGGGCGTAGTTCACGATACCAGATATTTCGATAACGCACAGGATTACCGTGGTCCTGCAGCTTTAGACGCCCCTTGTCTGGGTACACCTGCGTCAGCGGCTTGCGCTTGCGAAAGCCACCGCCGCCATCCAGCGGGGTGCTCGCTTGTACCACCACGCCATTGAGCAGCACAGTCATCGAGCCTTCGTCCAGCAAGACACCGTCGCGCACGATTGGCCGACGATATATAATGTCGTAACTCTGCCATTGGCCCGGCGCGCGCAGTGCATTGGCCGCTGGCGGCATCACACCATAAACAGCGCCCGCACTGCCGTCGGCATAGCTCGGATTCTGGTAATTATCCAGAATCTGCACCTCGATTCCTCCAGGCAGAAAAACGCCGCTGTTGCCGCGCTTTTGCCCGGGCGCGTCCATTGGCCCCTCGTGCGCCCATTCCACATGCAGCTGACAATCGCCAAACTCCGCCTGCGTTTCGAGAAAGCCAGCACCACCGACCACAAGCATATAGCCGTCTTGAACCGTCCAGTCCGCCTTTCGCTTGTCCTGCGGCTTCACATGTTGCCAGTTCTGCTGGAAGGATGCTTCCGAGCCATCGAACAGTACCACGGCATCCGACGGCGCGCCGCCCACGGCAGCAGCTGGCTCGACAATCGGTGGTTGCGGACGGTTCGTATCATGCACCGCCCAGGGGTGGTGCGCATCCGGAGCATCGCCCGTAAAGGCTGCGTGCAAAACATTGGCCAGCGATAGCGTGGCAAGCAGCGTGGTTGAGAAAGAGGTATTCATAAAATTAACTCCAGAGGTCTTGGCCCGCTGCCCATCCAGCACGGACAGGCTCGTTGATGAAGGCATTCAGTTCGGGGCGATTAGTGATTCGCATATTTTGTGCATCCCACTCAATCCGACCACCGAAACGCTGTGCCAGCACACCGAGCAAGGCAACTTCCGACATCGGCGCGGCATAGTCAAAATTAGAACCGCACTCAGGGCCCTCGCCTTTAATCGCCTGAACCCACTCCTGAAAAGGTCCGTCTTCAACACGAGCATACTTTTCGGGCACTCCGCCCTTCTCTTTAAATGCGACCATTTGCTCTTTAACACTAAAGCGTGGATTGTTGGAACGCTGATCCAAAAACGCATTGCCCTGATCACCATACCAGAAGGATCCAGCCTGCGGAACCTTGCCCCAACTCCAGTCATCGGGTGACTGAATCGGTGTGCCGCCGTTACGCAGGCCATCATACCAGGTCATGGAGCACGCAGCCTTCTCACCACGCGCAGGAAAGTCATAACGCACGATACTGTAATCCGGCAACATGCCCTCCAGCGCAGGCCCGCGCTCAACACACTCGATCACGGTCGGCTGATACAAATCAAGCACCCAAACCGGTCCATCGCCAATGTGGCAGAACCAATCACCAAATTGTCCGGTGCCATATTCGTAATACCCGCGCCACAGCAAAGGATGCAATAGTTCATTGTAAGGGCGCTCTGCTTGAGGCCCAAGCCATAGATCCCAGTTCATTTCGGCAGGAATCGCTTGCGCTGGTAACGGCAGCGATCCCGGCTTTTTAAAATACTTACTCTTCCAATTAGGTCCGTTAAACCCGAGGTGCACTTCTTTTACCTGCCCGAAACAATCCGCCTCATACATTTCGCGCATCTTGCGAATACCGTCATAGGTATGCCCCTGATTGGCCATGTTAGTGACCACCTTATATTTATCTTTGGCCTTTTTTAGAGTACGTGCCTGCCAGATATTATGCGTCAAGGGCTTTTGTGTGCAGACATGAATGCCGCGCTCCATACATGCCAGCGTCGCGTTAAAGTGCGTGTGATCAGGAGTGTTAATGCACACGCCGTCGATCTCTTTGCCCAACTTATCTAGCATTTTGCGGAAGTCCGCAAACTTTGGTACCGCATCAGCCCATGGTCTCTTGGGCCCGCCAGGAAACTGGCGACTGTCAATGTCGCAGAGTGCCACAACATTCTCGCCCTTGCAGCCGTTATAGGCCATGTCGGCAATACCACCGGACCCGATGTGTGCGATGTTTAGTTTACTATTCGCTGAAGGCCCGGGCTTGCCGATCGAGAATCGAGGCAAGATAAAAGCACCTGCACTTACAGTTACTGCGGTTGTGAGAAAGTTTCTTCGCTTCATGGTATTTTTTTGTTAGGGTAATTAGGAAATTATTTGATTTTGCGGATACGAATATTACGCCATTCAATCTCTATGCCGTCAACGGGATGAGAATGTACTTGTAGACCGATAAACCCGCGCGGAAATAATTGGTAGCTTAGGGGGTCATGCAATTCGGCGATCTGCCGGTCATTGATCCATGTTTGAATGCCAGCTCCTTGAGCCCGGACGCGGTAATGATTCCATTGTTTATTCTTGAAAATATTATGCTCATTGACCTGAGCATCTTTTGATCTCGGCTCTGGCGAACGCCAGCCCCCTCCATAACCAGCCCCATAAATAAAGCCGGACTGCCCCGGACTATGCTCAATCTCGACTTGTGGTCCCCGCACCTCACCTTTCCCGATGTCTTTATCTTGAAGGGAACGAATCTGCACACCAGAATTAATGGCGTCGCACTTCACCTCGAATTCCAATTCAAAATCACCGAAGGTCTCATTCGTGCAAAGGACAGAGTTCCCGCCTTTGCGTAACGAGCTACCTACGATCGCACCGTCGCGCACTTTGTAACTAGCTTTGCCACTGGTCTGCTGCCAGCCATTCAAGGTCTTACCGTCAAACAGCGAGACCCAATCACCATCAACCCGAGACACATTCGGGATGTTTAGCTTAGAACTCGGAGTCGTATCCGCCGCAAGGTCACCAGCTGCAAACTGAATGCCGGCAAGATAGTGCTTTAACATCAATGGATTACTATAAATATCCTCTCGATGACCAAGACTGGTGTAAAACACTCGTCCCTCACCAACAGACTGCACCCAGCAAACAGCATAATCATTGTCCTTACGCGAAGGCTTCCGCCTAGGCTGATCGCTACTATCTGGATCTAAGTGAAGCAATACGCGCAGCTGATCCCTCGAATAGGGCTTAGACTTAAATTGGTAAATTTCATCCATGATCTGGAAATCTTTCATTCCAGCAAACACAGGCTTGATAATTTCGTGCTCACAGTCCTCGACCACGATCGTCACATTCATTTTCGAAGTCCAAGGGTGTCCTCCGAAATAGGCGCCCATCGCCTTTCCATAGCCCTGATGACCATAACAAGCATCCGTGGCAGCATGAATACCGACGAGGCCTCCGCCTTGTTGCACATAATCGATTAAGTTATCCACCAGCCGATTGTGCCGCGCCTGCAACCAATCCCATTCTTCCGGTGAAAAGCGCTTACGCTGCTTCTTATTAGGCATAAAGAAGTCCAGTGTGGGGCTCACCAATAACACCGCGTCAAAGGTCTTGAGCGCCTCTGGCTCGAAGTTTGCCGGATCATCACTGACCACCGGATCATACGCGCCAGTCGCCTCCCCCAACTTTGCTAAGGCCATCTTCGCTGTTGGAATCGAACTATGCCGAAACCCGGCAGTTGCACTAAAAATCAATACGCGACGGCTTTTTTCAGGCGTCACAATCGCAGCGCTAGGCAGTGCCTCGTTGATGGCTTGCACATTAGCCTTAGGCACTGGTTTATCGTTAAACGTGGGAACCCAGTCGGAGGCGGCGTTGAGTGAAGTCAGCGCCAACGCGAAAATCGGCAACATTAGAATATTCATAAAGATAGGGAGTATTAGGGATAGAAGGACCTCTGCACAAAAACGCCTCTAAAATGCGTAAGGTATTGCGCCGAATCAAGGGCGATAAGTGTTCAACTATTTTTAAGCGCAGAATCGGCACTCGTGCGCTGTCGCTGAGCGTCTCCTGCGGTGTTGACGTCCACATCCATTGCGCTGCGGATATCCTTTTCAATGCCTGCAGTCGCTTGCTTAAACTCGCGTACTGATTTACCCAGCGAGCGAAATAGATCAGGCATCCGCTTGGCGCCAAAGAAGAGCAAGACAACCCCACCGATCATAACGATCTCGGGCGTATTCAGGTTCTGGATAAATGCTATTGTATTTAAATTCATAAGGCTTCCTCCTATTTACTGTTTTTCTTTATCAAACGCGGCATCAAAGGCCACATTGCTCGGCGCGAAATCGAGGTTGCGCGTGAAACGACACGACTCCTCACCTCCGTGAAAACGATCCATTCGGGAATCTTCCCATTCAACTGACAGCGGGCCATTGTAAGCCACGTCATTGAGTGCGACCATAACTTCCTCGAAGTTCACATCACCACGACCCGGCGAGCGAAAGTCCCAGTAGCGGCGTGCATCGCCGAACTCGGTATGCCCACCGAAAACACCAACGTCGCCGTTACCGTGCCCCCACCAGGCATCCTTAACATGCGCGTGGAAAATGTAAGCTCCGAAGTCGCGGATGAATTTCACATAATCGACGCCTTGATAGCCAAGATGACTCGGGTCGTAGTTGAAGCCGAAGCGTGGGTGGTGATTGATCGCTTCGAGTGCGGTGGCCGCACTGGCAATATCAAAGGCGATTTCAGTCGGGTGCACTTCGAGCGCGAAATAGACATCCTGCTGCTCGAAGACATCGAGAATCGGCGTCCAACGGTCGGCAAAGTCTTTGAAGCCTGCTTCAATTTGACCGGGCACGGTAGGTGGAAACGAATAAAGCAAATGCCAGATCGAAGATCCGGTAAAGCCATTAACCACAACACGCTCCGGGGCGCCCCCTGGTTTGGCGTCGAAAAACTGGCGTGCCGCACGAGCGGTGTCCTGCATTTCTTTAGCTGCGCGCTGACGCACACCTTCGGGTTCGCCGTCGCCGTAGATTTCAGGCGAAAGAATTGCTGCATGGCGTGCATCAATCAGGTCGCAGACCGCTTGGCCGACCAAGTGGTTGGAAATCGCGTAGCATGTCAGCCCATTGGCTTCAAGTAGCGCCCACTTCTTGGCAATGTAATCCGGCTCGTTCAACGCGGCTTGCACATCGAAATGATCGCCCCAGCAGGCGAGTTCGACGCCGTCGAATCCCATGGCCTTCACTTTGGGCGCCAGTTCGGCGAGCGAGAGATCGGCCCACTGGCCAGTGAAAAGTGTAACAGGTCGTGACATAATCTGAAGTGATAGGTTGAGCGTTGTAAGTTGTTAGTTGGAAAGTTGAAGCAATTGAATTGCAGACTTGTTTTGGCTCGCGACCGCAATGGATAAAGCGCGCTCGCCGTTGGCTGCTTGCACCGATGGATCCACTCCGGCAGCCAGTAAAATTTGTACCAATTCGGCGCTGCCACTGACAGCGGCTTCGTGCAGAGGCGTGCCACCGCACGCACTCAGTGAATTGGGGTCGACCCCTGCTGAGAGTAAAGCTTTAGCCACACCCACACGATCCTTGGCTGCAGCGTAGTGCAAGGGTGTCCATCCGGATTTGTCTAATTCATTAGGCTTCGCCCGCGCGTTAAGCAATGCAATCGTAACTGCTGCCAGGTCACGATCCACACAGAGGTGCAGCGGTGTGCGCTGACTTCCATCCACTGCATTCACATCCGCTCCAGCTTCGATCAATACAAGTGCAATTTCTGCACGCTTGCGCATAATTGCTAAATGCAGCGGCGAGAGTTTCGGGTGATTGGCCTGATCCACACGTTCGGGGTACTCAGCGAGTTGCAACTGAACATCCGCTAAGTCTCCGCGCGCGATCGCCTCGTCAATCGTGTCATATTTGACACCATCTGCGTAGGCCGACAAAGCCAGCATCCACACAGTTAAAAATGCGCAAATAAACTTCATCACACTCATTCTGCAGCGAGGGTCATCCAACTCCCATCCGCAGCACTCGAGCTCACTGCAGCATCAATAAATGCCAGCCCGATACGGCCATCCTCAACATTCGCGTACTTCGATCCATCACAACTAAAGGATTGTCCGGCGTTGTACGCGCGCACATCGGTTTCGAAATCACGGTGCAATCGTCCTAGCGCGTCATGAAACGCCTCGCCATGACCGGATGGTAAGGTCGGCTCTGCCATCAGATCCTCCGGCAAGTCACCCAAGAACCCATCATTGCCAGCCACCTCACCACGCCAGTAGACCCGATCGGGTTGCCCGGGTAACAGGATCCGCACGGCTTCCGGTTCTTCCTGTTTCCAAATCAGCGTACCTTGGCTGCCGTTCACCTCAATGCTGAGATCATTCTTATGCCCAATCGCGATTTGAGACGCGCGCACCAGCGCTTTGCCACCATTCGACAATTCACAATAGGTGGTGAAATGATCATCCAGTGAGCGCCCTGCGACGAATACTTCGAGCCGCGCCGATACTTTAGACACATCCAACCCAGTTACATAGCGCAGCTGCATCAATGCATGCGTACCGATATCACCGCCGCAATTGGACGCACCGGAGCGCTTGGGATCCGTACGCCATTCAGCTTGTTGCATCCCTGACTCCTCAGCCTTCCCAGCAAGCCATCCTTGCTGATAAGAGGCATCCACCCAGCGCACATCACCGAGCAAACCACTGCACACGATGTGCCGGCTCAGGCGCGAACTCCAGTGTCCGAGATAGGTATGAGCGACCGCAAAAGGCACGTTCGCCTTCTCGACCGCAGCCTTCAGTTGCACTGCTTCGTGATGATTCAGGGTCAGCGGTTTTTCGCAAAAAACCGGAATGCCTGCTTCCACTGCCTTTAACGCGGGTGCAAAGTGAGCGAAATTAGGAGTCACCACCACCACATAGTCTAAGCGCTCCGACTCTGGTAGGTTCGCTTGTGCATCAATCATCTCTGCAAAACTACCATAACCTTGAATCGGATACGGCCAGTTTGCGGCGTCCTCGAGTGCAGCCTCAGGACGCGTGCGCAAGGCGCCCGCCACCACACGTCGCGTGCCATCCAGATGAATTGCCTTCTGGTGGGGGTGTGCAAAAAATGCGCCGCCACCGCCGCCGACCATGCCGACTTTAAGTTGTTTAGGTGAGGACATAATTATAATGTGTTTGTAATTTTTAAAAGTGAAAGATCTAGAAGGCGGTCTCTTCGTCCGGCTGGGAATGTGCACCGACGAGGACTTTTGGCTTATAACCACCTTGGCTCTTAAAGTAGAAAATCAGACCGATGTAGCAAACCAGCATGAACGCGGGAAAGATGCACATTTTAGCGAGCGCACCCTGGGTCTCGCGCTCTTGAATTTCAGTGACCTGGACCTGCACGGCTTCTGGCAGTTCAGCAAGCGCAGCGCCATTGAGCGCAGTATATTTCCCAAGTAGGTAATCGCTCTCTTGCGCAACTTGCTCATAGGCTGCCGGCAGTTCTGCTTCAATCGCTGAAGTGACTGAGCTTTCCTGCAAATAACCAATAAACGGTCCACCTAGAATACCGACAGTCAGCATGCCGATACCAGCAATCGCGTTCAGCGTGAGCGCCCCACCCTTGGGAGTTTGCTCGGCAACCACACCGAGCATGGTTGGCCAGAAGTAGGTCTTGGCGACGCCATAAATGGTGGCCGCAAAGAAGATGAAGCCGACCGCAGTTGCAAAGGACAGCAGATACAGCCCGACAATTGAGAGCGAGGCGCACAGAGCAAGGAGGCCGAGCGGGCCAAACTTGTTGATGACCGGGCCGGCGTTGAAGCGCAGCACCATCATAATAGCCGAAGTGTAAACTAACACCCAGGTCGGGTCCCAACCAGCTGCGTGCATTGGCTTTTCCATCAGTGCAGAAATCCAGCCGTCGGTGCCAAGCTCAGTCGTCGCGAGCGGCATCATAATCACTACCAGCACCAGCAGCAGCGGGTTACCCAACGAGCGGCTATAAAATGCGTAGCCGATTACAGAAATGGCAACCAGTGCCCATGTGATACCGCCGGACCAAGCAAATACGCTGCCCAACTGCGAGAAGATCAAATAAAATGCGATAAACGCACCAGCAGTGCCGAGCTCAGCCAACATTTCGCGGTAGCTCGAACCTGCAGCCACACGCTCGTTCACAGGAAATTTCACTTTGGCCAACATCACCAAATAAACGAATGCCGGGAGGAACATAATACCGATCAAGATGCGCCAGTCATTGGCCACCACACCACTGAGGCCGATTGCAAGCACACCGCCGAGCACCAGACCACCGGGCCAGCCAGCGTGCAGGATATTTAGCCACTTGGATTTTTCATCTTTAAACAGTGTCGCGACTACGGGGTTGATAAACGCCTCAACCGTGCCATTGCCGAGCCCCAGAATCACCGAGCCCCAATAGAGATAGTTCCACGCTTTGGCCTGTGCGATTGCGAGATCTGCAACCTCTCCGTTAACGATGCCATACGCCATGACTGCCAACCCACCAAAAATCGCATAACAGACAAAACTGAAATACATCGCGAATTTGTAGCCGACTCGGTCGATGATCAAACTGAACAGAATGATACTGATTGCGAAGGGCCAGATGCCCGCGCCAAACAGCACACCAGACTGCACCTTATCGAGACCGAATTGCTCGGGCCAGATACCGCTGTTGATCAGAATGGCACGAATAATAAAGGCCATTGAGGTGGTAATCAGGGCGATAAAAGAGCCCCAAAATACGGTTTTGTCGTTTTTACTATGTTTCACTTTATGATTTTCAGAATTAGATTTGAGAGCGTAACACCATCGAAGCCGACCGACCGTTACGCACGGAGGTCACTTCACTAAAGCTACGACGGTATTTGAGTGGTGTTATATTCAATTCCTGTCGAAACGCGCGCGTCATATTGGTTTGGTCATTGAAGCCGCACTGTACCGCGATTTCTGCCAAACCAATAATAGTCTCACGTAAAATTTTACAGGCAGCATTCAGGCGCGTCCGTCGTAGATACATTAGAGGAGTCAACTCGAAGGTCTTTTTAAATAAACGCTCCTGTGAACTGACCGAGACGCCGCCAACTTTGGCCATATCGCCTACCGATAATTTCTCCCGATAATGCGCACGCACATATTCGACGATCCGATGCATCTCGGGATGTTCCGCATACAACGCATCGGAGTCGCGAATGATTCGCGCGACTCCAGCCAAACCGATGACAGTCGCGTCATTATCAAACAAGGGAACTTTCGTCGTGCACAGCCAATCAAGCGAACCATCTGCAGACGGCACTAACTCGACATGATTATAAATCGCCTGCCCCGTGCGCATCACGCGCTGGTCATCCGCGAAAAATACATCTGCCAAAAAATCCGGGCTATAATCATAATCCGTTTTGCCGATCATCCTCTCAATGGACTCCTCACCGAACGTTTGCGCAAAACTCTGCCCACCCGCCATAAAGCGACTCTCACGATCCTTCACGAAAAAGAATGCGCCAGGCACAGAGTCAAACAACGACTCCATCAACTGATCAGGGCGCAGCGAGGCACGGAATTGAGCCTGCAATTTAGCTATCTGATCGTCGTTAAGCTGGGAGGATATTTCCATGGGGTATAAAGAAAGACCTCACAAGTGACGAAATTTGACAAGAAAAAACAAAAGAACCAGCTAAACAACCATCATTTACCACCCAATAAAAATACCACAAGAAACGCTCGCACAAAGCTTAAAACGACAACTAGGACCCTGATATAATTTACATATATCGTCAGGCCACATTGATATTTAATTAATTATTCAATTGATAAAAAGTAGCTTTTTGCATAAATATCGACAATCCACCACTTAGGTGCGCTTTCAACAAATAATCCAAACACAATTTATGGCTTCCAAAGATAAATGCTCCAGCGATCTCGGGCTCACGCTCGGCATGCTCACCCTTCGCATCTGGCTCGGTTTCCGCGCCATACAAACCGGCATCGAAAAATACGCCGGCACTACCAGCGACGACAAGGACGTCTTGATTGACGGTGCGCCCAACGCATATGGCCTGACCGAAACAGCCACTGGCAAAGTGTATGCATTGAGCAACTACAACGGCGTGCCGGCTCCCCTCTACGAAAAGTTCAGCAATGAACCGCTGATCCCAAGTTGGGGCCTCAACCTTTTCGACACAATTCTCGGCCCCGCGCTGATTATCCTTGGCCTGACCATATTGCTCGGCATCGCCCAACGCATCTCGCTGTTCGCAATGGGCCTGGTTTACACCAGCCTCACCTTCGGACTCATCCTGATTAAGCAGGACGCCGGCATTGCATGGCTCGGCGTGCATATTATCATGATCGTCATGGCGCTGGCCCTCACCAAGCACAACCGCTTCGCCGTTCTCAAAAAGTGGTAACCACAACCGAGACACAGCTATGAACTTAAAACTCCCAACTCTTTCCCGACGTGACTTCCTCGCGAAGTCCACGATCGGCGCGGGCCTCGTGCTCGGCGCACCCGCCATTCTACGTGCCAAAGAAGCCGGCGCACCAGCAGACGACATCCGTGTCGGCTTCATCGGTTGCGGCAAGCAACACGAAGTGCTGTTTAACGCGATGGTCAACATTCAGGGCATCCGTTACGTGGCTGCCTGCGACATCATGAAGGCCCGCGTCGGCCGCACCTTTTCCACTATAAAATCGCGTTTTAATTACAACATCAACCGCTACCTCGATGCCGCAGAGATGCTGGAAAAGGAAGACCTAGATGCGGTGTTTGTGTCCACGCCGGACTTCTGGCATGCACCACACACGATCATGGCGCTCGAAGCCGGTTGTGACGTTTATTGCGAAAAGATGATGTCCAATACCCTCGAAGGGGCGCGCAGTATGGTTGCAGCGATGGATCGCACCGGCAAATTGTGCCAGATCGGGCACCAGCGCCGTAGCAATCCACGCTACCGCTTCACTCTCGAGCAACTCATCCAAAAAGAGAAAATCTGCGGCCAGATCGTTAACATTAACGGCCAATGGAATCGTGCGCTCAGCTCGTCTCAGGACATTGTATCCAAACCGTCCATACTCCCAAACGCAGACATCCTCAAGCAAGTCGGCTTCGGCGCGGGTGCGGACCACGACCTCTCACTCGAAGAGTTACGTCATCGGTTCCTGAACTGGCGCTTTTATAAAGACCTGTCCGGCGGCCCGATCTCTGATCTCGGTGCGCACCAAATTGACATCTTTAACTGGTTTCTCGGCGTACAACCAACCTCACTCATGGCATCCGGGGGGCGCAGTTATTTCAGAGACCGCGAGCATTTCGATAACGTCATGTGTGTCTTCGACTACGACACCCCACAAGGCAATGTACGCGCGTTTTATCAAGTACTCACCACCACCAGTTCCGGCGGCGGCTACTATGAGTCCTTCATGGGCACCGAGGGCACCATCAACATCTCTGAACGCGAAGCCTATACCAAAATCTATAAAGAATCCGGTGCGGACAGCTCGAAATGGGATCAACTCACTCGCCGCGGTCTACTAACCAAGCAAGCAGCCGGCGTAGCTGCGGGTGGTGCCGATGCCATCGCCTCTTACGAATCCGCACCACCGGACGAATATGCCCTACCGGGCGGTCTGAGCAAAGCGCCGCACCAACCGCACATCGAAAACTTCCTCTCGGCTATCCGCGGCCAAGCCAAGCTAACTTGCGATGCGCGCCATGCCCTCGAGTCCGAAGCGCCAATCTACTGGGTCAACCACGCTGCGGAGACCAAAGAAACCATCCACTTCACCGACGAGCATCTACACGCTTAGGAATATCTAAAACATTGAAAGCTGAAAAGCGGAGATAACAAATAATACTATCATGAAACAACTCGCATTCCTCATACTTACATCCAGCGCATTGATTTTCACTGCTTGCGGCGACAAATCGGCATCCGACGACAGCGCAGCGGCATCAGCTTCTCAATCAGCGGCAGCCAGCGGTGGCAACATACCACTCACCACAGAGATTCCACCGGAATTGATCGAAGGCACACCGCAGCCCATCAAAGTCGACAACCTCGAACAGGCTCCGTCCAGCGCACCCGTGCTGATGGTCCCCGAAGGCACCGTGCTCCTTTCCGCCGGCAAGCCTGTCACCGGTAGCGACGACTTCCCAATCATCGGCGAACTCGCATACATCACCGACGGCGACAAAGAAGCCGGCGAAGGTTACTTCGTTGAGCTCATGGACGGCGCACAATGGGTACAGATCGACCTCGAAGCCGAAGCTGAACTCGCTGCGATTTGGGTATGGCACTACCACTCCCAGAAGCGCGCTTACCACGACGTCGTCGTGCAAGTCTCCAACGACCCTAAGTTCGCAACCGGCGTCACCACGCTGCTTAACAACGACTACGACAACTCCGCCGAGCAAGGCAAAGGTTCCGACCGCCCCTACGTCGACACGCGCTACGGTAAGCTGATCGACGCCAAAAGCACCAAGGCACAGTACGTCCGCCTCTACAGCAACGGCAACACCGCCAACGACATGAACCACTACATCGAGGTGGAAGTCTACGGCAAGTAAGCCACGTAATCAGATTTCAACGACAAAGGCCCGCATTCAACGATGCGGGCCTTTTTGTGCGCAACCACCAAGGAATCAAAGCACCCCCGTCCAATGGCTCCAACGCTTCCCGCTTCACTTTTCAAGCGATGCAGGACGCAAACTGTCGGACAAGTGATCCTACACCACAACAAGCCGCACAACTTAACGGCGAATGCGCTCGAAGATAGAGCCCTAAGCAGGTCCTATATCTGAACAAAGCCGCTGAATGTGCTTGAATACGAGCAAAAGCACGAATCAACTCATCGCCGTACTGGTCAACGCAAACGATACATGAAATGGTCTTCATTTCCGGCGTTCGACCCTGTTCTAATGATTCTCACCTTCCTCCTCGCAATCGCCTTCACCATTGGGGTTTCCGCGCTGTGCTCGATCCTCGAAGCCATGATCCTCAGCACCACCACTGCTGAAATCGAAGGGCTCAAGAACACCCACGCCAAACGAGGCGAAAAGCTTGAGAAGTATAAGCTCGGGCTGGAAGAAACCAGTTCAGCAATTCTCAGCCTGAACACCATTGCGAATACTCTGGGCGCCACGATGGTCGGTGGCTTGGCAGTAAAGATTTGGCCTGAAGACGCCAATATACTACTCAAAGTCTCGTCAGCGATGGCGATGGCGATCCTGCTGTTCTCCGAAATCATCCCTAAAAATATGGGGGTCCTCTACCGCCCCGCGCTGCAGCCAATCCTCATCTACCCGCTGACTTGGATTTGCGCAATCATGGCGCCCTTCTCGGGCGTAGTCGGGTTCTTAGTCCGTGCACTCCTCAAACCAGTTGAGACAGCCACCGACAGCGACGAAGAAATCCACCTGCTAGCTGAAAAAAGCGCCAAAGAAGGCACCCTCAGCTCGAACGAGCGCGAAGTGATCAACAATGCGCTCAGCCTCGACGAGATTCTAGTCAATGAAATCATGACACCGCGCACGGTAGTCTACTCCATCGACGGCGACGAAACCATCGGCTCTCTATTTAAACAAGAGAGCAACATTCCCTTTGCCCGCATCCCAGTGTACCACGACCAGAAGGACGGCATCACCGGCATCGCCCGCCGGCGCGATATCCTCAGCGCCAAAGCCAAAGGGGAAGACCATATCCAAGTCAGCCATCTGGCCAATGAAGCCATCTTCATTCCAGATAACGCCACAGCCGACAATGCGCTACAGACCTTCCTTAAAAACCATCAGCAACTGGCCATCGCAGTCGACGAGTTTGGCACCATGTCGGGCGTCATTACCATGGAAGATGTGATCGAGCACATCATCGGGCAGGAAATTTTCGAGGACGACGACCCTGCGGTCGACATGCGCGAACTGGCCCGCCGCCTTCAATTCGCGACCAAGCACAAGAACCGCAAAGGCGAGCAGTAAAGGCGCAGGCGACTCAACCGTACTTTTAAAGGCTTCGCGGCGACTAGCCTTGAACACTTTCCGCATAGGCGCGCGCAAAATAGGTCAGGATCATATCCGCACCTGCCCGACGAATGGCGAGTAGCGACTCATCGCGGCAACGCTCCAAATCCAACCAGCCATTGGCGGCCGCAGCTTGTAGTTGCGCATATTCACCGGAAACCTGATAGGCAGCCAACGGCAACTCTGTCTCCTCACGCACTTCACGGATAATGTCGAGATACGGGCCTGCCGGCTTGACCATCAGCACGTCCGCGCCCTCTGCCTCATCCAGCGCAACCTCAATCAAAGCCTCACGCCGATTGCCCGGATTCAACTGATACGTACGCTTGTCGAGATGGTGCGTGCCCGCACTGCTGGCGCTGCCCACTGCATCGCGAAACGGACCATAAAAAGCCGACGCAAATTTGGCTGAGTATGCCATGATACTGGTTTTCTCAAACCCGTTCTCGTCCAATGCGACACGAATCGCCCCCACGCGCCCATCCATCATATCGGACGGCGCTACAAAATCGACTCCCGCTTCGGCGGCCAGCACCGCCATTTCAGCCAGAATCTCAACCGTCGCATCATTGATCAAATCGCCGGCACGCGCATCAAACAAGCCATCATGACCGTGTACTGTATAGGGATCCAGCGCCAGATCAGTAATCACCGCCATGTCCGGAACCGCCGCCTTAATCGCTCGAATCGCCCGCAACACCAGTGTGCCGGGATTGAGCGCCTCACGCCCATCATCGCTTTTCAAGGAATCATCCAGCTTCGGAAACAACGCCACCGCAGGAATGCCCAAGGCCAACAATTGGCGGCACTCCTCCACCAACAAAGGAATCGTCAGTCGCGAGATGCCCGGCATCGACTCGATCGGCTCCAGCGCCCCATCCCCGTCGATGACGAAAATCGGCTGGATCAAATTGTGTACATGCAGGTCCGTCTCATTGGCGAGCGCCCGCAATGCAGACGTCCGGCGCATACGGCGGGGACGGTGTGTGAGATCAAGACGGAAGTCGGAAGTCGCAGTCATGCGCAGCACCATGACGACTGAATCACTCATTTCAAGCCGAACTCTTTTATCCCCATTTCAAACTTCACACATCAGTTTCCACAAGTCACAGTCCACTCCCTCAGCCTCAGCCCTCAAGTCAAAGCTCAAAGCTCAAAGCTCAAAGCCC
>Ga0209715_1002038_pt1 | contig 15906 bp, 16 predicted proteins | sample COGITO_mtgs_1205_2_FD_184809 | JGI IMG/M metagenome (GOLD analysis project Ga0209715, IMG submission 184809) | Pelagic marine microbial communities from North Sea - COGITO_mtgs_120503 (SPAdes) (version 2) | ecosystem: Environmental > Aquatic > Marine > Epipelagic ...
AACTGTTTTTTAATTCACGCGGTTAAAGACCTGCTAATTAAAAACTAGGAGTGCTGAGCTACCAGCGCAATGATTTCTGCAATAGTTTGTTTATCACTGCTGCCTTCCCTTCCCTGGGAAAAGCTAACTCGAAGGTTCGTTGTATCTGTAGGCAGGTTTTTAAGGGCCGAAAAATGAACCATCTCAAAACCAGCCTCTTTAAATGAAAGTATATTGGTTTTATTAATCCCACTACCGGGCATAATTTGCAAGATTTTGGTCTTATTTTTTAATTTTTTTAAGAGCTGTATACCGTCTATGGCTTTTGGCATTTGCCCAGAAGATAGAATTCTAGTGACCCCTAAAGTCTCTAAATCTTGTAATGCTTTATATGGGTCTCTGGCCATATCAAAAGCCCTATGAAAGGTAAACTCTATATTTCTTGAAGCTTCCACAAACTCTTTGGTGGCATGGACATCTACCTGATTATGAGAGTTAAGCGCTCCGCTTACAACACCTGCGCAACCTATAGAATGACAAAAAGCAATATCCCGCTTTATAATATCAAGCTCCTGGTGTGTGTAGTTAAAATTACCTGCTCTAGGACGAACGAGCACATGCACCGCAATATCAAGCTCCTTAACCGCCTTCTCAATGCATCCGTAAGACGGTGTAAGACCTCCAACACTTAGTTGGGTGCATAGTTCTACCCTATGGGCCCCTGCGTCTTGAGCGGCCTTGGCAGAGGCGAAAGAATTGGCGCAAATTTCTATAATCATCTACAATGGTGCTTTTTATAGCGGCAAAGCTACCACAATTTAATGCTTTTTTTATATCCACTGAAACAACTTTCCTGGCAAGGGCCTGACCAAAGATTTCATCTCTAATTTCAGTAAAAGCTGAGCAACCTTATAGGTCGGCATTTCACACCCAACAGCAATAGCATCAAGAGCCACCTTGTCTTTATCTTTTAAAAAATTAAAAAGGCTTTTTTCTTCACCCTCCAGAGATGTAAACAACTGGGGTTGTAGTGTGGGTTTTTTAATTTCGTTAAGATCCCATCCAAGATGATACACCAAATCTGCGGCGCTAGTAATGATGCTTGTTTGATGGGTTTTAATAAGCATATTACATCCCTGGCTCTGAGTGTCTGTAGCTCTCCCTGGCACAGCAAAAACATCTCTTGAGTAGCTGTTGGCAATATCTGCGGTAACCAAACTACCGCCTTTGGCCGCAGATTCAATGACTATGGTGGCCTGGCTCATACCTGCAATAATTCTATTTCGTTTTAAAAAATTATTTCTATTAAAGGGATCGCTAGACCAAAACTCACTAATAAAACCCCCATTTTGCAACATCTTTGGCATGTACTTTTTATGCGCCTTTGGATATATTTTATTCATGCCGTGGGCCAAACAAGCAATGTTTTGTAACCCATTTGCAATGGCTGCTTTATGGGCACAAATATCTATCCCATATGCAAAGCCAGAAACTATGACCGGGTTAAGGGGCGCTAGCTCTGCCACCAACTTTTCACAAAATGAAATTCCGTAGGTGGTAATTTTTCTAGTTCCAACAATGCTGATGATTTTTTTGTTTTCAAGGTCAATATTCCCGTCTTGAAAAAACAAAATAGGACCATCCAAACAGTGTTTTAATTTTTCTGGATATTTAGGGTATTTAAAATAGTGGTAAGACAGGTTTTGAGATGTTATAAAATGTAATTCCTCCCTTGCCAAATCTAATAGATTTTTCTGCTGAAGCTGTCTTACCTTAAAGTTGCCTATACCATGAATTTTAAGAAGGTTTGATGGCTTTTCTTTAAAGATCCCCTCGGCAGATCCTACGTGGTGTAATAATTTTTTGGCAGAGGTATCTCCTAAATTTGGTGTGCGCTGTAGCGCTAAGGTGTAAAGTAATTCTGTATTGGAAAGCATGGTAACGTATTTTTAGAAGTAAACTTCTAGGGCTATGCCAAACCGGGGAGAATGAGCAAGATACGTATTTTTTAGGTTGTTAATAAGTTGCACAGAGCAGAAAAAAAAGAATACAAAAAAAAGTTATATTTGTTTTATGCAACTCTCTCCGTACATAAAAGACTTACTCTATCGTTATGAATGTGTCATCATTCCTGGCTTTGGTGCTTTTTTAGCAAATTACACCTCAGCAAGCATAGACGCAGATTCTAGCACTTTTTATCCTCCAGGAAAAACCATTTCTTTTAATAGGCAGCTGCAAACCAATGATGGTTTATTGGCAAATTATGTAGCCTCTGTAGAGGGAACATCCTATGAGTTGGCATTACAAAAAATTAGAAATTTTACAGGAACGTTATCTCTTAAGCTCACTAAGGGCGAGCGTGTAACTTTAGATACCATCGGAGATTTCTCTCTAACCCCAGAGAATAAAGTGCAGTTCTTGCCCTGTGGTACAGAAAACTTTAACATCGCTTCTTTTGGTTTAACTACGTTTATTTCTTCAGAAATTTTAAGAGACATCCAACAAAAGCAACTAGCTACAGCCCAAGAGGTTCCAGTGCTTGGCGCTCCAAATAGAGGTGTTTCACCATTTATAAAATACGCTGCCATAGGTCTTATTGCAATTGCCGTTTCTGGATTAACGGGTTTAAAAATATATGAGGGCACCGTTCAAGAACATAATTTTGCTCAAAAGCAAAAAGCAAATACCAAGCTAGAAAAAGAAATCCAACAAGCAACTTTTAGTATTACAAGCCCACTGCCAACACTTGAGTTGTCTGTAACCAAACAAACAGGTAAATATCATGTAGTTGCAGGTGCTTTTAGAGTAAAAGAAAATGCAGAGAGAAAGGTTGCCCAGCTTCACAAAAAAGGATTTGCAGCCATAAATCTGGGGGTTAATAAATATGGCCTACACCAGGTTGTGTATGCTAGTTATCAAAACAGACTAGAGGCCCTTAAAAATCTTCGTACTATTAGGGCTACACAAAACAATGACGCCTGGTTATTAGTTAAAAAAATAGCACTCCACTAAACAACAAGTAGCCTTAATTGTAGATAATACATGCTGTTTTACTCTTTTGGTTTTATCTTTGCCTAAAACAATGCTCATGGAACCAAAGAACCCTAAAGATTCTTTTACAATTATCACAGACCTTGTACTACCCTCCGAAACCAACCCTATTGGTAATATGTTTGGTGGAGAACTCTTAGCGCGTATGGACCGTGCAGCAAGTATTGCCGCAAGAAGACATAGCCGTAGAATTGTAGTAACTGCCTCGGTAAATCATGTGGCCTTCAACAAGATGATTCCCCTGGGAAGCGTGGTAACTGTTGAAGCAAAAGTCTCTAGAGCCTTTAAAAGTTCTATGGAAGTATTTATGGACGTTTGGATAGAGGACCGTGAGAGCGGCATTAGAAGCAAGGCCAATGAAGGAATCTACACCTTTGTTGCTGTTAATGAAATGGGAAATCCAATGCCAGTTCCGCCAATTGTGCCAGAAACTCAAATAGAAAAACAACGCTTTGATGCCGCCCTTAGAAGAAAACAACTAAGCTTGTTGTTGGCCGGTAAAATAAACCCCCAAGATGCTACAGAGTTGAAAGCATTGTTTGAATAGCCCTGGTTACATTTTATACACCCAGTCAGCAGGGTTCATCTCTGTTTCGTTTCTGTACACCATAAACTTAATGACAGTTTGCTTTGTAACGGGATGCGTAAACACCTTCCCAATTGGGTCTTTTGTAGATACTTTATCTCCCTTTTTTACACTTATAGTAGCCAAATTATAATAGATAGTGATGTAATCTCCATGCTGTATCATAACAGCTTTATTTGCATTTTTTAACTGTTGAATTTGTAGTATTTCTCCATTAAACACTGCGCGCGCCTGGGCGTTGGCATTGGTCGCAATTTCTACTCCATGAAAGGTTTGTGTTACGTTTGGAAATTGAGGATGTTGCCTGGTTCCATATTTGTTGATGACAAGCCCTTGTTTAACAGGCCATATTAATTTACCCTTATTGTTTTTAAAATCTTTTGCTATAGCGGCGGCCTCTGGCGTTAAAGCAAATTTTGTGGCAGAAGCAGTGGTGGTTTTAGATTTATTTTCTCTTGCTTTTTTATTTGCAGCTGCAATGGCGTCACGAATCAACTTTTTGATTTGACCATTTATTTTGTTGGCCTTTTGTTGTTTGGCGCGTATTTGTTTAGTGAAGGTGCTCTCTTCTTTTTTAAGAGATGTAATGAGGGTTTGTTGCAGCTCTTTCTCTTTTTTAAGCTTGGCTTTAGCAGCTGTATTTTCTGAAATTAGCAAGTCTTTTTCCTTGCGCTGATCTATCAAATCTAGATTTAACTGCTGTAATAATTCTGTCTTTGTTTTGATGCTTTCTCCTTGTTTTTTTCTGTGATTTGCGTACTGTTTCATGTACTGGACACGTTTGTAGGCCTGCAGAAAATCTTCGCTGGATAATAAAAACAAAACTCTACTTTGTTGTGATTTACTCTTGTAAGATTTCTGGACCATAGCGGCATAGTCCTGTTTTAGTTGTTGAAGTTCGTTTCTAAGTAAAGAAATTTGAGTTAAATTTTCGTTGATTTTGCGCGTAAGGAAATTAGCCTGTTGGTTGGTAACCCGTATCAGGTTTTGTTGGGCTTTAATGCGCTGGTTTATATCTTCAACCTCAGAGAGCACCGTTTTTTTTACCCCACGAGTTTTAAATAGCAAGGTGTTTATTTTCTTGATGTCGTTTAAAATACTTTCACGCTGCTGTTCTAGTTGCTGTTGTTTGTTTCCAGGTTGAGCCAAGGCGCTAAAATTTCCGAAGAACAGCACAGAGAAAACCAATATGTAAAAACGTTTTTTCATTTATTTAAAAGATCTCTGGATATAGCCCTTTGGAATATTAAATGGAAAACCAACCGATACATTAAGATCTATTTTTTTATAGCGTATAAAAATACGAGTTTGCTCTAGACCATCCTGAGCCAAAATACCTAGCCGTGTTGGGTAATAATCTTCCTCTATTTTTTGATATGGACCGTATTGCACCAGTAGATTTTTTTTGGCATCTGGTTGTGAAATTTGCGCCTGATGGACCATAAAGTTATCTGGATTTAACAACATAGACAACATATAGTTAAGATTTTGTTTTCTTGGTGTTATGCGGTATTTTGAGGTTTGTGGCTTACCAACAGACGCAGGTGCAACAATTACTGTTTTGGGCTTTACATCTAAAATACTTTGTCCTAAAAGAAGCCTTTGCACTTGATCAAAATTAATTTGTGTTCCAAGCAAATCACCAATGAGGCTGAAATCTCCCTCAAAATATGAATTACCTAAGGTCTCGTAAAACTTCACACGCTCTGGTGTTATTAAAATTTTTGCAAGGGTAACTCCCAAAATAGAGGCTTTGATCCAAATAATACTCCCTTTTTTTATTCTAAGACTCGTTGTAATACTTTGAGACTCCTTTGGAGCCTCATACTTCACCTGCATTCTTGCTGCTAGGGTGTTAAAGTCTTGAGAAGCCGCCTTATGAGCATTTAATAGCGCTTTAGCGCTCAAGTTTTTATCTGCAATTACAGAGCCCTCAATGGATTTTGTAGTCCCGCAACCAAGGGTAACTAATAAAAGAGCAACTAAGGTAAAGTGTGTTAGTTTCATAGTGCTAATTTGAGTCTAGAATTTCTGCAGCTTTTTTAGCAAAATTTGCTGCTTTTATAGTGTTCCCGAGGCCTGTATATGCAACGGCTAATTGGTCATAAAATTCTTTTTCTAACTCGGTATTGTCAAATAAATAGTCCAAACCTGTTTCTAAAGCATTGATGGCAGCCTTAAAATCTTGAAGGTTGTTATTGGCTTTAGCGTTTAACAAATACAATACCGGCTGGGCGGGGAAGACCTCTAAAGAACTCGCGCTTAGATTTTTTGCCGCTGCAAAGCGGTTAAATTCTAGTTGCAGTAACAGGGTGTTTTTAAGTAAGCTGAAATTATCTGGGTCTACCTCAATTCCTTTTTGATAAAAAGTGAGTGCGAGCTCTTTGTTGCCTTTAGAGAGATAGTAGTCTGCTATTTTTTCAAATACCTGGCCGTTGTTATCTTTAGAAAACACCTCAACAATACCCCCAAGCTCTGCTTGGTATTGTGGGTTTTGCTGAACAAGGGTTAAAAAATCTCCCAAGACTTTGTATTGGCTTTCTTTTTCTATCACTCTTGAGTTAAACACTTTTTTCATAGACGCCATCGCGCCCATGGTGTTGCCTTGGTCTAGGTGAAATTTATAAAGTGACAAATGCACCAGGGTACTGTTTGGAAATTTGTTTTGTAATTCTAAAGCGGTTTGATACGCTTTTTCTGGATTGCCATTTTCACTATACAAGTAAATAAGGTTTAGGTATTCACGCTCATTTGCAGGATTATTTTTGCGTTTTTTTTCTGCATTGTTAATGGCCCCACGGGTATTGCCTGTTTGTCTATAGATTTGCTTTCTCAGGGCAGTTCTATACACACTCTCTCCCCAAGACGCCTCTAATTCATCAAGCAGCAATAAAGCCTTTTCATACTGCTTTGTTCTTTGATATAAATTGGCCAAGTCTTCTTTGTAATCTTGGTCATACACGATAAGCTTTTTCACCAAAACTATAGCCTTGTTGTACTCTCTAGTTAGGTAGTAAAGATCATAGAGGGTTTCTAAAACATCTTGATTTTCTGGCTCTTGACGCAGTACCTTTTCTAGGTTTATTTCTGCTTGATTGTATTTCTTGAGCTTTATCTGGTTTTTGGCAAACTCAAAAAACACAATAGCATCTGCCTGGGGGTTTCCACCACTTTCTTTTTGTGCTCTTTCTAAAGCCGTAATTGCTAGGGCATAGTTCTCTATTGATTTTTGTTTTAAAGCCTCATAAAAGCTTTCTAGAAAAGCATCTGAGACCTCTTGAGGCTCCCCTAGAGGGGTTGCTGCAATTTCTTGGGCAACTAGTGTTCTTGGAGCAAAAAAGCCTCCTAGAATCAATAAAACTGTTACTGTGTGTTTAAAATTCAATAGCAATGTATTTACACTTTCTGACCCCTTAGGGCAGCATTATTTTAATTGAGAGTAATCTCCAATACTTACATTGGTAAAATCGCCATTAAAATGAGCGTTATTTCCAATCATAGCATTATCTAAAGAAGCATTTTCTATAACCGTATTGGTTTGAATGATGCTGTTTTTTATAGTACTATTTTCAATTACAGTGCCCTTCCCAATTGACACAAAAGGACCAACGGTGCTATTTTTAAGCACCACGCCCTCCCCAATAAAGCAAGGTTCTATAATGGTAGCGTTGTCTAAAGTAGCTGTTTTTGAAACTAAAGCAGCCCCATCCTCTTGCAAAAATCCTAACATACGGCGGTTGGTTTGTACAGTAATTTCTTTGTTGCCACAATCCATCCATTGTGTAACGGTGCCGGGCTTAAAGACCTTTCCCTTATCCATCATTCTTTTTATACCATCATTAATTTGGTATTCTCCTCCATTAATAATGTTGTTATCAAGCACAAACTGGAGCTCTTTTTTAAGCATTCCAACCTCTTTAAAATAGTAAATCCCAATCACAGCTTGATCACTCACAAAGTGCGCTGGCTTTTCTACGAGCTCTATAATTTCTTGGTTTTGATTTAAATTTACAACACCATAGGCTTCTGGATTGTCAACTTTTTTTGTCCAGATTACGGCATCTGCCTGTTTGTCTAGATCAAAATCTGCTCTAATTAATGTGTCTGCATAGGCAATGACGGCAGGGCCACTAAGTGATGGTTCTGCGCACATAATAGCATGTCCTGTGCCTTTTGGGTCTAGTTGTCTATAAATGGTTGGTTTGGCGCCCAAACTCACTGCCAAGTCTTTTAAACTCTCAATTACATCGTCTCCAAACCAAGCAGGGTCTCCCAAAATAAAAGCAATTTCTTCTATTTCTGTATTTAAAACTCCAGCGATATCTGCAACCAAACGATGTACAATAGGTATTCCTGCAACAGGAATTAATGGTTTTGGCACTGTTAAACTATGAGGACGAAGGCGGCTTCCGCGACCTGCCATTGGAACTATTATTTTCATCTATATTTTATTTATTGCTGTTGTAAAAAACAACGGCTACGTTTGTTATTTATTTCATTACTTAACTCCTGTACTGCCAAATCCTCCTTCACCTCTGGCGGTGTCACTTAGTTGGGATACTTCATGCCACTGTGCCCGCTCATGCTTGGCAAGTACTAATTGAGCGATGCGCTCTCCATTTTCTATGGTAAAATCTTCATTGCTTAGGTTTACTAAAATAACACCAACTTCACCTCGGTAATCTGCGTCAATGGTTCCTGGGCTATTTAATACTGTAATGCCTTTTTTTGCAGCAAGACCACTTCTGGGTCTTACCTGGGCCTCTGTTCCTATTGGTAATTCTAGATATAATCCTGTTTTTATAATAGCCCGTTGCATTGGTTTTAGAACAACTGGCTGAGTAATATAGGCTCTAATATCCATCCCTGCGCTTGCTATGGTCTCATAGCTAGGCAATGCATGGCTTGATTTGTTTATAATTTTTACAGTCATGGCTCGTGGTTTGATTTGTATTTATCTAATACTTGAGATAATTCTAGAGAAAAAATAACACATTATTTTTTAATGATGTGTTGTATTTCTTGGCGCTCTAAAAACAATACTAGTAACAAAAATACCAATAATAATACAGTTCCAATCCAAAGGTTTCTCTCAAAAACATAGAATGATACTCCAGCAAAACTCATTGCAATTACAAGGTAAGTACCAATGCGTTTTACGTCATAGGGAACCCTGTAGTATTTACGCCCAAGAAAGTAGGACAAAGACATCATAGTCCCGTAAGCTGCGAGAGTTGCAACGGCAGCTCCCATATAACTTATCTTAGGAATTAATATAAAGTTTAAACCCAGGGTAATACCGGCTCCTACTACAGATATATAAGCTCCGTATCTTGTGCGGTCTGTAACTTTATACCACACAGATAGATTGTGATAGATCCCTAAACATAAATTAGCAAGTAATATTATTGGCACAATAGAGAGGGCTACCCAATAGGCTTCATTTTTTATTAAAAGGGCTTTAAAAAAGTCTATATACACAATAACAAATAATAGAATCCCGCTACCACAAATGGCAAAATATTTGGTAATTGTTGCATAGGTGTCTTTCGCGTTTGCCTTATTGGCGTGGTTAAAGAAAAAAGGCTCTATACCAAGTCTAAAGGCTGTGGCAAATAGCGTCATAAAAACACCCAACTTATAACAGGCTGCATACACCCCTACCTCATTGGCTGCAATATCTGGAGGCAATAAATAATTGAGCAAAATTTTATCAAAAGCTTCGTTGATAGAAAAGGCAACTCCTGCAATGAGCACGGGAAATGAATACCTAAGCATCTTTTTCCAGATAGTGACGCTGAAATGAAACCCAATTTTAAAGTACACCCCAAAGAGCAGTATTAGAGTAGCACCGCTAGCTATTACATTAGAGATAAAGACATACAAAACAGTATTCTCTTGGATATACAAAGATTGCCAAAATGCATTAGGGTCATTGCTGGCAAGCAAGGGTAAGGCAAGTAAAAAAAACAAGTTACACCCTAAATTTATACATACGTTTATAATTTTTATTAGGGCGTACTTTAGTGGTTTTTCATTGGCTCTAAACCACACAAAAGGAATAATAACAAGCGCATCTAGTAATAAAATTAAAAGTGCGTAGGTTACAAATTGGGTGTTAAAATCAATAAGGTTTGCCAGTTGTTCTCGAAACAAGAAAGCCACTAGAAAAAAAGAAAGTGAAGAAATACCTATAGACACTAAGGCGGTAGATTGCACCGTTTTTTTTTGAGAAGGGACTTTGTTTATAAACCTAAAAAAAGCAGTCTCCATGCCATAGCTTAATACCACATTCCCTAAGATAATATAAGACATTAAAGTAGCATAAAGACCAAAATCTGAAGGCTTAAGCACGCTGGTATATAAAGGCACAAGTATAATGGCCAGGGCGCGCGGCAATACCGTTGCTAGCCCATATATAAATGTTTGTTGAAATAGTTTTTTAAAAATACGCAATGCTTCAAGTGTTTGGGTTGTTAAAGGTAGCCAAATTAATTGTTGTGATGCGCCGGGTGTTGGAGCAAGAACCATTAAAATTTGCTAACAAACAACCTTTTTATGGCGTTAAACTAAAAAAGTCTGTTACGTTTTTGGCGCAACAGACTTTGTATGTATAATGATATGTTTTGGTGTTATCCAGCCAATGCTTCTGCACCACCAACAATTTCTAAAATTTCATTGGTAATGGCTGCTTGACGTGCTTTGTTGTATTGCAGCTTCAGGGCATCACGCATCTCTGTTGCGTTGTCTGTTGCTTTATGCATCGCTGTCATTCTTGCGCCATGCTCACTGGCTACACTATCTCTAATGGCCTTAAACAATTGTGTCTTTAAACTTTTAGGAATTAAACCCTCAACAATCTCTGGCTTTGTTGGCTCAAAAATATAATCTGCAGCACTAGTAACCTGAGTTTGTGCAGGTGGCAAAATTGGCAAAAATTGTTCTCTCATAACAATTTGTGTCGCTGCATTTTTGAAGTGATTGTACACTAAAACAATCTTATCATAAGCGCCTTGCTGGTATTTTTCCATTAGCATTTCTGCAATGGCTGAAGAGGCTTTGAAGTTTAAATCATCAAAGATAGCTGCGTTAAACTCTATAACATTCCCGTCTTTGCTGATAATGTCATTTCCTTTTTTACCAATGGTAATAAAATCTACCTGCTTGCCAGTGTAGGTTTCTTGTTTAAGTGCCTTGCTTGCTTTAATAATGTTGGTGTTAAAAGCTCCTGCCAACCCACGGTTTGAAGTAATAGCAACAACCAATACTTTGTTTACCTCACGCTGCTGAGCAAAACTACTGCCACTATCTGAGTCTAGCGTTGCACTTAGGTTTTGTAATAACTCCGTTAATTTCTCAGAATAGGGACGCATTGCTGTAATAGCGTCTTGCGCTTTTTTCAGCTTTGCTGCAGATACCATTTTCATGGCACTGGTGATTTGCATGGTTGATCCAACCGATGCTATTCTGTTTCTAATTTCTTTTAAGTTTGCCATTTTTTTAAGTTATTATTAATAACAGGTAGGCTTAATACTCTTTTACCCCCAAAAGGGAGGTAAAAGAATATAAAATTTATGCTCTGTATTTTGCAGATAAATCTGCAGCTACGCTCGTTAGGGTTGAGATCACCTCATCTGTTAATTTTCCAGATTTTAATGTATCTAACATACCTCTATGTTTTGCATTTAAAAGCTCTATGTAATCTCTTTCAAACTCTTTTACTTTCTCTACGGGTACATCACGCAGCAAGTTCTTAGAACCTGCATAGATAATTGCAATCTGATCTTCTACCGTAAAAGGTGTGTTTTCATTTTGCTTTAAAATCTCTACGTTACGCTTTCCTTTTTCAATTACGTTTAGCGTTGCTGCATCGAGGTCTGAACCAAACTTAGCAAATGCTTCTAGTTCACGATACGCAGCTTGATCAAGCTTTAATGTACCAGATACTTTCTTCATAGATTTAATCTGCGCGTTACCACCTACACGAGATACCGAGATACCTACGTTAATAGCTGGACGTACCCCAGAGTTAAATAAATCTCCATCTAAGAAGATTTGTCCATCTGTAATTGAAATTACATTGGTTGGGATATAGGCAGATACATCACCTGCTTGTGTTTCAATAATTGGTAGGGCGGTTAAAGAACCTCCACCTTTTACAATACCTTTTAATGATTCTGGAAGGTCATTCATCTCTGAAGCAATCTTGTCATCATTAATTACTTTGGCTGCACGTTCTAGTAATCTTGAGTGTAAGAAAAATACATCTCCAGGATATGCCTCACGTCCCGGTGGGCGACGAAGTAGTAATGATACCTCACGGTATGCAACGGCTTGTTTAGATAAATCATCAAACACAATTAGTGCAGGACGACCTGTATCTCTAAAGTACTCGCCAATTGCAGCACCTGCGAATGGTGCGTATACTTGCATTGGAGCTGGATCACTTGCGTTTGCAGCAACAATAGTTGTATAGGCTAAAGCTCCTGCTTCATCTAACACCTTTGCAATGTTTGCAACCGTTGATGCTTTTTGACCAATGGCTACATATATACAGAATACTGGCTGGCCAGCATCGTAAAATTCTTTTTGGTTTAGGATCGTGTCAATACAAACAGTAGACTTCCCTGTTTGGCGGTCACCAATTACCAACTCACGCTGTCCTCTCCCAACTGGAATCATTGCGTCAATTGATTTTATCCCTGTTTGTAATGGCTCTGTTACAGGCTCACGGTAGATAACCCCTGGCGCTTTACGCTCTAGTGGCATCTCATATGTTTTACCCTCGATAGGTCCTTTACCATCTATAGGTTCACCCAGTGTGTTAACTACACGACCAACAACACCTTCACCCACATTAATAGAGGCAATACGTTGTGTTCGTTTTACGGTAGCTCCTTCAGAAACTCCTCTAGAGGGTCCCAGTAGTACAACCCCTACGTTATCTTCTTCAAGATTCAAAACAATACCTTCCATACCGTTTTCAAAGGCTACTAATTCACCGTATTGAACATTTGTAAGCCCGTACACACGTGCAATACCATCACCTACAGTTAATACAGTTCCTACCTCATCAAGTGAAGCGCTTGCCTGAAAACCGGTAAGTTGTTGTTTTAAGATTGCTGAAACTTCAGCTGGTTTAACTTCTGCCATTTTTATTTAGATTTTACCCTTTAATCTCTAAGGGTGACTTCAGAAAATTTTCTGAAGGCGTTAAAAAATTATAATGATTTACTAAATTCTCTTTTTAAATTTCCTAGTTGGTTTGCGATACTTGCGTTGTATTGCAGGTCTCCAACACGGAGTATAAAACCACCAATGATATGCTCATCAATAGTATTGTTGATAGTGATATTATCACTACCTGTCATTTCTTTTAATTTACTAAGTACTTTAGCTTCTATCTCTGGTGTCAATGTAACTGCTGTTATTACAGTAGCTGTTTTAACTCCCTTAGAGTCGTTGTAAAGATCCACATAGGCCAGTGCAACGCCACCCAAAAGGTTGATGCGTTTATTACTGGTTAGGATTTGGATCAGTGCCTTGGTTACATCACTGTTTTTTTCAAAGATTTGTAGTAAAGCCTGTTTTTTGTCTTCTGCTTTAACCACAGGGCTTTGTAATACACCACGTAGCTCTTTGCTTCCCGCTAGGGTTGCTTGTATAGATTTCATGTCACCAAAAACAACCTCACTGATATTAGCATGGTTGGCTTGATCTAAAACTGCTTTCGCGTATCTTATGGCTGCTCTGCTGCTCATCGTGCTTGTTAGTTTACGTTTGCGTCTTTCAACATCGTTTCAACCAATTCTAATTGCTTGTCTTTGTTTGATAACTCACTCTTCACTATTTTTTCTGCAATGTCTAAAGAAAGACTAGCTACTGTTTGCTTTAATTCTGCAACAGCTGCTTTTTTCTCTGCCTCTATGGTTGCCTGTGCACCTGCAATTGCTTTGCTTGCTTCTGCTTGCGCTTCATCTTTAGCCCCTGCTATCATGCTGGCTTTAATTTCGCGAGCTTCTTTAATCATAGCCTCACGCTCTGCTCTTGCCTCTTGTAACAATTTTTCATTGTCTGCCTGCAAGTTTGCCATTTCTAGCTTTGCTTTTTGAGCAGCATCTAAGGCATCTTTAATACCTTGTTCGCGCTCATTTACAGCATTTAAAATTGGTGTCCAAGCAAATTTTCTAAGCAAAAAAAGCAATAGAATAAATACAACTGCTTGCCAAAAGAAAAGACCTACTGAAAATTCGTTTATTAATTTTTCCATTATTATTATGTTTTGAAAGCCACAAAAAGCGCCTTTCGTAATGATCCTTTAATGTAATAGAAACATATCGCTGTAACCAACCGTTACAGCAATATGTTGTCTTTTTTGATTATCCTGCGAAAATCGCTGCGAAACCAATACCTTCAATAAGCGCTGCTGCAATTAGCATAGCTGTTTGAATTTTTCCGTAAGCCTCTGGCTGACGTGCAATTGCTTCCATAGCTTTCCCACCAATCATACCAATACCGATACCGGCACCAATTACTGCTAAACCTGCTCCTATAATAGAAGGGATTGCTGGTGCTGCTTCTGCAGTAGTTTGAATTAACATTGGAACTGTCATAAAATATATATTTAAAGGTTAAAACTCAATTTTGACCCTTTGTCTTTAAACTCAGGGTATGTAATTATTTATAAATGCGCAATCTCTCCATCGTGCTCCTCTGCATGCTCGTGTGTTTCACTTGCAAAACCAAAGTACAATGCAGCCAACATCGTGAAGATGTATGCCTGTAATAATGCTACTAATATTTCAATTAATGAAATGGCAAATGCCAATCCAAAAGATAAGGTTCCACCAATCCAGTTTTGGAAGATGTAAATTAGTCCAAGCAAACTCCCTAGCACAACGTGACCGGCAGTCATGTTGGCGTACAAACGAATTAAAAGCGCAAACGGCTTAATGAACAATCCTAAAATTTCGATAGGTACTAAAATAATATAAATAAAAATCTTTCCCGCCCATGGCATACCATTTCCTAGTGGATCAAAAATATGTTTCCAATAATCTTTGGTTCCTGTAAAGGTGGTAATAATAAATACAATAAGGGCTAAGGCTGTTGTTACTGCAATGTTTCCTGTAACATTCACCCCAAGTGGGGTTAGGCCAAACATATTTAAAAACCAAATAAAGAAAAACACGGTTAGTAAAAATGGCATGTATTTTTTATACTTCCCTTCCCCAATGTTTGCAATGGCAATGTCATCACGAATATAGGTTATAATTGGTTCAAAAAACCTACCAGCCCCTGTTGCAATACCACCGTTATTGCCGTAACTTTTTGCAAGTGATTTAAATAAAAAGAACATTAAAAAAGCAGTAATTAGTATCATAAAGACTCCTTTGGTTATAGAGAAGTCTAGTGGCGCCAAGTTGGTTGGGTGATTTGCAGTGTCATAGTTTATGGTTCCTGCGGCATCAGTCTTGTAGATTTTTGCGTGTTCTATTTTGTAATAATTTCCGTCTACCTGAGCAACAGTCTCACCGTGATGAAACTTTGAAGAAGAGAATACCTTCAAGCCACTATCCCAAAGAATTATTGGCAAAGGAAACCCCACATGGTGTTTCTGATGAGTTGCGTCATCTGTATAGGAGAACAAGCCAAAATCATGAGAATCTAATAAGTGATGAGCGATATAATCTTTCACCTGCTGCTTTCTTTCAGCTCTGCTATCTCCAGATGAAGCGGCATCTTTTGATGGGCCTTTGGCAGACATTGAAAATGTTGTTGCCAAAAACAGAATTGAAAGTAATTTAACCAATGTTTTTCTTTGCATTTTGAGACAGTTTAAAGGCGTCCTTAAAATCGGTGCAAAAATACAGTTAATCCATAAAAAGAAAAAATTATTTTCTTTCTTTTTTTATTCTTGATGTAGCCCTGAGTTTGTATTGTTGGATTTCTATGAATAAGACTGGTTATTAAGCTCTTTAGAGAGAAACAGAACCTCCAGTGTTAAACAGATTGCATAGGGTCCAAAAAAAGCGGCAAACTCTGTAGTTTGCATTTGAGAATCTGCGCTGTAATGAGGGTAAAAAAGAATGAAAAATACCACAAATTTTATGGCGCTACCCAATAAAAAAATAAAGGCAGTGTTTGACGCTTGTTTATTGAAGTTTGATTGTACAAAATACAAAAGCCCTGAAGCGAGTAAATAATTAACAATGTAAGAGAGAATAATTCTGTTTTGAAAAAGGGGAGTGTCTAAAAAATACAAGATCCCTATGTGCACAATAAAAAAA
>Ga0209715_1002042_pt1 | contig 15888 bp, 11 predicted proteins | sample COGITO_mtgs_1205_2_FD_184809 | JGI IMG/M metagenome (GOLD analysis project Ga0209715, IMG submission 184809) | Pelagic marine microbial communities from North Sea - COGITO_mtgs_120503 (SPAdes) (version 2) | ecosystem: Environmental > Aquatic > Marine > Epipelagic ...
TGCGGATAAGAATGTACGTGCCTTGGTGGAGGGAGCCCAGGCGCAGGGGCATGCGCTGCGTATCGGTGGTTCGCTGTTTTCGGATGCGATGGGGCAGCCCGGCACCTACGAAGGTACCTACATTGGTATGATTGATCACAATGTGACGACCATTGCCCGCGCGCTCGGCGGTGACGCTCCTGAGGCAGGGATGCAGGGGCAACTGACCGGTGCGACACACTAGTATTTACGACCAAATAATCAGATTCCAATGAGCGCAGTACCCAAAGTAAAGATACAGGCATTGCCTTCAGTGGCGGACTCGAAGTCATTGCCGTTGGTGATCCGTGATTTGACGGTGGCGTACCATCGCAAGCCGGTGGTCTGGGATATTGACCTTGAAATTCCGGAAGGCAAATTGGTTAGTATTGTTGGACCCAATGGTGCGGGCAAAAGTACGTTGATTAAAGCCTGTCTCGATTTGATCCCACGTTCCTCGGGTGAAGTTTCGATCTATGGTGAAACTTATCGAAAAGAGCGCAAGCGGGTCGGGTATGTGCCGCAACGTGAAAGTGTTGATTGGGATTTTCCGGTGAGTGCGCTGGATGTGGTCGCGATGGGCACTTACGGTCAGCTGGGCTGGTTTCGCCGCGTGAATAAGCGTTCCAAGGCGTTGGCGCTGCAGGCGCTCGATCGGGTTGGGCTGGCCGATTACGCGCATCGTCAGATCAGTCAGCTTTCGGGCGGGCAGCAGCAGCGCACTTTTTTAGCGCGCGCGTTGGTGCAGGATGCGGACATCTATTTTATGGATGAGCCGTTCGCAGCAGTCGACGCAGCCACGGAGCGGGCGATTGTGGAGCTGTTGAAGGAACTGCAGCAGCGTGGCAAAACATGCCTGGTGGTGCATCACGATTTGGCGACGGTGCCACAGTATTTTGATTGGACGGTGTTACTGAACATGCGCGTCGTGGCAGCGGGCCCGACTAAGGAGATCTTTACTCAAGAAAACCTGCGTAAAACCTATGGCGGTAAACTCTCGCTGCTGAGTGAGGCGGCTGAAGAGTTGATGCGCATTCAATAGATTTCGTCATGGAGTTTTCCGATGTTATCGATGTTCTGCTGCTGCGGAATTATAATACCCGGCTGGTCGTGATTTGCACGATGCTGCTGGGCTGTGCCTGCGGTTTAATGGGAGGCTTTTTGCTGTTACGTAAGCGCTCACTAATGGGCGATACGCTGTCGCATGCCACGCTGCCGGGTGTGTGTGTTGCTTTCTTTGTGGGAGTCCTGTTGGGCGGGCAGGGCAAGTCGTTGCCGCTGCTATTGCTCGGGGCGACGGTGAGCGGTGTCTTGGGCTGTGCCACGGTGTTGTTTATTCGCAACAATTCGCGGATCAAAGATGACGCCGCGATGGGCATCGTGTTGAGTGTTTATTTTGGCGCGGGGGTCGCGTTGCTGACGATGGTGACCAAGATGCCGGACGGTGCGGCGGCGGGTTTAGAATCGTTCATTTATGGCAAAACGGCGTCGATGGTGTTGAGCGACTTTTGGCTGCTGACCGTGGTCACTCTGTGCGTGTTGAGCTTGTCGGCAGTCCTTTTTAAGGAGTTTCGCTTGCTGTGTTTTGACGAAGTGTATGCCTCCGCGCAGGGCTGGCCTGTCAGGTTGCTCGATGGATTATTGCTGGCATTGGTCACTGCGGTGACGGTCGCGGGCTTACAAGCGGTCGGCCTGATTTTGATTATCGCCTTTTTGATTACACCTGCGGCTGCAGCCCGCTTCTGGACCGATCGACTCGACCGGATGTTACTGCTATCGGTTGTTATTGGCGGTGCCAGTGGTTGGTTGGGCGCGAGTGTGAGTGCGTTGGTTCCCAATCTGCCCGCCGGCGCATTGATCGTGCTGGTCGCCGCGAGCTGCTTCCTGCTCAGTATGCTGTGTGGCACGCAGCGCGGGGTGTTGGTGCGCCTGATGCGCCAGTTGCGCCTCAAGCGAAGTATCGGACGTCAGCATTTACTGCGGGCGCTCTATGAGATTCTGGAAGCCGATGGCGAACGTGGCGACGGTATAAGTATTCGCCCGGTGGCCTTTCGTCAGGTGCGCGGCCGTCGGACTTGGAGCGATCAGCAATTACGCCGTTGTTTGCGGTTGGCTTATAACGATGGACTGATTGATGCGGTCAGCAAAGAGGATGGCATTATCCTGACCGAGGCGGGCTTAGAAGCGGCCGCTCAGGTCACGCGTAATCACCGCCTGTGGGAATTATATCTAATTGAATATGCCGATGTGGCGACCAGTCGAGTCGACCGAGATGCCGATGCGGTGGAGCACGTTCTGGGCGAAAAACTGGTTGCCTTACTTGAGGCCAAGCTCGTTAAACTGAGCAGCGCCGACGCGCTTGAAGTGCCGGCAAGTCCACACCCAATCACCCCGGGTGACTGAGCTTGCATTAGTAATCTGAAATCACTCATTAGTAATGCATTTTTTATCACATTCACCCTCACACTCTGTGCCACGCAATGGAATGGTATAGCATAGACACATGGATCGTGGTCGTCGGCATTCTGGCAGCGGTTGCCTGTGCGCTGTTGGGCAATTTTCTGGTGCTCCGCAAGATGAGTATGATGGGGGATGCGATCAGTCATGCCGTACTGCCGGGCTTGGCGATTGCCTTTCTGATTACTGGCGCGCGTTCCAGTCTGACCATGTTTATCGGTGCTGCCGTGGTGGGGATTCTGACCGCGATTTTCACCCAATGGGTCAGCCGTTTCGGCAAGGTGGATGAAGGCGCGTCGATGGGGATCGTTTTTACTACCTTGTTTGCGTTGGGCCTGTTGCTGATCGTACAGGCGGCCGACCATGTCGATCTCGACGCCAGTTGCGTGTTGTATGGGGCGATCGAATTGACGCCGCTCGACGTCGTCTGGCGTCCGCAGCTGTTCGGCTACAATTTGGACGTGCCCCGTGCGGCACTGGTGCTCGCGCCGGTCTGTGTGGTGAATCTGCTGTTTGTGATTCTTTTCTTTAAGGAACTGCGGATCTCATCCTTTGATTCGGAATTGGCGACCACCATGGGGATTCATGCCAACGTGATGCATTATTTGCTCATGACGTTGGTGGCCATTACCACGGTTGCGGCGTTCGAAGCGGTGGGCAGTATTATCGTGATCGCTATGTTGATCGTGCCGCCCGCGGCAGCACACCTGTTGACCGACCGATTGGATCTCATGGTACTGATCAGTGTGGTACTGGCGATCTTGGCGGCGATTCTGGGGCATGTGACAGCGATCCTGCTGCCCGGCTGGCTCGGGCTTGATCCGCGTGTGGTCGATGCCACCTCGACCTCCGGGATGATGGCGGTGATGGCCGGTTTGATCTTCGCGGTGGTGCTTTTGTGCGCTCCGCGGCACGGCATGCTGGTGAAGATGTTTCGCCGGTTGGAACCGGTGACGCCGGCTGAGAGTGGGGGCTAGTTTTACCCTTTTCGATTTAGCTCCTAAAGCAACTTAACGACGAAGAACCGCCGTATTCGACTGCGCTTTGCTTACGATGGACGACAGCAACGCCGTGCGCTGTCTCTTATCAGGAATCGATCGCAGTTTGATTTTATCCTAGCTTTGGTTAAGTTAGTGGACCGGCGTATAGTGTCTACAGGATCTGATTGATCCGTTGTTCCGAGCTGCGCATTGGCCGCGCAGACTATGCAGTCTGATCCGGCAACTTTGTGCGGATGACTTAGGGAGAACCGATGGCCAATCATGATCCATGTATACGAATAAGCTTTTACATTACGCCCGTGGTGGCGTTGTCGTGAGTGCCTGCCTTGGGCTACTGACTACGATGGTTCAGTCTGAAACGCTCTCGCTGGAGCAGTCGCTTCGGCGTGCCGAGTCGGCCAACCTCAGCCTGGATGCCCTGCGCGAACGGCAGGCCGCGGCACAGCAACGTATAGCGGGTGCTGCGGCGCTACCCGATCCGAAGGTTCAGTATATTTACTTTGGCGAATCCGTCGAAACGCGCACCGGCCCGCAAGAGGCGATTTACTCGATGAGCCAGACAGTTCCGTGGTTGCAGAAACTCGGCACCCGCAAGGCGCTCGCCTCGAGCGATGCCCAGACCTGGTTTTATGTACATCAGCAAGGCTTGCTCGCGCTGCGGCGCGATGTGACCACGGCTTACTCAGAGGCTGTCTATCAGGACGAGGCGGTGCAATCGACTGAGGCCAATCTCGAGTTGATCGACGACATGCGCGCGATTGTTGAACAGCGGGTGAGGGGAGGGGCGTCGCTCAATGCGCTGCTGCGGATTGAGCTCGAGCTCGAGCGCATGCGTGATCAACTCGATAAATATAAGCAAGCACGCTTCACCAAACGCACACAACTGGCCGCCTTGTTATCAATCGAGGAATCCAATCTGGGCGAATTGGCTACGGTTCCGATAGTAGCCGCGGCGCTCCCATCCGCTCAATCGCTGCAAGAGGCCCTGCAAATAAAGAACCCGGAACTACTCGCATTGAAGCAACGCACTGGTAGTGCGTCTCAACAAGCCAATCTCAGTCGCTTGAATCGTTATCCGGATTTCACCTTTGGAATCCATTACATTCAGGTCGGCGACAACGGCTCTGCCGCGCCTGATGCCGGTAAAGATCCTTGGAATGTTTCGGTGGCCGTCAGCCTGCCTATTTGGCCGGGCAAGCAACGCGCCGCGATTCAATCGGCGAAGGCAGAACAACGCTCCGCGCTGCAAGTGTATCAGAATCGGTTAATTCAGCTCAAAGCCGCACTCAGTGCCACTCTCGCGAGCCGGGTAGACAGTTTTCGGCGCACGCTGCGCTATCAGGAGACGCTCATCCCCTTGGCTGAACAAGCATTGGGGAATTCCCGCAGCGCCTACGAAAGCGACCAACTCAGTGTGCTCGAACTGATCGACAGCGAGCGCGCACTACTGGAACTCAAGTTAAATGAGGCACGCGCGGTGGCGAACGTCATCCAAGCCGACGCTGCCATCAACGCCCTGACCGGCACGATCGATTAATCAAAAATTCTAAACAGACATGAAAAACAAACAAGTCATCCTTTCAATGGGCATCCTGTTCGTCGGTCTGCTATCCGGGCGTTATTTGATTCCGTCCAACTGCAGCGCGAACTCCGCCGTTAAAACGGTCGAGTCCACCAAGTCCACCACCTGGACCTGTTCGATGCACCCTCAGATCCGTCAACCTGTCCCCGGTGATTGCCCGATTTGTGGCATGGATCTGGTCCCGTTGATGGATGACCGTGGTGCCGACGCAGGACCTCGCGAGTTATCCATGAGTGAAAGCTCGCGGGCCTTGGCTGATATTCAAACCGTCGAGGTGCGGCGTGACTTTCCCACCGCTCAAATCCGCCTCGTCGGTAAACTGGACTATGATGAAACAAAAGAAAAGTCGCTGACAGCCCGCTTCCCGGCACGCATCGAGCGCCTGTTTGTCAACTTCACTGGCGTCCGGGTCGAGCGTGGTGAACATCTGGCCGAGGTTTACAGCCCTGAACTTTTAACCGCGCAGCGCGAACTGATCTCAGCCCATCAGCGCGACCCGAACAGCAGCATGACCGCAGCGGCTCGTGATAAATTGCGGCTGTGGGATTTGCTGCCCGATCAGATCGATTCTATTCTCGAAAGCGGTGAAGCCAAAGATCGTTTCGAACTACGTGCGCCGATTGGCGGTGTGGTGGTGCTGAAGAAAGTCAACGAAGGCGACTACGTAAAGACAGGCGAGCCACTTTTCAAGATCGTCGATCTCAGTGAGCTGTGGCTGTATCTCGATGCCTATGAGTCCGATTTGTTTTGGCTGCGCTATGGTCAGCGCGTCGAGTTCTCGGTTGAAACCTATCCCGGTGAGCACTTCACGGGAAGAATCGCTTTTATCGAGCCGGAGTTGAATCGCAAAACACGCACTGTGCCGATCCGTGTCAATGTGCCCAATGAGGATGGGCGGTTGAAGCCGGGTATGTTTGCACGTGGGGCCGTAGAATCGAAAATTACCGAAGATGGACAGATTTATGCCCCTGATATGGCGGGGAAGTGGGTCAGCCCTATGCACCCTGAAATTATTAAAGACGAACCGGGCCCCTGCGATGTGTGCGGGATGGCTCTCGTTCCGATAGAAGACCTCGGCTACGTGTCCAATCTCAATGCTGCAGCGCCGCTGTTGGTGCCATCCTCCGCAGTGCTGCGTACCGGCAAGCGGGCGATTGTCTATGTGGCGCTGCCGGATAAAGATCGTCCTACGTACGAGGGGCGCGTGATTGCGCTCGGCCCGAAAGCGGGCGACGAATTTATCGTCAAATCCGGTCTCAATGCCGGTGAACTGGTGGTGACCAACGGCGCCTTTAAAATCGATAGCGCCCTGCAGATTCAAGCCAAGGCCAGCATGATGCATCCCGCCGCCCGCGGCCCAATGCCGACGGTCGCCGATCACTCGGCGCATGAAAGCTCGGCCAAGGTGCCGGTCGAATTGATGGGGCCTTATCTGCAGTTGCAGGCCGCACTCGCGGCGGACGATCTGGAGGCCGCCAAGGCTTCGTTGGACAGTATGATCGCGATCGTCGGACACGCCGGATCGCTGGCCGAATTGATCCACAAGCTCATGGCGGCGGGGTCGCTCGACGCCATGCGCCGACCGCATTTTGAAACACTCTCGAACCGTATGGTCGAAGCGGTTAAAGCGAATCCGGAAGCCTTCAAGTTAACACTTTATCGGATGCACTGCCCGATGGTCTACCCCGACCGCGGCGCCGATTGGCTGCAGTCAGACGAGGACCTGTTGAATCCATATTTTGGTGCCAGGATGCTCCACTGTGGGGAAGTGAAAGAGAAAGTTAATTAACTACAAAAAGCACAGAAGGCACAAAAATGAATACACAAGAACTGATAGATTTAGTCCGCCAAAATGGCTTTGAAACTCATGTCTACTTTAAGAATGGGTTTCTTGAGAAAGTTTATGAAAATTCACTTGTGAACCGATTAAGGAAAACAGGCCTTAAGGTTGTTCAACAGCATCCGCTTAATGTTTATGATGAAGATGGAGCCGTTGTTGGTGAGTATGTAGCGGATCTGTTTGTTGAGGGGGGATTGATCTTGGAACTCAAGGCAGTAAAAGCGCTCGATAATAATCACTACGCTCAAGTGCTCGCATATTTGAAGGCATCTAAAACGAAACACGGTATGTTGATGAATTTCGGCGCACCTAAGTTTCAAGTTAAGAAACTCGTTTTGTGATTTTTGTGCGTTTTGTGGTTGCCGACGAACATGCGCGGATCCCGGGGTCGATTGCCTGCAATTGGATGAGGCCTTGTTGAATTCATACTTGGGCGGCTGGATGCTCCACTACGGCGAATTGAAAGAGAAAGTTAATTAACCACAAAAAGCACAGAAGGCACAAAAATGAATATACAAGAACTTACAGATATAGTCAGCCAAGCAGGCTTTGTGGTTTTTCGTGCCTGTGGGTGGCCAAAAATAAAATGATCAATCAACTCATACGCTTTTGCCTCGAGAATAAGCTCGTTGTGGTGCTGTTCACTGCGGGGCTCATTTTATGGGGTATCATGGTCGCTCCGTTTGATTGGGAAACCGACTGGCTGCCGCGCGATCCGGTGCCGGTCGATGCGATTCCCGATATCGGTGAGAACCAACAAATCGTGTTCACCGAATGGATGGGGCGCTCGCCGCAGGATATCGAGGACCAGATCACGTATCCGATGACGACGGCGCTGCTGGGACTGCCGGAAGTGAAGACGATCCGCAGCTACTCGATGTTCGGCTTCTCATCGATCTATATTATCTTCAAAGAGGACGCCGAGTTCTATTGGACGCGTAGCCGCATCCTCGAAAAACTCAACAGCCTGCCATCGGGCATCTTGCCGCAAGGCGTGTCGCCGCAACTTGGGCCGGATGCCACGGCACTCGGGCAAGTGCTGTGGTATACATTGGAAGGGCGTGATCCTGCGGGACATCCCGCAGGGGGCTGGGATCTCGACGAGCTGCGCAGCACGCAGGATTGGTATGTGCGCTACGCACTGCAAGGCGTCGATGGCGTGGCCGAGGTGGCTTCGATCGGTGGTTATGTAAAAGAGTATCAGGTCGATGTCGACCCCGACGCGCTGCGCTCTTATGGCATCGCGCTGCACGAAGTGTTCAACGCGGTGCGCGGCAGCAATCTCGATGTCGGCGCGCGCACCATCGAGATTAACCGCGTGGAATATGTGATCCGCGGGATCGGTTTGATCGAGAATTTGGACGACCTGCGCAAGACCGTCATCACTCAGCGCAATAACGTGCCGATTACCTTGGAGCAGATCGCCGAGATCGAGTTCGGTCCCGCACTGCGGCGTGGCGCTTTGGATAAGGCCGGTGCTGAAGCGGTCGGTGGTGTGGTGGTCACGCGCTTTGGTGAAAACCCGCTGGCGGTGATTAAGCGGGTGAAGCAGCAGATCGAGGCGATCTCGGCGGGTCTGCCGAAGAAGACCTTGGCGGACGGTACGGTCAGCCAGGTCGAGATCGTGCCGTTTTATGATCGAACGGGCTTGATTTACGAAACACTCGGCACACTGGAAGATGCGGTGCGTCAGCAGATCCTGGTCACCATCATCGTGGTGGTGCTGATGGTGATGCACCTACGCAGTGCCGCGCTCATTTCCGGTGTGTTGCCACTGGCGGTGCTGTTTGCCTTTATCGGAATGAAACTCTTTGGCGTGGATGCCAACGTGGTCGCCTTGTCGGGCATCGCGATCGCGATCGGTACCATCGTCGATATGGGCGTGGTGTTGGTTGAGAATATTCTGAAGCATATAGACGCCGCACCAGCGGAGGAAAGCCGGCTGGAGGTGGTCTATCGCGCCTGCTCGGAAGTAGGCGGTGCGGTGGTCACCGCTGTGATGACGACTGTGGTCAGCTTCCTTCCCGTCTTCACGATGGAGGCCGCCGAGGGCAAACTGTTCCGCCCGCTCGCTTACACCAAGACCTTCGCGCTAATTGGCGCCATCGTGGTCGCGCTGACAATCATCCCGCCACTGGCGCATTGGTTGCTCGGGTTTAGGAAACACCAAAAGAGCCAGGGGAGGTTGGGTATATTTAAGCGATCTGCTCATTACATTCTTTTGTGCCTGTCTGTGCTTTTTGTGGTTCATCTATTAGCCACAGATTGGCAGCCGCTTGGCCCTGAGCGTGAAATCGCGAATGTCCTGTTTGTGCTGCTACTCGTTGGCGGATTGCTGATGGGGGTTTATCTGTTCATCCGCTACTATGCGCCGATACTGGCCTGTCTCCTTCGGGTGAAGCTGGTTTTTCTCAGTCTGTGCGGAGTGTTCGTGCTCTTCGGGTTTACGGTCTGGCTGGGCTTCGGTTCGCTTTTCGGTTGGCTTCCGCAGTTTGTGCAATCTGCGCAGCCCTATTCCGTAATGGCCCACGCGCTGCCGGGGCTGGGGAAGGAATTTATGCCTGATCTGGATGAGGGGTCTTATTTGCTGATGCCGACGACCATGCCGCATGCTTCGATCGGTGAGGCGATGGATGTGCTCAGCAAGCAGGATATGGCGATCAATGCCATTCCCGAAGTCGAGTCCGCCGTCGGCAAAATTGGCCGAGTGGAAAGTTCGCTCGACCCCGCGCCGATTTCGATGATCGAGACCATCATCAATTATAAATCCGAATACATGACCGACGACGACGGGCGTATTCTGACTTTTGAATACGATACGTCCACGGGTGAATTCGTTTACGATGCATCGGGAAACTTGATTCCCGACCAACACGGACGCCCGTTCCGCCAGTGGCGCGATGAGATAAAAAGCCCCGATGATATTTGGCATGCAATCGTTCAAGCTGCTTCAATCCCTGGCACGACATCGGCCCCCAAACTGCAACCGATTGCCGCGCGCATCGTCATGCTGCAAAGTGGCATGCGTGCACCGATGGGGTTGAAGGTCTACGGCCCCGACTTGGAAACGCTGGAGAAGGTCGCGCTCGATATTGAAGGGTATTTGAAACAGGTGCCTTCGATACAGGCGGAAGCAGTGTTGGCTGACCGCATTGTCGGTAAGCCGTATTTGGAAATCGAAATTGATCGCGATGCGATCGCGCGCTACGGCATCAAGATCACGATGGTGCAGGATGTGATCGAAGTCGCGGTGGGAGGGAAGCCGATCACGATGACCGTCGAGGGGCGAGAACGCTATCCGGTGCGGGTACGTTATCAGCGGGAGTTACGTGATTCGATCGAATCGCTTGAGCACATTCTGGTTGCCGCTCCGGACGGCACACAGATCCCACTCAAGGAACTCGCGTCCATTAACTACCTGCGCGGTCCGCAGGTGATCAAAAGTGAGGATACCTTCCTCGTGGGCTACGTTATTTTCGATAAGCGCGAGGGTTACGCCGAGGTTGAAGTCGTCGAGCAGGCGCAGGCCTTTCTTCAGAATCGAATAGACGCGGGGCAGTTAAATATTCCCGCGGGCGTGAGCTATAAATTCACCGGCAGTTACGAGAATCAAATTCGTGCGGAAAAGAAGCTGAGGGTCGTACTGCCGATTGCGCTGTTCGCGATTTGGCTGATTCTCTATTTTCAGTTTAAAAAAATCAGTACCACTATTCTGGTGTTCTCCGGCATCCTCTTTGCTTGGTCCGGTGGCTTTATCATGCTTTGGCTGTATGGGCAGTCGTGGTTTCTGAATTTTGAAGTGTTTGATCACAATCTTCGTCACCTCTTCGGGATGGGCACGATCAACCTCAGCGTCGCCGTGTGGGTCGGTTTCTTGGCACTCTTTGGCATCGCGACCGACAATGGCGTAATCGTCTGCACTTATTTGCAGCAAGTCTTCAAGGCGCGCGCCCCCCAGAGCGTCGAAGCCATTCACGCGGCGACCATCGAAGCGGGGAGTCGCCGCGTGCGTCCGGCGATGATGACCAGTGCCACCACGATCCTCGCGCTGTTGCCGGTGCTTAGTTCGACCGGACGCGGAGCTGACGTCATGATCCCGATGGCGATCCCTACCTTTGGCGGCATGATGCTGGCCATCCTGACAATCTTTGTCGTGCCGGTCCTCTACTGCGGAATCGCCGAGCTCAGTTTAAAATTAGCCGCGATAACAAAGGCTCGTGGCTCAACATAAATCATATCCTGGTATTTGAAACCGCCAGTGCTCAGCAAACATCCAAGTAACGCCAGGCTGTGCCATTGGGATCACCAGCAGGCTATCAGGATTTTGCTGCAGATGGGAACTGTGCGGGGCATGTTGTTTTTTGAGTGAGTGCCACGACCGTCGTTTATTGGTCAATGATTCAAGTCGTCGCTTGAATCGATGTGCTTGTGTCCTCCAAAATTACCAACCAACACAGCGATCAGAATGGCGGTATACATGACTCCGGCCACCGCTTCAAGGTAGGCGGCTGAACGTGCGATACGGCTGATCGGTAAGATGTCGCCATAGCCGAGCGTGGTCAGAGTGACGAAGCTATAATAAAAAAGCGCGGATCCTTTGGCCTGAAGGTCGCTCTCGACCGAGAACAAAAAGGATGCGGGGGCGAGTAGTTCGATGAATGCATAGAGCACTCCCCAAGTAATACCTAGCAGCAGATAGCTCACAATTGCACCACTTAGCAGATCTGCCGTGATTTGCTTCTGCTTGAACATGGACGAGAGTATGATCCAGATGCAGTACAGGAAAAAGAGCATCCCTGTGGGAAGTATGATCCGATACAGCGCATCTAGTTCTCGGTTCAAGATCTGACCGATGAATTGAGCTGCGATCAGCATTAAGAGCGTGCTGCCAATGATCAGGATGGGGCGGGAACTCTTTTTGTCCTTATGTAGTGACTTCACCAGCACCGTCATCGAAAGCAAACACCAGCCATTGAGAATCATGTGCCCAAGCAGGAACCCTTCTAACAATGGAAGCAAGACCAGTGCAGTCAGTATGCAAGCGAGCAATAGACTATATTGCCCGGTTTTTTTAGCTATCGCTTTTACGATCATAGACTGTTTTGTGCTGGCGATTACTTTGAAGTGGAGCCCATTCCTGTGGCCAGCGGCAGTTAGATTTGAGTTGGTTTATGGCTCCCTCAGCGTCCCCTTATCTTTTTCTGCTGCCAAATGAATCTCTGCTAACCTGCTACCGTCAAGCGAGGAACGCGGTCGTCGGTGATTGTCAAAATCGAAGTATTCTTTGAGTCCTGCACAGTGGGATCTGCCGAGTTGCTTGAAGGACACGGTTAACTGTGCCGCTTCTCGATTCAGCCCATCGGCATGGATGAATGACTCATGATGTACAGCATTAGCAGACTGAATCCGTTGAAGAAACCATGGAAGCAAATCGGCACCAGCAGGTTGCCCGACTTCTCGTAGACGCGCGCCAATAGGAGGCCCACAACGACTAAGGGGAGCAGGGACATTAAGTTGCCATGCATGATAGCGAAAAATACCCCGCTGATGATTTGTGCCGGCATGAGCGTGGTTTGGCTCTTCAGGAAGCGATAGATGCAGCCGCGAAAAATCGTCTCTTCCACGATCGGCGCGAGTACGACCGCAAAAATCACCAGTAGGGTGATCGCGATCGGATCCCCCCCTTGGGTAAACAGGGTGATCAACTCTTGTGGCGGGAATGCGTCAATGAATCCGGCTTCCTGCAGGACACTGAGCAGCGTTGTCCAAATAAAACTGACGACCCAGATCAGCGGCAAATAGCGAATGAATAGTGGTAGCGCCTGCTTCAGTGCTGTTCGGAGGGGAAGCACGCGGTCGTTGAGGCGTCCGGCATAGTGGCCAGGGTAGAATCGTCGCAGTCCGTAGAAAACCGCCAGCATCGGGAGTTGCAGGAGCAATACCGCGAGCACCGCCATCCAAGGGGTGAGTTTAGGGGCAGCGCTGTCGAGTTCTGCCGTGTGACTGCCGCTGTCTTCGGCTTCGCTGGCCAAGGCAGTCACCTCGCTCTGCAGGAGACCGTTGTCTGCGCCGCTGCTGCTCGTGAGATTGATCACACCCGCGGCCAGCACTTGCACCGCCACCACCGTGACGATGATCGTGCAGAGGAAAATGCCAAAGTTGATCCAGCCGATCGGCCAAGCCGGGGCAACGGCGTCAGGGACGACATTGCGGGTGTGGCGTTGTGCGCGTGCGATCCACAGCACCGCGCTGGCGCCCAGCACCATTAGGAAAATTAGGCCGACTAAAATAGCCGCAGCATCGAGTTGTTGTGGCATCTTAAGCGGTGATCTTGCGGCCGTCGAACACTTGTTGACCGGCGACGTAGGTGGCTTTCACGGTGCCCTTGAGGCGTTGTCCGTTCCAGGGGCAGTTGCGTGCTTTGCTGAAGAATTTGTTCGCATCAACCGTCCATGCTTCGTCGGGATCGATCAGGCAAATGTCGGCCTTCGCGCCGGGGCTGAGGGTGCCGGCATCGAGCTTGCAGATCTCGGCACCTTTATGAGTGAGCAGGGCAATGACTTGGTTGAGCGTGCAGCGCTCGCTGTGGTAAAGCGCACGCAGCGAGGCGGCCAGCGCGCTTTCCAAACCGATAATCCCGACCGGCGCGCCGTCGAACTCGCAGTCTTTTTCGGTCGGCGTATGTGGGGCGTGGTCCGAGGCGATGCAGTCTAGGGTGCCGTCTGTGAGCGCTTCGAGGATGGCCTCGCGGTCGGCATCGGTGCGCAGCGGTGGGTTGACCTTAAGGTTGGTGTCGTAGTCGTACAGGTCGCTGTCGGTAAATTCGAAATAGTGCGGGCAGGTCTCGGCTGTTACCGGCACCTTGCGCTCTTTGGCGCGGCGAATAATCTCGATCGCGCTGGCCGAGCTGACGTGCTGCATGTGGATGTGGGCGCCGGTCAAATCCGCGAGTATAATATTGCGCGCAACCATCACATCTTCGGCGGCTTTGGGCCAACCGCGCAAACCCAAGCGCAGCGACCATTCACCCTCATTCATCATGGCGCCCTCGGTCTGTGTTTCATCCTCGCAGTGATCTAGAATCGGCAGATCAAACATTTTCGCATATTCGACCGCGCGGCGCATGATTTCATTACTCTGCACGCATTTGCCGTTATCGGTCATTGCCACTACGCCCGCGGTTTTCAGCTGGCCGGTGGGGGCGAGGCGTTTACCTGCCATGTCCAGGGTCAGGCAACCGGTGGGGTAGACGTTCACCAAGGCCTCGCGGGCGACTTTGTCCTGAATGCGCTGGATGGTGCCGGCGTTATCGCACACTGGGCTAGTGTTTGGCATGCAAACCACCGAGGTGAAGCCTCCCGCCGCGGCGGCTTCCGTGCCACTGCGAATGGTTTCCTTGTGCGTTTGGCCCGGGTCGCGGAAATGCACGTGGATGTCGACCAGACCAGGCGCCACCACCAGCCCAGTGGCGTCGATCTTGTTGGCTGCTGCTTGCTGCGCCGCGCTTAGGCTTTCGACGAGGAGGCCGTCAATGGCGTACAAGTCGCCGATCGCGTCGCGTTGATTTGCAGGGTCGATAACTCGACCGCCAGTAATCCAAAGGATGTCAGACATTGAAATGGGGAAGTGGGAAGGTATGAAGGCGGGAAGCGGTTTAAGCAGGTAGTTCGATCGGTTGATTCTTATACGCGCAGGAGCACAGGTGCAGCACTGCCATGCGCACCACGATGCCGTTGGTTACTTGTTGCAGGATTACCGAACGCTCGGAATCCGCGACTTCGGAATCGATCTCCACGCCGCGGTTAATCGGACCGGGGTGCATGATGATCGCGTCTGGTTTGAGCCATTTGACGCGTTCCTTGTTGAGCCCGAACATACTGGTGTATTCGCCGAGTGAAGGGAAATGGGTCGAGCTTTGCCGCTCGTGCTGAATGCGCAGCAGCATGACCGCGTCCGCGTCCTCGAGGGCTTCGCGCAAATTGTGTGACACTTTGGCGCCCATCGCTGCAAATCCTTTCGGCACCAGCGTACTCGGGCCAGCCACGGTGACTTCGGCGCCGAGCTTTTGCAGGCAAATGATATTCGAGCGCGCCACGCGGCTGAACAGGATATCGCCCAAAATGGTGATTTTTTTGCCGTCCAGACTGCCGAACTTTTCCAGCAGAGTGAACGAATCGAGCAGCGCCTGCGTCGGGTGCGAGTGGGAGCCGTCGCCCGCGTTGATCACCGGAATGTCGACTACCTTGCTCAAATAATTGGGCGCACCCGAGGCGGAGTGACGCATAATGATCATGTCTGCCTTGAGTGCTGCGATGTTTTGCGCCGTGTCGCGCAGCGTTTCGCCTTTGGTCAGGCTGCTGGCATTGCCCGTCATAGTGATAATGTCGGCGCCCAGACGACCTGCTGCGACTTCGAAGGCCAAACGGGTACGTGTGCTCGGCTCGAGGAAAAGATTCACTACCGTGCGCCCGTCGAGGTAGGGTTGCTTCTTGTCGTCTGCCTCCATCGCATTTTTAAACGCGGTTGCAGCGGTGAAAATCGTCTCGATCTCCGTGCGTGAAAGCGGGTCGATGCCGATCAGGTCTTTTCGGTTCCAGGTAAGGCTAGTGCTCATGTGTAAAGTGGCCGGCACGCGTGCTCAAATAAGGTGCTCAGCTCCGAAATCGGAAAACTGAACCCAGAAATTCAAAGGGCAACGAGAAAACACCGCGTTTGAGGGGCAAATCTTGAAGCAATCGAAAATGGAGTGCGCTCGGGGTGGCGTTAAGCTTCAACAGTCCAATCGTAGGGTTCGAGCTGGCTCGCCGCCGCATCGGTCTAGCTTGAGTGGCGTCTGCTGCGTGGAGGGAAACGCTCCGTCGTTTCCGCGTCAGCGTGGTGTCGTCGGCGCGTGTGGCAATGGCGGAGCATTGCCCTCCAGCGATCGGATCAAAGAAGCTGCCAATCGTAGGGCTCGAGCTGGCTCGCCGCCGCATCGGTCTAGCTTGAGT
>Ga0209715_1002045_pt1 | contig 15864 bp, 16 predicted proteins | sample COGITO_mtgs_1205_2_FD_184809 | JGI IMG/M metagenome (GOLD analysis project Ga0209715, IMG submission 184809) | Pelagic marine microbial communities from North Sea - COGITO_mtgs_120503 (SPAdes) (version 2) | ecosystem: Environmental > Aquatic > Marine > Epipelagic ...
CCAATAGTTCAAATCCTGAACCATTGGGCATTTCAATATCTAGAAACATTAGGTCAATCTTATTGGCTTGAACAAATTTCTTTGCTTCTCTTGCGTTATCAGCTGTGCCTATGACATCAACACTAGGACAATCATCCTTAAGAAGAAATTCTAAATTCTTTCTAGCTAATTCTTCGTCATCAACGATTAGTGCACTAATTCTTTTCATAAGTAAGGTGGGTTTATAATTTCGCTGTAGATGATCGCTTTTCTAGCATCAAATTCTCCAATATCTGACTTTGGAGTATCATCTTCTTGTTCTGATTCAGACTCAATCAAAATATCCGATCTTCTTTTAATTCTTCTGTTCTTCCATGCCTTGAGCGCTTTTTGCTCAAGCATTTCAATTTGTTCTCTCGCCTTCGCATCAGACTCCTGAATAGCATCACTTATTTCATGCACCTCTTTTGACTTAAACTCATATGAAGGAGCAGAGTAGGTTTCTTCTTTCTGTTCCTTTTGCTTTTCCTTTTGCTTTTTATAATTCTGCCAAAGCCCACCTGCTAGGCTGATAGCAATAAAAATAAAATATAAAATATTTCCAAAATCGTCCATCGCTGTTAGTGTTTGTTTCGCCTAAACCATTTTTTAAAAAATGGCTCACGTCTGTTATTATTATGCCTCTTACTCATCTTCTTATACTTTTTCATCTCCTTTCGCGTTTGTTTGGATTGGATATCTCTATGACGCTTTTTGGCTTCATCAGATTTAGACGCCTCTTCAGCATTTCGATCTTGTTCCACTCTTTCCAACTCTTTTAATCTTTTCTTAGATTGAGCGGCCCCTTCAGAAAGATTGAAGAGCAAAAGGGATACAATTAGTAAAAAGGTTTTAAAATGTAGGTTTGCCATTAATTTCATCTATAGTACGAAAGTGAACCGTAAAATTACACTCATAATTATTTTATGCGCAGTTTGGTTGAGTGACTGTCGGAAAACAGACACTAATCACCAGGTACCCAATGTAAGAGTGAATGAATATATCGTATTAAGTCTTCCGCAATATAACACCCTCAATTTTATCAACGGATGGGTTTATCTTGATGGAGGATATAATGGTCTTATAGCTTTTAGAGTTACAGAAGAGGAAATTAAAGTATACGATCGTCAAGCTCCGTATTATGTGAAGGACAAATGTCAAGTAATAGTAGATAGCAACAGTAATGTGAGCTGCATTGACACTTGTTCTGGATCCCAGTGGTTATTATTAGACGGCCAAATATTAAAAGGACCCGCATCTCAACCTCTGAGGTTTTACCAAACAAGCTTTGACGGCACTCACTTAAGTATTACAAATTAAAAAAGGGGCTCAAGGCCCCTTTTTTAATTTCAATAAATACTACGCTAAGATTAATAGCGGTATTGTTCCGGCTTAAATGGACCTTTAACTTCTACTCCAATATACTCTGCCTGTTCCTGAGACAATTCGTCAAGTTCAACACCAATCTTACTCAGATGAAGCATTGCAACCTTCTCATCTAAGTGCTTTGGCAAAACATAAACCTCGTTTTTATAATTTGAATTATTGGTCCATAATTCAATTTGAGCTAACGTTTGGTTAGTAAAAGAATTAGACATTACAAAAGATGGATGCCCTGTGGCACATCCCAAGTTTACCAATCTACCTTCAGCAAGCAAAACAATTTGTCTTCCATTCTTCAATGTGTAAAGATCAACCTGAGGCTTGATTTCATCTTTGTTTGCATTCTTATTCAACCAAGCTACATCGATTTCATTATCGAAGTGTCCGATGTTACAAACGATAGCCTTGTCCTTCATGTTCTCAAAATGCTCTGCTTTCAGAATATCCTTGTTACCTGTAGCTGTGACAATTATATCACCCTCTTTAACCGCATCTTTCATCTTCTTCACTTCAAAGCCATCCATTGCAGCTTGCAAAGCACAAATAGGGTCGATCTCAGTTACAATCACTCTAGCTCCTGCTCCTTTCAGAGAAGCTGCAGAACCTTTTCCAACATCCCCGTAGCCACCAACAACAGCAACCTTACCAGCCATCATTATATCTGTTGCTCTTCTAATGGCGTCTACCAATGATTCTTTACAGCCATATTTATTATCAAACTTTGACTTGGTAACAGAATCGTTAACGTTGATAGCAGGCATCACCAATGTACCATTCTTCATGCGCTCATAAAGTCTGTGAACACCAGTCGTAGTTTCTTCAGAAAGGCCTCGAATATCTTTCGTTAATTCAGGAAATTGATCGAAAACCATATTGGTTAAATCACCTCCATCATCCAAAATCATATTCAATGATTGACCATCAGGAAAGGCGGAAATTGTTTGCTCTATGCACCAATCAAACTCCTCTTCGGTCATTCCCTTCCATGCAAAAACAGGAACACCTCCTTTCGCAATTGCTGCAGCAGCATGGTCTTGCGTAGAAAAAATGTTGCAACTAGACCATGTGACGTCAGCACCCAATTCAACTAGCGTTTCAATAAGCACTGCTGTTTGAATAGTCATGTGCAAACATCCAGCAATCCTAGCTCCTTTTAGAGGTTTATCTTTACCATATTCTTCTCTTAACGACATCAATCCTGGCATTTCAGCCTCGGCCAATGTTATTTCTTTTCTTCCCCAATCTGCTAGGGAAATGTCTTTAACTTTATAAGAAAGTCTCTCTGTAACTTCGCTCATTACTTTTTAAATTTTGGTGCAAAGGTAGCACGCTATTTTTGAATGATTAAACTGTTGAACAAAGGAATACTACATAGGTTCAAAACAGCTCATAATTCGGAGGTTGTTATTGCTGATATAACTGCGGTAACTTCTATGTTTTCGGAGAAACAGATAAATGAATATTATAATGGTCATTCCCGTGAACGCACCCTTCAATTGGTGTGTGCTGATTTCATAATCTCTGAGCTTTTAAATGAAACCACTAAAATTTCTAGAAATAAGAAAGGGGCTCCTTTCCTTAAGAATAAGGCCACACATCTTTCGATAAGTCATACCAGTAATTATATGGCTATGATCATAAATAATCATTCGCGTCCAGCTATAGATATTGAGGTGAAAGGGCGCGATATTAGTCGCGTAAAAAAAAGGTTTACAACGGATTCAGAAGTTGAACATTTTGAGAGCTTTTTAAAAACCGATGCTCTTTTAGGCGTCTGGGGTGCAAAAGAGTGTTTATTCAAAATAATGCAAGCAAGTGGCGTTCTTTTTACTGAAAACATGAAGATTAACTACTCAATGACAAGAGAAAATGAGTTGATCGTAAATTGCAGCGTGAATCATCCGTCTATAAAATCTGACTTTAATGTCATTTCTTGCATCTTTGAACCTCTCATCTTGTCCTACATTGATGCCACGTCAAATGCAAAATAAGACCTTCAACCTTAGCAAAACCGATCGAAAACTCGCTATCCTTATTGATCCTGATAAGCATACTGAAGATGACCTCATTGATTTTGCGAAAAAGATTGATCAGCTAGATCCTGATTTTATTTTGATTGGAGGTAGTCTTATTTATAAGAGTAAGATTTCAACTTCAGCCAGACTATTGCAATCTCTCACGAAAAAACCTTTAGTTCTTTTCCCAGGGCATTTTACCCAATTGACTGATCATGTGGATGCAGTAATGCTTCTATCATTAATCTCCGGGAGGAATGCAGATCTACTAATAGGTCAGCACGTTTTGGCTGCACCCAAGCTTAAGAATATGAATGCCGAGATAATTTCGACTGGTTATATGCTTATTGATGGAGGAAAGCCGACTTCCGTGAGTTATATGAGCAATTCTCAGCCCATTCCAAGAGACAAGAATGACATTGCAATCTGCACAGCCCAAGCCGGAGAAATGATTGGGATGAAAATGATTTACCTCGATGCCGGAAGTGGCGCTCTTAAACCTGTTCCTCTGGTTATGGTCGAAGCTGTTTCGAAATCAATTGACACACCTTTAATAGTTGGCGGAGGCATCAGAAGTATAGAAGCCCTTGACGAATATTGGAATGCTGGTGCTAATCTCGTAGTGATAGGCAACGCATTGGAAGAAAAAGACTCCGAAATATTCGTGACTTTAACCCAAAGAAAATCGCATTAATTTCCAGTTTTCAACACAGAGATTGAAAATTCCTTTTGACCCAACCGTAAATCAACCTTCTTTTTTAGCTATTTCTGTATGAAATAATCCACTCCAAATGGAGGTAATCGTAATTACTTCATCTTCCGAAAAAGAAAAAGAGATCACTCAAATCATTCGATTGTTTGAGAATGGATTGCAGACACTTCATATTCGAAAGCCTAAATGGAGTAAAACAGACATCTCAGTTTTTATCGAATCAATTCCTCAAGAATATCACAGTAAAATTGTGATACACGGACATTATAAATTGGCTATAAAGTATAAGTTGAAAGGCATTCACTTACACAGAAAGCATAGGAATAACAAGCTTAAAAATAGGTGGAATCGTTTGCTAATAAAACTCAGACACCCCAGTTTGATTATCACATCCACCTTCAATAGCATAGAGAGCCTAAGAGAAAATAGTTTAAGCTTTGATTATGTTTTTCTGAATTCAGTTTTTACGAGTCATTCATATTATAATAAAGATGAGGAAGCTGGTGTCAACTTACTTAAATCAATTCTCAACAAGGCCAATATTCCTGTATATGCCTTAGGTGGCGTTACAAAAGATAGGATCGATGTAGTTCGAGCTGCCGGTTTTCAAGGGGTCGGATTATCTTCTGCTGTTTGGAAGCACATTGATAAAAATCCTCAAGAGGTTTTATCATTGATTCAAGCTGCTTAAAATTTCACTTTCAACCCAAGTAGCCAATTCGTTCCTGCTTGAGGATAATAGAAATTCTCAGTAATGGTTCCACCAAATACATAACTATAGGTATAACCATTTGAAGAATACAATTCATTGAAGACGTTATTGACCAACAAACTCAACTCCAAATTCTTTAGCCTTTCTGTTTTGACTGAATAAGTTAATCGGACATCATTGACCAAATAATCCTCGATCACGCGATCTTCATTAGAGGTATTGTCGAGGTATTGCTTACCAACATATTTTGTAAGTAGCACACCTTCTAGACCAAACTTGGTTTTATAACCAATTTGGGAGCCCCCGATAACAGATGGCGAAAAAGCGATGTCTGTATTTTGATGCGCTATTTCAATCACGTCAAAACCTAAAGTATAGTCATAAAGCACTTCATTGAAGGCTGTGATTTGGTTTTGAGAAAGGGTCAGATTTGGTTTCCAATAAAGTCCTCCAACAATATCAATTTGTGCTTGAAACTCAATTCCTGCTCGATAGCTTTCAGGAACATTAGTTCGAATAGGTGAACCAACATCGTTCAACTCACCTGTCAACACTAATTGATTTTCATATGCCATAAAGTAGCCATTAACTCCAAATGAAATCTTGGATTTTCGATAGTTCCATCCTATCTCCAGATCATTCAACACTTCATGCATTGGAACAACTCCAACCGCAGCGTCTGTAAAATCATTTCTCACAGGCTCTCGGCTCGACTGAGCGAAAGAAGCGTAAAATAGATTCTTGCCATTTGGCTGATAGCTTAAGCCCAACTTTGGATTCAAGAAAAAATATTGCTGATCAATATCAATCAACCTTTGGTCATTATCAACTCCAGAACCATTGTAGTCAATGAAGCGTCCTTGAATGTCACCATAGAAGGTGAATTTATTCACTGTTAATTGTGCTTTTAGGTAATTCGACACATCCATTTTGGAAGACTCTGATTCGTAATATCGATCTCCAATTTCAGAATTAGAGGCGAATTCAGACCAAATCACTTCGCCAAAATGCCTTCCATCGTATTGATTAGCGCTTCCGCCTAATGTTACATTCAAAAGATTACGATCATACTGTAAGGAATAAACCCCACCATAAAAATCATTGTCCAACCATCGTCTAACTATAATATCTGAAGAGGTAATGGTGTCCGTTCCGAAAACAGCATTGGCAATTCCAAATTCTTCTAGATCGCTATCATTCTTGAACTGCTCAAAATAGCCTTGCCCTTTTGTATAATGACCGGTAAGATTCAAGTAAAAATCATCGTTAAGTTGATATCCAGAGATTAACTGATAATGATCCTGTCCATAATTATCTACCTCATTTTCATATTGATAGTAATTGTAAGTCCGTCCTGCATTCAATAAGTTTTCAGTTTGAGTTACGTTCAATCCATTGTTTATGGCATGATCAATCATCGCATTCTCATCTCCATTTATTCGAGATTCAGGAGTTCCCCACCACGCCTGTTGTGTAATTTCTTGCCCTGAAAAAGTTATCGCCTTCAGCATAGCACGTTTACTATAGTATCCCCCAGCAAAATAGTAAGATCGCAAATCAGCAGCTGAACGATCAATGTATCCATCTGAAGAGATATAAGATAAGCGGCCTTCAAAATTGAAATGATCATTGATCAAGCCCGAATTGATAATGGCATTATGTTTTCGAGTGTTGAAGGACCCAAATGTATTATTGAATTCAGCTGAAGCTACTGAATCAATCGTTGATGTTTCCATATTAATTGACGCTCCAAATGAAGCGGCTCCATTGGAAGAGGTGCCGACTCCTCTTTGAATTTGAATATTTTGAGTTGAAGTGGCGAAGTCAGGCATGTTTACCCAAAAAACACCATGGGATTCAGGGTCATTTAATGGCACACCATTCACAGTAACATTAATATGAGTCGCATCGCTTCCTCGAATGCGCATACCAGTATACCCTACTCCACCTCCAGCATCTGAAGTCGTAACGATAGAAACTGCCTGGTTCAATAGTATGGGCAAATCTTGAGCAAGATTATTTGCATCCAGTTCTTCCCCTGAAATATTCTGAAAGGTCATAGGTGTTGATGCATTTGCTCTCAGCGCCTCAACCACAAATTCCTCGCTAATAATCGGATTGATTTTCAAAGCATAGGAGCGATCAATATCTTCAGTTATATTGATGGAATCAACAATAGTTTTATAACCTAGATGAGAAATTTGAATGCCATGAACACCCGATTTCAACTTTAATTCGAAGCCCCCATTCTTTCCAGATGTTGTGGCGGTGTAAGAAGATTGATCTGCAATCAGTGCCCCGACTAGAGGCTGACCTGAAGCGTTTCTGATTTCTCCTTTAAGCACATTCTGCGCTTCTGAAAAAGGAATAAACAAGAAGAAAAACAAAAGGATTATAATATATCTCATGACTCTTTTTGGTTAAGAGCCAACCGAGACATTCGGCAAACAAAATCACAGGATTTCGTCATCTTCCTTGCCGGAATTACCCGGTCAGGTTCAATGGGTTTAATCTCAGAACTCCAATTTTATTTTGGAGAACACCCCAGTTAGCTGTTGCAAATGTATTAAATAAAGATCAAAAAAAAGCCCATTTAAAATGGGCTTTTTTTTAATGTTATGCTGAAGCTTTTTTTCGCGGTAATAATCGATTCCGCTTCAAGCTTTTATTGATTCGTTCAATGCGTTCTTCAGAAGTTCCTTCCACTTCGATGAACCGCTTTCCGGCTTTGACGAGTGCCTTTTTGTAACAGTCATACAAATCAGCTCTATCATCTGGGTTTTCCCTCAAGTCATCGTATTCCCAATCAATGCCTTCATGTCCGCAAAGGATATAAAGCTGATAAGGTTTTTCCAAAAACTGACGTTCGATCCAATTTTGAGCGCGGCCAAATCGTTGCTCAGCCCAAATTTTCACGACTAACGTATTGGTATCACAAATTAAAAAATGGTTTGCTTTTTCAGCAACGACATATTCTCTCTCAAGCTGACCTTTTGCAATCTCTAGAAGATCGTCTTGATTATAATTTCTTCCTAGTTCCTCTAGATATTCTCTAGAGTATTCTTCCACAAATGGCTCATTGTAAACCTCAGCCAGTTTTCCTGCCAATGTTGTTTTACCTGAACACTCTGGTCCAACCAATGCAAGCTTCACCAGTTTGTTTTCCCCTGTGCCGTTTCTAGAAAGGTTTGATAAGTCTGTTTCTTGCTCCATATTGCTTCCTAATTACTTCTTTCTGCGCGCACCAACTATTGATTAACGACCCGATCTAAGACTCTTTAAATGAATGAGTTTGCAAAATTACTTAAATAAAATTCATTCTGAATAGCGCTCAGTAAATGAAATTAAAGTGAAGATGCCGAGCCTTCAATGTTGGCGCCCAAAACCTTCAATACGAATACTGATTTCTCGTGCTTTGAATACGACTTTTTAATTTCAATTTTCAATGCATCAAAAATAGAGTCAAAATCACCAAACAGATGTGTTGATGTTTCATTAACTCTTACCTTAAAACTACGATACTTCTTTAGGCCATTGATGAAGTCAATGATATGAGGTTCGTAATCCTGATGAAGAGGATACATTGAAATTTCTAGAGTAGCTTCCATTAATCCAAATTATTTAAGATGTCATCATCCACCATTTCTGGTAGGGTGATTTTTAAAAGAGGCTCTTCCTTCATGGCTCGTTTAATCGCAAAAACTGCTCCTTCATTCCGTGCCCAACTTCTTCTTGCGATTCCGTTATTGACATCCCAATGAAGCATCATTTTTAATCTGCGATCTGCATCGGCTGAGCCGTCTAACAACATTCCGAAACCGCCATTAATTACTTCTCCCCATCCAACGCCACCTCCATTGTGAAGACTTACCCATGTGGCTCCTCTGAATGCATCACCAACAAAATTCTGCACAGCCATATCAGCCGTAAATTGCGAACCATCATATATATTGCTCGTCTCTCGGTAAGGCGAGTCCGTTCCTGAAACATCATGATGATCGCGACCCAAGACCACTAGTCCAATTTTTCCTTTTTTAATTGCCTTGTTAAATGCTTTCGCGATTTTCATTCTTCCTTCAGCGTCAGCATAAAGGATTCTAGCCTGAGAACCAACAACCATTTTATTCTTCCCAGCTTCTTTGATCCACTTGATATTATCAGCCATTTGCTGCTGAATTTCAACCGGTGAATCCTTCATAATTTTCTCCAACACCTCGCAGGCTATATTGTCCGTTTCTTCTAAATCTTTTGGATTGCCCGAAGCACAAACCCATCTGAAAGGACCGAAACCATAATCAAAACACATTGGTCCCATGATATCTTGCACATAACTAGAATATTTAAAATCTATTCCGTTCTCAGCCATGATATCTGCACCTGCTCGACTTGCCTCCAATAAAAATGCATTTCCATAATCGAAAAAATACATGCCTTTCTCGTTGAGCTTGTTTATAGCAGATGCATGTCTAACCAATGTTTCTTGAACCAGTTCTTTGAATCTGGCTGGATCCTTCGCCATGATTTCTTTCGCTTCTTCGAAACCAACTTGAACAGGATAATAACCACCCGCCCAAGGATTATGTAATGAAGTTTGATCTGAACCCATTTCTGGAATAATTCCAATTTCAACCAATTTTTCCCAAAGGGTGACGATGTTTCCTAAATAGGCTATGGATCGTGCTTGCTTCTTCATTTTCCATTCCAATGCCATATCAATGGCGCGATCTACATTGTCGGTAACTTCATCAACCCAACCTTGCTCATGTCTTTTGTAAGCTGCCTTAGGATCAACTTCAGCTGTAATACTTACTACACCAGCAATATTTCCTGCTTTTGGCTGTGCTCCACTCATTCCGCCTAAACCTGCCGTGATGAACAATTTTCCTTCTGGGCCACCACCAATTTTTCGAGATGCATTCAGCAGTGTAATCGTGGTTCCGTGAACAATGCCTTGCGGCCCGATGTACATGTAGCTTCCCGCAGTCATTTGACCATACTGCGTTACGCCAAGTGCATTGAATTTTTCCCAATCATCTGGCTTCGAGTAATTCGGAATCATCATACCGTTGGTCACTACTACTCTTGGCGCATCCTTGTGTGACGGGAAAAGCCCCATCGGATGACCGCTATACATGGCCAGTGTTTGATCTTCTGTCATTTCAGACAGGTATTTCATTACCAATCGATACTGAGCCCAATTCTGAAATACGGCACCATTACCACCATAAGTAATAAGCTCATGCGGATGCTGAGCCACTTTCGGATCAAGGTTGTTCTGAATCATGAGCATGATGGCTCTAGCCTGCTCACATTTTCCTGGATAGTCATCGATCGACCGAGCTTTCATTTCGTAAGTCGGACGAAAGCGATGCATATATATACGACCAAAGTCTTTTAATTCCTTCCCAAACTCAGTTACAAGAGTTTTATGCCATTCTTTAGGGAAATAACGCAATGCGTTCCGCAACGCCAATTTATGCTCTTCGAAAGTTAAAATACGCTTGCGCTTTGGAGCGTGACTTACCTCCTTGTCATATGGCAATAATTCTGGAAGCTTTGATGGAATTCCCTCTTTAACTTGTTTCTTAAAACTCATGAATTAAAGTTTAATGATGATTTAAGACCGCAAAGATAGAAGGACTATTTACGATCGAATCTACCTGTCTGCTTGTTGTATCCGTATGCACAATGCGTACAACCGCTTTTACAGCAATAGCCACGCTTCAGATGATACTTTTCAGTGAAAACAATATAACCGTCTTCACTCATGTAGTAATCCTCTGGCTCTAGCTTGGATTTATTTCCTGTGCCGCACACACCTTCAAACATACTTCTCTCTATTGAATCATTAGTTTCGAAGCTGTAAAAACATCGATTACTCAAAATGGTTCAGGAATTTGTTAAAATTTCAAATAGTCCGATCGAATTCCTCTTGACGCTTAACGGAATTGAGGTATGGGTTAAACGCGATGATTTGCTGGATCCTTTTGTTTCAGGCAATAAGCTTTTCAAACTAAAACACAACCTGAATCACGCTATTGCACAAGGCAAGAAAAGCATAATCACTTTTGGCGGGGCCTTCTCTAATCACATAGCAGCTTCGGCTTCCTTAACCCATCAACATGGCCTTAAAAGCATCGGAATTATAAGAGGTGAGCCCAATGAAAAATTAAATCCAACACTGACATTTGCCCTTAGTAAAGGCATGAAATTGAAATACATTTCACGGGAAATGTATCGCCAAAAAAATGACGAATTTTTCCTAATTGAACTCCGGAAAGAATTTCCTGATGCATTTATAATTCCTGAAGGCGGAGCTAACATTTTCGGCATTGAAGGATCAAATGAGATACTCAACGAGTATACCGAGCATTTCGATTTCATCGCATGTGCAATAGGCACAGGAACAACAATTGCCGGACTTCTGCATGCAAGTCAAGAGCATCAAAAAGTAATCGGCATTCCTATTCATAAGTATGCGAACATCTTGGATGATGTTGCCCTGATCGATCCGTCAGTCATTGCTCAACTGCATAAATTTATATTAGCCAAAGACTTTCATTTTGGAGGATATGCAAAATGGAACACTGATCTTTTAGAATTCATAAGAAGCGTCCACCAAAATCATGGATTAAAGCTAGATCCTATTTATACTGGAAAGGCACTTTTTGGCTTATTCGACATCATTCAAAAAGGATCGATACCACCAGGATCAAAAGCATTATTCATTCACACCGGTGGACTTCAAGGAGTGTCTGGATTTGAAGAACGATTTAAAATAAAACTATTCAAAACGTAATGAATCCCTACCAAATTCTAAAGCAATGTGAATTGGCCATTGAAAGATTACAGCACTTACCTTCGCCATCATGTCAATAAAAGTCGATCACGTTAGCAAACTTTATGGCGAACAGCGCGCCTTAGATGATGTAAGCTTTGAAATTGAGCGAGGTAATATCGTAGGTTTTCTTGGTCCAAATGGAGCAGGGAAATCCACCATGATGAAAATTATTACCTGCTTCTTGCCTCAAACCGAAGGTCTTGTAGAAGTATGTGGATTTAACGTGGCAGAAGCGCCAATGGATGTAAAAACGCGGGTTGGCTATCTCCCTGAACATAATCCACTCTACCTCGATATGTATGTACGCGAATACCTCGAATTCATCGCTGGTATTCATAAGCTTCCCAATAAAAAGAAGCGGGTTGATGAGATGATTGAGATGGTAGGTCTCACCATTGAACGTAAAAAACAAATTGGTGCGCTCAGTAAAGGATTTAGACAACGTGTTGGATTGGCTCAAGCCATGATTCACGATCCTGAAGTGCTGATTTTAGACGAACCAACAACTGGTCTTGACCCTAATCAGATTGTAGAGATAAGAAACCTCATCAAAAACATTGGCAGCGACAGAACTGTAATGCTCAGCACGCATATCATGCAAGAAGTAGAAGCCATATGCGATCGGGTAATTATTGTGAACCACGGAAAAGTAGTAGCCAACGACAAGGCTGCAAACCTTACCAATTACCAAAACAAACAGGTAATCAAAGTAGAGTTTGACAAAGCCGTAAAAAGCAACGTCATGGCATCAATAAAAGGCGTTACTGAAGTGAAAAAGGTAACCGAGAGTGTTTGGCTTTTGGGAAGTAATGCCAACGACATTCGTCAAAATGTGTTTGATTTTGCAGTAAAAAATGGGTTAACTGTTTTAACCATTCAGAAAGAAGAGCAGCGCCTAGAAGATATTTTCAAGCGCTTGACATCTTAAAAACTTTATCAGCTTAAAAATCAGAGGCAATTACTTCTTAAAACTTCATTTCCAACCGCTACATTTGGCACTTCAATTTTGAAATAAATGTCATACTTATTCACATCCGAGTCCGTTTCAGAAGGACACCCAGACAAGATTGCAGATGCAATTTCTGACGCTTTAGTTGATCATTTTCTAGCCTTTGATCCAGAATCAAAAGTTGCTTGCGAAACGCTCGTGACTACGGGTCAAGTTGTATTAGCTGGGGAGGTCAAAACCAAAACCTATCTTGATGTTCAATCGATTGCCAGAGAAGTAATCCGTAAAATCGGATACACAAAAAGCGCCTACATGTTTGAGGCTGAGTCTTGTGGCGTATTATCTGCTATTCATGAGCAAAGCCCTGACATCAATCAAGGTGTGGACAAAGTGAATAAGGAAGACCAAGGAGCTGGTGATCAAGGGATGATGTTTGGTTATGCTAACAACGAAACCGAAAACTTCATGCCATTAGCTGCAGATCTTTCTCACAGATTGTTGAGAGAACTAGCTGCAATCAGAAAAGCTGGTGAAGAAATGACCTACTTGAGACCTGACTCTAAGGCTCAAGTAACTCTAGAATATTCGGATGACAATCAACCTCAGCGCATTGAAGCTATAGTTGTGTCTACCCAACATGACGATTTTGACGAAGAGAAAAAAATGCTCGATAAAATCAAATCTGACGTGATTTCAATTTTGGTACCACGGGTGAAAGCTCAATTGCCACCTCACATTCAGAGTTTGTTAGATGACACCATTGTTTACCATGTAAATCCGACAGGGAAATTTGTAATTGGCGGACCACACGGAGATACTGGATTGACAGGAAGAAAAATTATTGTCGATACTTATGGCGGTAAAGGAGCGCACGGTGGAGGAGCATTTAGTGGTAAAGACCCTAGTAAAGTTGACCGCTCTGCAGCTTATGCTACACGCCATATTGCAAAAAATTTGGTCGCTGCTGGAGTTGCTGATGAAGCGCTTGTTCAAGTAGCTTATGCCATTGGAGTTGCAAAACCGGTCGGTTTATTCATTGACACTTATGGCACGTCTAAAGTTTCATTGAGTGATGGCGATATCGCTAAGAAATTGACTGAATTATTCGATCTAAAGCCTTACGCAATAGAAAAACGATTTAACCTTCGCACTCCCATTTATTCAGAAACTGCTGCCTACGGACACATGGGAAGATTGACCGAAGAAGTAGAAAAGACATTCGTCAATGTTTCTGGCGAAAGTGTCACTTTAAAGGTGAAGTTATTCCCTTGGGAAGAATTGAATATGGTGGATAAAATCAAAGCTGCCTTTGGCATTTAATGAGCCAATCGAAACCGACATTACTTTACGTAACAACAGAGTTGCCATATCCTCCGGACAGTGGAGGAAGAATCAAGTCCTTTAGATTATTACAATTTCTTACAGAGCATTTCAATGTAAAATTGATTTGTGCTTTTGGTGGAAAACGAAAGAAGGCTGTGCAAGCTTTGAAAGAGGCTATTCCTGGACTTCGGCATATGCAAGTGTTTGACAATCATCAACCGCGCACTGCTATCAACTTTTTCGTGGCCTTGATGACATCGCCAAGCTTTAATGCCTTTAGAATTTATTCGAAGGAATTAGAAACGATGATAAAATGGTCAGCCGAAGCTAGTGATGTTGTTATTGTGGATCATGTCGAAACGATTGATTTGATCCCTGAGGAATTCAAAGGAAAAATCATTTACCACAGTCATAATGCTGAGTTTAAGCTTTGGTCTGATTTCGCGAGTATGCGGGGAACGTTTCTTACAAAATGGATGCTTGAGTGGGAAGCAAGTCGCGTAAAACAATTGGAACGATACACTATAAAGCGCTCAACATTTACGTTTGCCGCACCCAATGACCAGCAAGCGCTTATGGCCGAATTAGGAATCGAAGCTTCAAAATTCAAATCAACCTACCATCTCGGAAACGATGCTTTGCTCGAACTGGACGCTATTGACCTGAAAGCCAACGGTAAAGAGATTTTTTATGCAGGCACATTGAGTTGGGAACCCAATCGTGACGGCATTCAATGGTTCATTGAAAATTGTTGGCCAACGATATATGAAAAAGAGCCCAACGCAGTGCTCAATGTTTGTGGCGGAGGTGCCGATGATGCATTATTGAAATTGATGAATCAAACAGCCGGTGTTAATGCGCTTGGATTTGTAGATGATTTAGAAGCCATCATGCAAAAATGCAGATGTGCGATTGTTCCCTTGCGATTAGGCAGTGGAATGAAGATTAAAACGTTTGATGCTTTGTATAGAGGATTGCCATTAATAACCACAACTTCCGGTGCTGAGGGAATTAAAATCGAACACAAAAAGCATGCGTATATTATTGATGAAATTGATGCCTTCGCAGAAACCGTAATTTCTGTTTTAAATGACACCAAAACCGCCACCACACTTCGAGATCAAGGCAGATCGATCAGTAAAGAAAAATACAATTACTCTTCAATGCTCAACGGCATGTTGGATGATATTAGCGCTAATCTCTAGTCTGGTAACATTTTTTTATTTTTTATATTGGCATTCGTGTCGGATTTTTGGCCTTCAATTAAAAAATCAACAAATTATCTTAGCTCATGCCGCCTCTTAAACGATTGTTTCGACTCATTAAAGCCGACAAGAAGGACATTACCAGAATCTTCCTTTTTGCAGCATTGAGCGGATTGATTAATCTGAGTCTCCCGCTTGGAATTCAAGCGATCATAACCTATTTGAGTGGTGGAATAATATCCACCTCTTGGGTCTTACTCGTGATTTTCGTTATTCTGGGTGTAATTTTAGCTGGAGTGATGCAGGTAATGCAGCTATCATTAAGTGAGACCATTGAACAAAAAATATTTCAGCGATCTGCATTCAAAGTAATTCAAACCGCAAACCAGGAATCATATTACCTGAACCTTATAAACCAATAAGCTTTAGACTAATGCTCTAAGCCAAACTTGACAATTCATGACCTTAAGCCGAATAAGCCTCATTTTCATCCTAACCTTTTCGCTTGCCAGCTGCAGTAAAAAGCACGAGGGCACGCTGCGCAATGAGAGCATCCAGCCTGTGGTGAAGAATGAAATCACAAAGCTAAATTCAGCTGTTATTGACGCTTTGAAAAAGAAAGATCAAAAGAAATTAACCGATTTGATGACTGCTGATCTGCGCGCTTCTGTCAATGAAACCTTAACACGATTTTTAGAGCAAACAA
>Ga0209715_1002056_pt1 | contig 15805 bp, 21 predicted proteins | sample COGITO_mtgs_1205_2_FD_184809 | JGI IMG/M metagenome (GOLD analysis project Ga0209715, IMG submission 184809) | Pelagic marine microbial communities from North Sea - COGITO_mtgs_120503 (SPAdes) (version 2) | ecosystem: Environmental > Aquatic > Marine > Epipelagic ...
GAGGAGGCAACCTTTAAAATTGCATTGGCCTCTGCATGCAAAACCTCCCATTTTGTAGCTCCTGATTCGTCTTCACAACAATTGTCAAAGCCAGATGGGGTTCCGTTGAACCCATCAGAAATAATCATCCGATCTTTTACAATTAAAGCCCCTACCTGTTTCCGTTTGCAATGTGAGAGTTTACCCCACTCAAAGGCCATTTTTAAATAGGCGCGATCGTATTTTAATTGTTTCTTTTCTGTCATTACAACGAAAGTAAAAAGATTTGTAGAAATAAGACGTTAATAATTCAACAAAATTTGTTTACCAAAAAATTCTGTTGAACATCATTTGCAATGAAAAACCAATGACTATTGAGGAGCATACCATAACCCAATCTCTTTTTGTAACATTAAAAAAATAGTGAAGAATATTTCCTAGTATCAAAACTGCTAAAACAATGATAACTTGAGCAGCTTCAATACCCAGTGCAAATTCTAGTAGCGGGAAAAGCTTGTCTTCTTCTTTGCCAATCATCATTTTAAAGTAATTGGAAAAGCCTAGGCCATGAATACATCCAAAAACGAGCCCCAAAATTAAATTAGTATTTTCTTTACCTGATGTTGATTTTTTAGTGCTAAAAACATTTATAATTCCAGTGATACATATGGTCAGTGGGATTAAAAATTCAATCAAGTCCATTTTTATACTGAGAATTCCATAGGCAGATAAAGCAAGTGTAACTGAGTGTCCAATGGTAAATAAAGTAACAAGCCATACTAGTTTTCTAAACTGATGAAAACGAAAGATAACCGCTAGAACAGTCAAGAATAAAACATGGTCATAGGCAGCAAAGTCTAACACATGGTAAAGACCCATTTTGAAATAAAGGATAAATTCATTCATTTTAATGTTTAATTAGATAGACTTCTCCAAAGATATTAAAAAAGGGAGCACTATTAAATTTAAATTTTTAGAATTTGTGCTGTTGTTTATTTCCATTGTATCGCTTTTTACGGTGTTGCCAATATCTTATTTTCCTCCTAGATTTCTCCATTTTTGACAAGAAATAATGTAAAAAAACAGCAGTCTATCTAAATAAAAGGATTTTATTTTTGACTTTCATAACAAAACTTATATTTGTATTACACACAATTTATGCAAAAAGGACTCAAATAAAAACCACATCCGAATTATATTAAGTTGCAGGTTTTTTTGACCCATTTTATTGGAGCTCTACCGAGAAAGATGCTAGTGAAGCGATTTTCGTGCATTTTAATCCTGATGGAGGTGATTCTGGTCATGAAAAAGAGAATCTTGAGTTATTTGTGCGTGCAATTCGTGCTCACTTGTCACCCTGTATATTCTGATAGTAATGCCTTTTTGATCGTATTCGTTAATTTAAAAACTAAAAGGAGCATATCATTCTAGATTTAATCTTTTGAGTAATAAACCTAGAAAAACACAAATAGAAATCAAAGCAGCAGCAAATGGGATCGTAATTTTAAGGTCTGCGCTAAAAACACACTATGTAAGGGATTGTTGAGGTTAGAACCTAAACAAAACAAAATTGGGTTTCCCTATAAAGAAGTCCGATTAAGCATCCATTTATTTTGAAGTTTTGCAAGTAACACAGGAATTTTTACTGAATAAACGTTCTATGTTAAATCAATAAATCAATAAATCAATGAAACAAATTTTCACATTTTTAGTGGCAGTATTAATCACTGCAAGTACCTATGCCCAAGTGGGTATTGGTACGTCAAGCCCAGACGCCTCAGCAGCCTTAGATATAACCTCTACCACAAAAGGATTATTAATACCAAGAATGACCAATGCACAGCGTTTAGCGATTGCAAGTCCAGTTGCAGGGTTACAGGTCTTTGTCACAGATTTTGATGGAGGTAGTTTTATGTTTTATGACGGGACAAAATGGGGTACACTATCTTTTACAAAAACGATTCCAGACGCTCCCACAATTTCAGGGGTTGCACCCGGTAACACAGAAGCTATAATTTCGTTTACAGCCCCATCAAGTAATGGAGGCTCTGCAATAACATCTTATACAGCCACCTCAAATCCAGGAGCTATAACAGGTACTGTAAGTCAAGAAGGGAGTGGTGATATCACAGTAACAGGTTTAACCAATGGTACCGGGTATACTTTTACAGTTAATGCTACCAATACAATAGGTACAAGTGCGGCTAGTGCTGCATCAAGTTCAGTAGTACCAGTCGTCTCACCACCACAGGTAGGTGATTTTTATCAAGGCGGCGTTGTTTTTCATCTATTTGTACCTGGAGAAACAGGTTATGTTTTAGGCGAAACCCACGGTTTAATTGCTGCAGTAGAAGACCAGGGTATTTATGGTATACAATGGTACAATTATAGTTTTGTTACAACAGGTGCAACAGCAACAGCTATAGGGACTGGAAGGGCCAATACAGATGCTATTATATCTGCACAAGGTGCAACAGAAACATCTTATGCAGCAGGACTGGCAAGGGCCTATACAGGAGGAGAATATACCGATTGGTTTTTACCCTCAAAAGATGAGTTAAACCAAATGTATATTAAAAAATCAACTTTAGAGGCTGTCTCTGGGTTTAATGCATTTACTAATACTTATTACTGGAGTTCTACGGAGCACGATTCCGATGACGCGTTGATGCAGCTTTTCGCTATTGGTTATCAGACCAGCACCAGTAAGCACTACACAAACGATGTGCGTGCTGTTCGAGCTTTTTAACAATTTAATAAGTACCGCGTAAGCGGTCGCGTTATAAAAAATAGATCCCCAAGAATAATAATTTATTCTTGGGGATCTATTTGTAAACAAGTTGGAATAATTCCCTTCGGTCCTTTTTCCCCAACGCGTCGCTTTGAAAATCAAAACTTCACAAAAACAAAAAAGCAAGCTTTGTGTTTTCGCTTGCTTTTGATTTATTTGTACACCTTAGGTTTTTAAAATCGAACTCATTTTACAAGGGTTTAACTAAACTGAGTGAACTAAAGGGATTTATGATAAGTAGAGGATATTGGTCCAATAATAAATTAACGATATAACTCCTATGTTTCCTCTAACTATACTACTATTAGGGAATTAAACTATACATAGTACCCACTTTACTGTTGCTGTTTCCCTTTTTTTAAATCTAGGTAGGTTAATAGTATGTTGCCACAATGCTTTAATTAGATAATTTAACTTAAATTGTGATCAAATTAAAAAAATGATTGAAACTGTAATTTGGCATTCTTTATTACCGCAAACAGTTGGTGAAAATATTAGAAAATTTAGAAAAGAACTTAAATTATCTCAATCAGATCTTGCAAAAAAATGCAATCTTTCTAGTTACATGATTTCCAAAATGGAAAGAGGGAAACATGATTTTAGAATTACAGAAATTGAAAAAATATCATTTGGACTCAATAAAAAAATTAATCAAGTAATAATGAAATAAAAATAATGAAGTTTATTAAAATTTCTTTAGCAGTACTTTGTTTGCTATGCTTGCTAGATATGCCATATAGTTATTATGAATTGTTTAGAGTATTAGCAATGTGTTCTTTTGTATTTATTGCATATAAAGAAAGACGAAAAGATGTTTGGCTATTATTATGGATTATTTCTGCAGTCTTAATTCAACCTTTTTATAAATTTATAATTGTACGAGAAATTTGGAATATAATTGATGTGATATGGGTGTTTTTACTGATATGCCCAGAATTTTTAAATAAAAAACAACAATGAAAAAATTATTATTATTAAAGCATATTACCCTTCAACTTTTTGTATTAACTGTTGCGTATGATTTGTTTAATAATTTCAGGATGTTATTGTTTTCTTCATTTATGATAATTGTTTTTTTAGCATCTTTTATAGTTTACTTCTACAAAAAAAATAAATTTAAAAATCTACAAAAAATTAAATATGGTGGAGCATTATACGTTTATATTATATTCGTTTCAATTTTAATTGTAGTTGTTGGAGATTTTATTCCACATAATTACACTAATCCAATTCATAATTTATTTACAAATTATAAGATTGTTGGATTAAACGATGGAGAGACAATTGAAACACCTCTTACTGATGATAATGGAGATCCAATGATGCAATACACAGAGAATTTTCGTTATCATGTAAATGTTGATGATTTTAAAGAAAATAATTACTTAATTGACTCATTTGGTGAATTTCGAATTTCAGGTTCATTTAATAAAAAAAGACAAGGTTCCTTTTCGTATGAATATATTGGTGATGATCTTTATTTTGAGAATGAAGGAAACTACCTGAATGTTAATTTATTTGAAAACAAACAAATTGCTTTTGTTAATGGGTATAAAAATTTCTATGATAGGAAAATAGATGTCAATCAATTTAGACTCCCCCTTGATTATCTAAAAAACTTTATACTATATAATCTAGAAAAGATATTGATTTTGTTTTTATTTTTTTACTACAGAGGATTTATTGAGAAGAAAGAAAAATAAATTATTAATAGTACCCATTTCAATGGTTCTAATGTTTTAACTTTTGTAATTAATTTTATAGAACTTCATACCAGCAATAAGCAACTACTAACAAAAAGAGAAATTTTAAAATGTATAATACGTTGGGAACTTCTTTTTTTGAATAAAAATATTTAACCTTAGGTACTAACAGAAACATTAAAAAAAAACCCCATGTAAACCCTTTTTTGGGTGAAACTTTATGGTCACCTGCAACAAACATTCCTATTAAACCACAAAACAAACAAACTGGACCAGCCATAAGTAAAAACTCTATCATATTAAATTTTAGTATAAATTAAATAACTTGCTTATAAATGCAATTTACAATAATTTCTCGTTCTTAGACGGAATCAAACTATACTTAGTACCCACTTCAAATTTGCTGATTTCCTTTTTTTTAATCTAGGTAGGTTAATAGTATGTTAGCACAAATCTTCATCAACTCATTTGTAATAATTGAGTTCTCTTAATTGGATTTCTTTTGGTAAATTATTTTCATACTCAATTCTCTCAACCCAATTGCCTTTAAGATCATATTTATAAGTGAAACCCTTTTCATCATATGACCTAACTCCGTTTTCATTAAACCTAATTTCGATCTCTTTTGTAATATTATCATTTTGATCGTATGTAAAATTAAACTTTACACTAAGCCTTTTTCTTTTGCCGTATGAGTGATATACCGCTCGTTCAGTTAAGTTCCCCTTGACATCAAAAGCCCGTTGAATTTGAAGAGTCATTATCCCATTTTCGTAAGATGAATTTTCAATCTTATTCCCACTAGTATCATACTTTACTAATTCAGATGAATTTCTTTCCAAACTTTTTATTAAAACACTATTTTCAACTTCATTAATTTCGTAAATACTATGAAAGCACGGCGGACTTGAATAACAACCAATTGTTTCTGAGATTATTCCATTATTGTCATAAATGTAGATGTCTCTTATTCGAATATCTTTATCTGGGTCATATCTAATTCTTTCTATTAATTTATTTTTTTTATCATAATGATAGATGATTGGTATGAGGGTTTCTTTTGAAAGATTGGCACTATACCTAACATAAGAAAAAATTTCTTTTTCTATTAATTTACCATCCTTATTTATCAGATAACTGTATCTTCTTAATAAAACATTATCAATCCCGTATTTCTCTGTTTTTATTAAAATTCCACTCTTATTAAAATGATCTAATTCTACACGACTCCCTTCGCCATCAGAACGAGGCTTTCCTTTTTTAATACCACCCTCTTCTTGTTGAGCAGACCATGTTGTTGTTTTTACAGACTCTACCTCGCCTTTAATATTAATGTCATTTAAATTAAAAGTATAATCATTATCAATAAAACTGTTCTGCGCCAATGATAATGTAGTCACAAAGCATCCAACAGTTAAAATAAATTTTCTCATCAAACAAAATTAATGATTTTTAGGTCATAAATCAATTTTCATCTCTATCCCCATATCTATCTCTCATCATATCAGCATATAACTCCAAAGAATTTGTATCTATTGAATCCATTAGCCTTTCATACTCCCCTTCAACTTTAAAGGTTTTAATCTGAATTTTCTTTTGATTTGAATCTTCTCTTTTTGTGTTTGTAGAGTTTCTTTGTACGTGTTTTGAGGCTATTTACCAGGAAATTAAAGAAGAATTAGACATAAGTATTGTACCTAGTTTGTTTCTTTTGTTTCCTGTGATAGTTCACAAAGGACTAGCACCATTCAAATAACCACATCTATTTTTTTGCACTTATCCACAATAATGTGGAGAACTTCTGCCTTAAACTTGGTTAAAATCACCCAATAACTCCATACATTTGCCTAAGCAGTAGTTTATTACCTATTATCTTACAAACTGCCATAATGTAAACTATACAATATTTTCTGAGCAATCAGGTCAATAGTTTACAATGCAGAAAGCCAAAACACACACATTAAGTAATTCCAAGATACTTGAGATTCTAAACTCAGGCGAAGAAACTTATTCTGCTGAACAGGCTAGAGAAATTTCAAAAAGTCTTACTAAATTTAGTCAACTATTATATAAATATTGGAATGAAGAATTTAAAAGGAAAAAGAGCAATTCTATATCGAAGGGTTAGTACTACAAAGCAGAAGGAGACAGGCAATAGTCTTAATTCTCAAAAAGATCAATTAAGAAGTTTTTGTTACAACAAAGAAATTCAAATTATCCAGGAATTTGAAGAGGATTTTTCTGCTAAAGACTTTAATAGACCTGAATGGAATAAACTCAATAAATATGCAAAAGCAAATTATAGAGAGATAGACCTTCTTTTAGTGGTAAACTGGGATCGATTTTCCAGAAATACTCTTGAGGCTTTGAATACCATAGATACTTTTTCAAAAATTAACATTGAAGTAAATTCTATAAATAATTGGATAGATTACCAAGATCCTACTCAAAAATTTATTCAATTAATGTATTTAGGAATGCCTGAAGTCGACAACAAGATGAAAGGGCTTCGTATAAAAAAGGCAATGAGAGAAGCCCGAAAATCAGGCAGGTGGTGTTCTAAACAACCTTTCGGATATTTACCTGGAAAGGATCACTTCGGTAAGGCTTTGATGAAAGTAGACCCTGATAAAGGTCAGTTGTTAAAAAGTTTATTTGAGTTGTATTCTTCTGGAAATTATAGCCAAAGTGAAATTCTAAAAATGACAAGTTTTAAACCTTTGAAACTTTCTAAGAGTAACCTCAGTCGAATACTACAAAATATAGTTTACGCAGGTTTTTTAGATGTGCCTGCTTTTGAAGAGGAACCTAAGCAGACGAAAAAAGGATTGCACGAACCCATAATTGATTTAATTACATTTAATAAGATCCAAGAGTTATTCAAAGTTAGATCAGCACAAAAGCAAAAACCAAAAGCATTTAATAAAAAGTTGCTTCTAAGGGGCCATTTAAGATGTTCTAAATGTGGAGGTAATCTCACGGGAAGTGCCTCAACTAGTAAAACAGGTAAAAAGCATTATTACTACCATTGTAGTAGTAAAAGAAGTTGTAACGAGCGATTTAGGGCAGAACTAGCAAATAGTAAATTTGAAGACTATTTAAAACAATTTGATATAAGGCCAGAGGTTAAAAGATTATTTGTTGAAATATTAAAAAATCAATTTTCAGAATTCGAGACAGAGAGGTTTAATCAAATTAAATATATTAAAGATGAAATTCATATAATTGAAAAAAATAAGAATGTACTATTAGATAAATTGATTGAGGGAGTTATTAGTGATGTAATTTTTAATAAAAAAGAAAAAGAATATATTCATAGGATTAATAACTTAGAGGTTGATTTGTTAAATTTAAATGATTATGAAAATGACCTCAAGGATTTTATAAATTTTGCCATTGAACTTATGACTAACATCAACAAGATGATTAACTTCAATGATGAGGTTACTTTACCAAAGTTTATGAGTTCGATATTTGAAGATAAACTAGAATTTGAGAAGGAGAGTTATCGAACTCCAAAGTTAAACCCAAGTATAGATCTTATCTTTCAGTCAATCAATGGTTTAGAGTTAAATAAAAATAAAAAAGGAGACACCTTTTTAGATGTCTCCCATGAAGTACTCGAGGTGGGAATCGAACCCACACTCCCGAAAGAACTGGATTTTGAATCCAGCGCGTCTACCAATTCCGCCACTCGAGCAAGTGTTTGATAATTAATGTTTTGAGGGTTTTTTTAGTGTTTTTTTATTGATTTTAATTTCAAAATTCGTACACCTTATCGTACACCTTTAAGCATAACTACCTTTGATACGGTTCAAAGATATAAACTCTTTATCTATTATTAAAGACCTATTTGGATTTCTTTTGATTTCGTTTAATTAAGAACATATGCATAGGAGAAATAGTATTTACATTCAATCCATATTTTTCAAAATTGATTAATCAAATTATTAACTTTCAAGAAAGGAAATCAAAGTTTCAAAATCTGGTGTATTAATAAATTTATTTAATAGTTTAGAATTTTTAACTCGATATGAATTTTTTTCAAGGAATAAAACTTCTAAATTTTTCAGTCGAGACAAGACGTAATGTAATTCCCTTTCTTCTTCAGTTATGGGTTTCATTCTGGGGTATTTTTCTCCTAATCTTATTTTTTTTAAAACATCTAAATTTTCTGGTTTCATTTTTTTGATTTTAGGGGTTATAACTATGCTACTTTTAGTAAAAGTATTTATTACAGATTAGATATATCTTTTTTCCGATTCGAACTTTTGATTTATTCGATTAAATGGGTGGTATATACTATCGGACTGTTTCTATATTTTTCAAAATTTAATAATCACTTATGATTAAAAAGACATTTGACTTTTCAATGAATTCTATGAAAGCAGTTCGTAAGCAATTGAATTATTTGTTTTACAAGATTTTATTATATTAGATAAAAAATTTATGCTTATGATTAATACTGAAACTCCATTCCAAATTGAAAAACTATACAGTAAAGGTAAAATTACATTAAAAGAAATGTCAGAATTTAAAGACAAATTGAAGACATTACCTCAATATACTGATAGAGAAATTCAAGTAAAAATATTGGAAAATTTACGAAACTTGAGAGAATCAAATAATATTATAAAAAGTTGGATGACTTTTTTAGGTGTTCTTCAGATATTAGCAATTATTGGTGCATTTATTATATACAACTCTTAATTATATTTAAATAAAACTAAAAAACATTATGAAAAAAGAATTCGTTAAATTATGTGTATTTACAGTCACTTTTTTATTTCTGCTACTTTCTTGTGGAAATGACTCGAGCCCAGAAGCACTTGCCAAAAAAAGAATAATTCAGAAAATAGATTCTGATGGAATAGGAATGATTAAAGATTTGAAAATAATAAGTGTCGAGATGATAAATGATAGTATATACAAAGCAATTCATACTTTTACTAATCCAATGATGGGTAAAGAAATGCGTATAACTCGAAACTATTTTTTTACTACTGATTCTGATAGTATAAAAAATAATGAAGATTTAAAAGTAGAAATGAAATCTGAAGATGAATGGGTTAAAGTTGGATTTTAGTAATTATTGGTGCTATCATAATTCTTACAAAGTAAAGACCGTTAATGTTCCTTTACCTATTTCTTCTGTAGTTAGGAATATGAATTATTTGTTTTACAAGATTTTATTATATTAGATAAAAATTTATGCTTATGATTAATACTGAAACTTCATCCCAAATTGAAAAACTATACAGTAAAGGTAAAATCACATTAAAAGAAATGTCAGAGTTTAAAGACAAATTGAAGACATTACCTCAATATACTGATAGAGAAATTCAAGTAAAAATATTGGAAAATTTACGAAATTTGAGAGAATCAAATAATGCTATAAAAGGTTGGATGACTTTTTTAGGTGCTCTTCAGATATTAGCAATTGTTGGTGCTATCATAATTCTTACAAAGTAAAGACCGTTAATGTTCCTTTACCTATTTAGTGATGCAAATACTTACAGAAACATTCAGTTGTTATGTGAACCTTGTAACAGAAGTAAATCTGCTAAAATTGGATAAAGACATTTAATCTTTTGTAGTAAGGAATTGATAGAATCATTAGAATGATATTATTATGTTTTTTAAGATTTATTATATTTGATTAAAGTTTTATAATATGAAAAAATCACTTTATTTATTCTTTTTAATTTCAATATTTGGTTATTCTCAAACACCAATTACAGATGCTAATATAAGACAAGCAATATCGGAATGGATTTCTACTCCAACTTTTGCAGAAGCAACATACGGTAATATTTCCGATTGGGATGTAAGTCAAGTAACTGATATGTCATCTTTATTTCAAGATAGTTCTGATTTCAATCAAGATATAAGTTCTTGGGATGTAAGTAGTGTGACCAATATGTCTTGGATGTTTTTAAATGCAACATCTTTCAATCAAGATATAAGTTCTTGGGATGTGAGTAGTGTGACTCAAATGGGTTCTATGTTTAATAGTGCATATAATTTCAATCAAGATATAAGTTCTTGGGATGTGAGTAGTGTGACTCAAATGGGTTCTATGTTTCATTATGCAACATCTTTCAATCAAGATTTAAGTTATTGGGATGTAAGTAGTGTGACTAAAATGAGATATATGTTTTGTTATGCAACATCTTTCAATCAAGATTTAAGTTCTTGGGATGTGAGTAGTGTGACTCAAACGAGCCATATGTTTCATTATGCAACATCTTTCAATCAAGATATAGGTTCTTGGGATGTGAGTAGTGTTACTGATATGTCTTGGATGTTTTGTTATGCAACATCTTTCAATCAAGATATAAGTTCTTGGGATGTAAGTAGTGTGACTACTATGTGGAAAATGTTTTATTTTGCAACATCTTTCAATCAAGATATAAGTTCTTGGGATGTGAGTAGTGTGACTCAAATGAGTTATATGTTTCATTATGCAATATTTTTCAATCAAGATATAGGTTCTTGGGATGTGAGTAGTGTGACTCAAATGAGTTATATGTTTGAAAATGCAACATCTTTCAATCAAGATATAAGTTCTTGGGATGTAAGTAGTGTGACCTATATGCGTGGTATGTTCTTGAGAGCATCAGCTTTCAATCAAGATATAGGTGGTTGGGATTTGAGTGATAATACTGTGATGAATGATTTCTTTCAAGATACAGGGATTTCTGTAAGTAATTTTGATTCTACTATCATTGGTTGGTATAATAATGCTACTACAGTCCCTAATAATATTACATTTTCAGGAAATGTAGGTTATTGTTCAAGTCGTGACTGGCTCTATATTTTTGAAACTAATTTTGGTTGGGATATCATTACAGATGAAGATGGGGTTTCATATGGATTTTATTTAAATTGTTCAACCGCAAGTATAGACGACCAAAACCAATTAGACATTTCAATCTATCCAAACCCTACTAATGATAAATTATTTATTCAAGGATTATCCTCATCTTCAAGAGTGTCAATATACAATGTGTTAGGAAAATTAGTATTATCTCAAACCATTTCTGAAGAAATAGATGTAAAACAATTATCAAAGGGTATATACATATTAAAAATCATTGACGAACAGAAAGAAACGGTTCGTAAGTTTATAAAGGATTAATAAACAATTATGAAAAAACTATTATTTATTTTACTATTTATTCCATTAATCTCTTTTGGGCAAACCTATAGTAACCCTTACCCAAAACCAATTAAAATAGAAGTAAGTAAAGCACCAAAAACATCTGCAGACCACTTCAGTGATATGCAAAAAAATATTTCTAATTCTTTTAGTAAAGCAGCTGCTAATTATTCAGCAAACGCATCAGTAAACGCATCAGCTGAAGTTGAAGCAATGAAAGATAATTATTCAAGAATAAATACTGATATTCTAATAAATAACGACGATAAATATCAAACAATTGTGCTTGATAAAATCAGTGGGTGGGCAGCAAGTCGAAATAAGCAAAGCATCATCAAAATTCTCAAGAAAAAAAGTAAATATAACTTTTACAGCCAAAGAAGTAGATTACCAAAATTTTTAAAGAATAGTGATAAAATCTTGTATTTTTCTTGGACAAGAGAAGATGTTGGCCAACATACAAGAATTACAAACATTCAAGTTAGAGATTCTCAAAGAAAAATTGTTTATGATGTAACTCATAAAAATAAATCACATCTTGAAATGCTCGAGCCATTCACTTCACCTTATACATTGAATAAAGAAATGGCACTACAAAAGTTAAAAGAGTTAAAAGGATTTAAAGAATTAGAAGTGATTACTAAAGAAGAATATGATTCATTTGTTCAGAAGTATAAATCAATTATTTTAAAAGGTTTCTAATACTTTCGATTTTTTTTTGAAATTTATCAATTATTTTAACACACTTTAAATAACACTTACAGAAATGTAGGTGTTTTTTTGGTTATAGTTTTATTTTTTGCTTTAATCTAATCACGTGGGTAGTTGTAAATACCTTACCAGTTGAGGTCTTAAAGCCATTGCTATTTAACTTGTCAGCAATTTCTCTTAACTTTAAATTATTGAAGTCCATTTCTTTAACATACGCTATAGCACGTTGATTATTTGGGTTATGTAATGCTTTATGTTTGATTGATTCAATACCTTTTCTTTTTGCATCTTCGGTTAAGTTTTTAGGGTTGCCTAATTGTTTATTAGATTGTGCTAATCCCTCTTTAACCCTTGTGCTTATTCTTACTGCTTCATCTTGAGCAACTGCTGATAATATGTGAATAGTTAAGTTTGTAGCGTGTGGATTATCTACTGCTTTAAATTTTATACCACTATCCATTAAAGAAGATACAAAAGAAACATTCCTTGCCAATCTATCTAACTTTGCTATTACCAAAGTAGCATCGTGCTTTTTACATAATTGTATAGCTTCATTTAATTTAGGTCTATATCTTTTAGATGTACCAGTTTCAATTTCTTCAAATTCTGCATCAATCAAATCTGGACTAATGTAATTCCTTACTGATTCTTTTTGTGCTTTTAAACCTAATTGAGATTCTCCTTGTCTCTTTGTGGATACTCTATAATAAGCTACATATTTCATTACTAATCTCTTTTATTTTACAAATATACATATTTTAAACTAATGTTCAAGATTTGTATAATTTAAAAAAAAGTGTGACAAAAAGTGTTACAAAAACAAAAATCTTTGGTTATAGAGACAGAGTTAGTAATTACCAAACTTTAATTTAAATAAAAAATATGCTTGAATACGAAAACAAAAAAACAGTCAAAAAAAATAAAATGACTGAAAGTACCAAACTAAAGATAGATTTATCGATTCTTGAAAAGATATTAACAATTCCGCAAAATGTCTTACAATGGGCTATATACTATTGTAAACAATGGTAAAATACAATGAGTTTCAAGGGAGTTAGAAATATAAATGGTAGACCTAAAGGTTCTCTGAACAAAATTTCTTCGGAGGTCAAAGCCACAATTTCAGATATAATAGCAGAGAATACAGACCAACTAAATGAGAGGTTACAGAGGTTAGATGATGATGCTTTCGTAAAGCACTATATAAATCTGCTTAAATTTCTTGTACCAATGCAAAAGGCAGTTGAGGTAAAACCAGTTACAGATGCTTTTCCTCATTCTGAAATTCAAATAGAAATCATAGGCAGAGAAGATAAGTAATTAAAAAAGATTATTAATAAATCAGTTAACAGAAAAAATAAATACCCTTTTCAAATAAAATGTAGTGCATTCGGTATTATATATAAGTAGAAATAATAGAATACAAAAAAGATGTTCACATTTGAAATTTATAATAATACTGATTATCAATAATTTAAGTCAATAATAGTTTTTAAGGTATCACAGAAAGTAAAACAAAAAATTAATATTTAGTTACCATAATAGATGAAAGTAACAGCAAAAGTCCGCAGGACATCAAATAAAAAAGAAAAATCATCAGAAACTTTACGTAAGGTTTTTGAACTATTAACCAAATCCAAAACCAATGGAGAAAATAATAAGAAATAAACATACAATTAGTTTAAGAATGCCTAACGAAATGAGAAACAATTTAGAAACTCTTGCAACTGCTAATGATTGTAGTATATCATCGGTAATAAGATATGCTATCTCAAACCTTGTTGTTAATGAGTAAGTCAAGTAATCAAAGTAAGATAACCTTAATGAAAGAATGGAGAGGGTCGGAGTTACCCAAAAACATATGGAAGAATACTAAAGTTTATTTATACAATTATGAGAAATGAGATAAAAGAAATCCACAGTAAAAAAGATTTAACAAATAGACATTATATAGAATGATTGCTTGGTTTATACTCACATATTATATTTTATTTCTTGTCGATGATTGGGATTAGGGGTTTGCCCCCCTCTTGTCTCTTTCATTTATTATTAACATTTTAAAACTTAATCTATGTATACGATAGATTCGTTTATAGGAGAAATACAATCAACGTTTAATTCTTTTATAAACATAATGACATTACAACAATTAGTAATATCCCCAACAGCAACTGGTAAAACTACCGCTATTATAAATTATGCAGATAAGCATCCATTTAAAAAGATTGCTCTTTTATGTCCAACAAGGGCATTAGTAGATAATATCAGAGATACCAATCCTAATCTAATCTGTGGTTATGGTATTGATTTTATTATAGCTAATCGTTCAGTACAATTTATAGTAACTACATACGATTCAATAGACAATTTACAAGACATTGATTTATTCTTTGTAGACGAGGGGCATCAAACTTCTTCACACGCAAGTTTTAGAGAAGTAATTCCAAAACTATTTCAAACCCAAACCAAAACAGTTTTTATTACTGCAACTCCAGAGGTAATTGAGGATTATTTCCCTATTAGTAACAGAGAAAATTATGTTTTAGAAATTCAGCTAAAAAAGTCAAGAAAACTAAAAGTAGATATAGTTAATTGTGACTATAAAGCTGAAAAGATGATTGAGGATATTATTTTTAATAGATATCGAGATTTTAAAGAAGTTTATTATCCAACTACAACACTTATAAGGATAAATTCAAAGAGAGTTATAGATAGTGTTATGAATACCTTTAAACCTCTTTTAAAGGACAGAATAGCTTGTATTTATTCTGATGATGACAATGTTCTCAATAGTGTTCAAAATGAGGAGACGGTCAGTCAATTACAGAAAGGTGTTTTTAGTAAAGTTGATTTTGTTTTGTGTACCTCTGTTTTTGATACTGGTCTATCTTTTAAAGTGGATAGAGATATTGAATGCTATGCAATTAGTCCTTTTAGCGAAACAATGCCCAATCCTATTGATATGGTTCAATTATTAGCACGTGTTCGTAAAAATACTGGTCGTTATATGCAGTTAACAATTGTAGGGAATTATCAAGATTACGAATTAGAACGAACCCCTTTGAAAAAGTATAAATCTAAAGTACAACTCTGTGATGTGATGTCAAATAGATATGAAGTTTATTCCAAATTAAATGAGTTTGATTACACGAATGTTTTAGGGCGTTATAATATTAGTTCTAATCATAAAAAATCATTGGATATAAAATCATTTAAGATTGATTCTGTCTCAAGAAAATCTACAACTTGGATTACTAAAAACTTTAATAATTTTTCTGAAAAATATGAAATTATAAAAAGTAATTTAAAAATATCAGAGAATTCAGAAATTCAACTCAAACTAATAACAGATGACGGACTCGTAAAAAATAAACAAGAGAAATCTGTAAATATTGAAAGAGTATTCAATATCCTATATGATGCAGTTAAGTTTAATATAGATTTTAGATTATTTATAGA
>Ga0209715_1002075_pt1 | contig 15708 bp, 10 predicted proteins | sample COGITO_mtgs_1205_2_FD_184809 | JGI IMG/M metagenome (GOLD analysis project Ga0209715, IMG submission 184809) | Pelagic marine microbial communities from North Sea - COGITO_mtgs_120503 (SPAdes) (version 2) | ecosystem: Environmental > Aquatic > Marine > Epipelagic ...
CCTACATTTACCCATATTAATCGACCCACACCTCGACCCACATGAGTTTTTTTTTAGATCATCCAAACAGATCAACCGCATCAATAAGGCTTGAGATTTATCTTTCAGGCGAAAGATCACGTTTTAAATATAATATAAGCAGATCAATCAAACCTGAACACTGGGACAAAAAGACCAGGAGAGCCAAAGCAATGAGAGGAGCTCAGGGAGATCGCAATCGAAAGCTCAATCTGATCCTGAATGAATATGAGTTTGCAGTGGAAAGGATTCGAGATCTTTATGGATCAGCACTCACAAAAGACAAACTCAAAGCAAAGCTGGATGAGTATTTTCATGTCCAGGAGAAAAAACCTGAGACTGTCCTGGAGCTGTTTGATGAGTATCTCCAGGAGATCAAAGATGTGGGAACCTTGACAAAAGGATCACAAACGAAATACAGGCAATCTAGGGACAAGTTCAAACGATTTCAGGGCAAACGTCAACTCAAACTCAAAGACATAACAGACACTGTCCTCTGGGCTTTTGTGGCATACATGAGAGACGTTTATCAAAACACCGACAACTCACTTTCCAGGAACTTGGTTTTTTTCAAAACCTTTTTGAATTGGAACATAAAAAAAGGGAGAGCTGTCCCAGATGATTTCAAACAAGTGACAATCAAAAAGAGAGACACTGATGACATTGCACTCACTCAAGAGGAGATCAATATCCTGGAGACAATAAATCTAGATCATAGGCTGGACATATATCGGGACATGTTTCTGATCGGTGTCTATTCTGGACAAAGGTTTTCAGACTATTCTGTTTTTGAGAAAGCTGATGTCAGCAAAGGAATGATCATCAAGAGAGCTAAAAAAACAGAGACAAATTCATACATCCCACTCCACCCAAAACTGGAGAGACTCCTGGAGAAATACAACTGGGAGGTCAAGAAAATATCATCACAGAAATTCAACAAGGCAATTCAACAGATCTGCAAAAAAGCAGGGTTTGATGATGAGGTGAAAAAAACAAAATATCAAGGGTCAAAAAAAATGATCGAGCGATTCCATCGCTGGGAGATTGTCACATCACACACAGCCAGACGAACTTTCATCACGCTATCCTCAGAGAAAGGAATGCCCGATCACATTATTATGTCAATCACAGGAATCAGAGATCCAAAAACTTTGAATAAGTATAAAAAATTAAACCTGGATTCTGTCATGGATCAAGCTACTAAGGTTTTTAAATAGATTTGAAATTGTCCAATATTTCGAGAGCAATTGTTTTCATTTCAGTGACCTCAGCTGCTGCCTGCTCTCTATTCCACATGATTTTTTTCACCACTTCATGTTGTATCTCTAAAGCGAGAGACCTCCTCAGTCAAATTGTAATCAGTACTATCAAGTCTTTGGACAATTTCCTGAGTGTTTTTTGATCATTATTATATGATTTCAGCTGGTTATCTTATTTTTTAAGAATTTAATTTAAGAAATAAACTTTTAAATTCACTATTTATCACATTCACATGAAATATAATCTGAGTAGACTTGGCTTTCAAGTGAAAATGTTTTGGTGTAGGGATAGCCACCCTTTAATCCCAAGTTGTCCTCTCCAATTTTATATTCACAATTATAAGAGAGCTGACTTCCCTCAGATAGTTTATTTGGATCACAATAGGGATTGAAAATTGTCTCGCATTGTGATTTAATTAAATCTCCTAAAACATTTTTTGTTATATATGCAATGTCAACATCATATTCTTGAGCTAATTGATCATTAACATCAAAAGAGATTCGGCCACTGAGTTCTGCCCTTCGAATTATAGAATCTCCAATTATTTCAAACATATTTACATTAAACCCTGAGAGATCAGCAATTTTATGGAATCTTTTATTATTTTCAAAGGTTAATTCTTCAAATTGATTTGTAAATTTTTTTAATTCCGGATTGAAGTATTTAGGAACTATATTTTCTTCTTGGGTATCAATCCAAATTTCACTTTTCAAATGCTCGTAACCAATTAATGCATTCCCTTTATTAATATGGCTGCCAAAAATATTTGAGCAACGTAAAATCAAATCACCATATTTACCCTGATAATAAAGGCCAGGTCTCTTGCTGCCTGGTAAAGGAAGCTTAAAAGACTCATGTAAAGCCCATCTTCCCTCAAAACCAGCACATGAACAATTATCTAAAATATCTGAATTATTCAAAAAAGGAGAATCAAAATACTTTTCCGATAAAGGATAAAAGTATTCTTCAAGAGGGTGTTCACTGTAGAGTAGTTTAATGCTTCTAGAATTAATTAACTTGAAATGATAGCTGAATGCTATTCCTAAAAAGAAAAAAACAAGAGAAAAAATTAAAATTTTATTATTACTATTTGTGATTGACTTTGAAAGACTTTTTTTACTTTTTTCATAAGCAGATTCAATATTCTGCATTTCAACCAGCCTATTTATATTTTCAAATGTTCGTTCGTACATCCCTAATGTAGCAGTACCATACAAAAGTTTTGAAAATTGGCTATTGCTTATACTCAGATCACCAGCTATTTTTCCGTATGGTGTAGAGCCAAAGAGGGCTTTGGATCGTTTCCACGAACCATATTTTTTCTCTAATGACTTTATGAATAAGGCAACTTGTTTTTCCATAATTATATCCTAATCTATTTTTTACAGAGTGTAAAAAGGTGTGAAAAGTTAACGATATTTATTTTTACACCTAATTTAATGTTTTTTAAATATATAATTTTAGTTTATTAAACTAACAAACATTCTAATGAATTCAAAACTTTCATTTTCTGATTTTGAACTAAACAGTACAATTCATCATCAACTTTCATCGAGAGAGCTTGAGTTGGCCACCGTTAAACTTGGTATGGGACAGCTAACTGAATCAGGTGCCTTAGCGGTAAAAACTGGTGAATTTACGGGAAGATCTCCCCAAGATCGCTATTTAGTAAAAGATCATATTACCGAAGAATTGGTTTGGTGGGGAGATTCAAACATTCCTTTTTCTCCTTCAAAATTTGATGAGTTACATAAAAAAATAATTTCCTATCTGGAAGGAAAAGATGTTTATGTTCGTGATTGTTTTGCTGGTTCAATTGAAGAAAATCAATTAGCCTTGCGTGTCGTAAATGAATACCCTTGGTCTAACTTATTTGCTAAAAATATGTTTATAGAACCGACAGAATCTGATTTAAAGGAATTTTCATCTGATTGGGTCATTTTAAATGTTCCTGGGTTTAAGGCAGAAGCAATAACTGACGGGACGCGTCAACACAATTTTTCAATTATTAGCTTTTCCAAAAAGACAATCCTTATTGGAGGTACAGCCTATACTGGAGAAATAAAAAAAGGTGTGTTCTCTGTACTCAACCTTATTTTACCAAAAGAAAAGAAGGTTTTACCAATGCATTGCGCCGCCAATGTAGGGTCAAATGAAAAGACCGCTTTATTTTTTGGCTTATCTGGAACGGGTAAAACAACCCTATCTTCTGATAAATCGCGAAAATTGATTGGAGATGATGAGCACGGCTGGGACATAAAAAATCAAATTTTCAATTTTGAGGGAGGCTGCTATGCTAAAGTAATAAACCTAGATAAAGAAAAAGAACCAGAGATATTTGATGCAATCAAAAAAGGAGCATTGCTGGAAAATGTGATCGTTGATACCCAAGGAATCGTTGATTACAACAACGATTCCATAACACAAAACTCGAGAGTTAGTTATCCGCTTAATCATATTGATAACTTAAAAACCCCATCTATTGGTAAAAATACAGATAACATTTTTTTTTTAACTGCTGATGCATTTGGTGTATTACCCCCTATTTCAAAACTTACTCCTGCACAAGCAGCTTATCATTTTATGTCAGGTTACACAGCAAAAATTTCAGGAACTGAAGAAGGTGTACATGAGCCTATACCATCTTTTTCAGCTTGTTTTGGAGGACCATTTATGCCCATGCATCCTTCGGTGTATGCAGAAATGCTTTCAAATAATATTAATAAATCCAATGTTAATGTTTGGTTGATCAATACTGGCTGGGTAGGCGGTCCCTATGGAGTAGGAGAGCGTATTAAATTAAAATATACACGTGCTATGATAAATGCAGCCTTGAATGGATGTTTTGAAGGTTACAACTATAATACATATCATATACATTCAGTATTTGGTGTAGCTCAACCCAGAAAATGCCCAGGAGTTCCGGATAATTTACTTAGCCCAAGATCAACTTGGGCTAATGACGAAAAGTATTATAAAGCAGCTTTTAAATTAGCAAAATCATTTCGTGAAAATTTTAGAAAATTTGAAGTAGGTTGTTCAGAAGAAATTCTTCGAGGTGGTCCTCAACGTTATGCTTTTTAAGAATTAATTCTGTTCATTTGAAAACTGTTAATCAGTAAGCTTAATATAGCGATTGTCTACTTATCATTGACAATGCAATAATTAACTTTTCCTAAAGAGGATAATAAACAATAATGGTTTTGATGGATAAAAATATATCTGTTTAGATTAGCTAAAGCATAACCTTGGTTAAGTGCTTAATATTATAATTCTATGTTGAACCGGTTTTTTTTAGTTTTAATATATATTGTATTATTTTTGTCATGTGAAAGTGATTCATCAGATTTAAATCAGAACGATGATTTAGTTGAATCAGAAATACTATGGGACGATTATACTATTTTTAAAACTGGAAATATCCCTTTACTAATTATTGCTCCACATGGAGGTGATTTAAAACCACAATGGCTAGATGATCGCAATTGTGAAAACTCCAAGATAGTTCAAGACCGATATACTCTAGAAATTGCACTTCAAATAGAACAAGAATTAAATACATTAGGTTTTCAGCCGTTTTTGGTATTATCAAAAATGCATCGAATTAAAATTGACTTGAATCGTTCTTTAGAAACTGCTCTTTGCAAAGATAAAAGTGCAATGCCTCTTTGGATGGTTTTTCATAATCAAATTGATATATTCCAAAATGAGATCAGTAGTTCTTATGGCAGAGGTCTTATTATTGACCTGCACGGACAATCTCATCCAGAAGAAAGAATAGAATTAGGTTATTTATTGAATGGAAGTATGCTTCGGGATTTAGAACAAAACGCTACTGATTATTCAAATCAAGTATCCATTAAAAATCTTATTTCTAATCACCCAAAACAAACTAGCTTTCAACAACTTCTAGTCGGAGAAAACTCGCTAGGAACCCTTTTATCAGAGCAAGATTTTGCTGCTGTTCCTTCTCAGTCGGACCAGGCTCCGCTTGAAAGTCAATTGTTTTTTTCTGGAGGGCACAATACGATCAACTATGGGTCTCGGGATTCTGGAACCATTGACGCAATACAAGTAGAACTAAATCGAGCGGGATTACGTGCAGAAAGTGACGATAGACAAAGATTTGCTAATGTGTTTTCAAATATTATTATAGACTACCTAACAGTTCATTATTCCGACGCATTTACCCCTTAGGCACTTTACCAAAAACTATTTCATCTGCAACTTTTTGACATTTTTCCGCAATGGATTGTTGAACAATAAAATAAAATATTTTTTTGCCTTTTTTATCAACCCCTTCTTTTCGTCTCGGAAGTCCTTTGCTCGATTGTCCACTCAACTGTGAGAAAATAACGCAGGCAGCTAAATAGCTACCATTAGAATTTGTATGTTTATTATCGTCTGTAAGTAAATTGCTTCTGGGAAATTGAGAATTAAACGCATCAAATGCTCTGCCTACTGGTATTAGATATTCTTTAAAACCACTAATGCTATTTTTTAAAGCATTTTCAATGGCTTTAGATCTGTTTTTGTCCAGAGGGTCAAAGCCCGAAATCCCGGGATAAACCCATGTAGAATAAATATATTTTTTATTTGTTTTTTTAGCAATTGACTGAAGCTTTCCAAGGTATTTAGCAGTTGTATCTATAGCTGTCAATGGATAGTTACTGTGATCTTGAAAAATTACTCGAGAAAATCGTTTTTTGGATAAAAGCTTTTTTGTTTTTAATTCTTTTTCGCCCAGCCAATGTTCCTTTAAAGTTGCTCCTCCAGCCGTACTTTGACTAATATCCCAATGTAACCCTCGAGACAACGCCATTTGTTCAACAGTAGAAGGAATATTGTAGTAAAAGGTAAAACTGTTTCCTACAAATAATATTTTTTCTTTTTTTTGAGCGAAACTAAACGTGCTTAGTGCTAAAAAAAAAATAAAACTAATTTTTTTCATCATCAATATAGTATTCTGTTGTTCCTTCCCAATCTGGATCTGCAGCACCCTTCCACGAATTACTCAAAGAATCAAATGAAACAGCGTGTACTCTTCCAAATCTAGCAATCGAATTAATCATTTTAGTTCTAAAAGTAGTTGCATTTAAAACTGCATTAATATCTTTTACAGAATCATGGTCTTCAATCCAAAGCGTATCTTCAAAAGGATAAACCCGAGGAAGCATTAGGGAGCGTTCTAAGGTGTTTTTTTGGTCAATGTGCCTGCTAACTACTTGGGTTATGGCTGGGACGATTCTACTCCCTCCAGCTGCTCCTATTGCCAATATTAACTCTCCGTCTTTGGTTATAATTGTTGGAGAGATATGGGAATTGGCTCGATCACCTGGCTTATAATCTCCTAGATATCCGCCTAAGGTAACCGCATAAAGAAATCCAAGACCTTTAGTCGCTACTTTTGAACCCATATTAGGTCCAATAGTTTGTGTTAAAGAAACTGCATTTCCAAAATGATCTACAGCTGTCAAATGAGTTGTATGACCGTCGATAGAACCAAATGAAACAGGGTTATCAGATTCAATGTTTGTTTGGATGTTTGAGAATGATGAGTCAATTTTGTTTGCAAGCTCTCCTGCTTTTTCATAGGACAAAATAAGGTTTAGGGAATCCAAATTTTCTTGTTTTTTTCTAAATTCGTAGGCTATTTCAGTTGCTTTACCATTGCTAAACGCCCAGTCTTCCTCGGAATTAAAACTTGGTAAGTGGTCTAGAATTTGAAGTATTTGAACTGTAATTGCTCCGAAAGAAGGTAAGTATAGAGAGTGAACCTTATGGTCTTTAAAAACACCATCAACTATTTTAGAAGATAGGGCTTTGTAGTTTTTTAAATCCTCAAGCGTTATGATTCCACCATTTGCTTGAATGTCTTCTACTATTTTACGAGCTACCTCCCCTTCATAAAATCCTTTTCTACCCTTTGCAGCTATTGCTTTTAGAACTTCTGCTAAATCTTTTTGAATAATTAAATCGCCTGCACTATTTGCAGTACCATTCCCTTTAAGGAAATGATGACTTGAGCCCACGAATTCTGCAATTTTTTCCGCAGCTATTTGCTGCCTTAAAGCTTCTCCTGGAAGCATTACATACCCATTTTCTGCATAATTAATAGCAGGGGCTAGGACTGCATTCAATTCTAAAACGCCGTGATCTTCTTGTAATTTTATTAAACCTGCAACAACTCCTGGTATTCCAATAGTTTCATACCCGTAAGAATATTTTTGTTCTAGGGGAGTATATTTAATGGGTACTTCCGTAGACGCATCGACTCCAGCTATTGAACCATCCGATGTTCTATAGATTGCTTGTAATCTTCCGCCTATTCCACTCATACTAGATTCAACAACAGATAAAGAGAACGCTGCTGAAACTGCAGCATCAAATGCATTACCGCCCTGAGCATACATAGCTTTTCCTGCCAATGATGCTAATGGATGAGCCGCTGAAATAACATTATTATTAAAAGCTGTTTTTGGCGTTTCGTTACATGCATAAATAAGCACTAAACAAAAACCGCTCAATGTTAATTTAAGATTTTTCATTGAAATTATTTTTGTCATAATGTACTAAAAAAAAAATCATGGTTTTTTTTATATTTATTAAAAAGGGTTATTAAATGGATCAAAATTCCAAATAATGGGAAGTAAGTAATAAACCATTATGAAGATGATGATGATTGATATGATATTCATAAATATGCCAACCCTTACCATATCTGATATTTTTAAATAATTAGATCCAAAAACCACAGCGTTTGGTGGAGTTGCAACAGGGAGCATAAAGGCACATGATGCAGCCAGAGTTGCACCTACCATAAGTATATAGGGGTGTACTCCAAGCATTACAGTTATAGGGGCTAAAACTGGAAGTAACATTGCAGTAGTAGCTAAATTGGAAGTGATTTCCGTCAAGAAATTTATAGTAGTAATTACTATTAATAAAATGATAAGTAATGAAAATTCATCTAGGTTAGATAATTTTTCAGCGATCCAAATGGCTAATCCACTTGACTGAAAACCTGCAGCAATGGCAAGGCCACTACCAAATAGTAACAATATTCCCCAAGGTAATTTGACTGCATCATCCCAATGCATTATTTTTTCATTTTTATACTCTTTCCCTCTGCTGATTAAAAACAAAGAAATACATGAAATTAAAGCAATCATTGAATCATCTAGACTTGGTAGAAATAAGTTCAAAAAATATGTCCTTGAAACCCAAGCAGCTCCGGTAATTACAAAAACAACTAAAACTATCTTTTCTTCATAACTCACTTCACCTAATTCTGTCAATTGCATTTTAATTTCTGCCTGTCCTTCATCAAAATTAGTCTTAGAGAACTTGAAGGCCACTCGTGTTAAATAAATCCAGGAAATAGTTAATAGTATTATAGAAATGGGAAGCCCAAAAATAATCCATTTCAAAAAACTTATTTCTTTACCGTATAATTCCTGAACAATTCCTGCAAAGACTAAATTCGGGGGAGTTCCTATTAATGTAGCTATTCCACCTATAGAAGCGCTAAATGCGATTGAAAGCATCAAGGCTTTGCCAAAAATAAGATTCTCATCTTTGGGAAGGCTTTTCAAGCCTTCCATTTGTTTGATAATTCCAATTCCAATGGGAAGCATCATCACAGCAGTGGCGGTATTAGAGATCCACATAGACAGAAAAGCTGTAGCAAGCATAAAACCCAATATGATTTTTTTTACATCTGCTCCAATTAACTTAATGATATTAAGTGCAATTCGCTTGTGTAAATTCCATTTTTCTATTGCAAGAGCTAGAATAAATCCACCCATGTAGAGAAAAATATAACGATGACCAAAAGAAGAAGACGTATCAGCAAGTGATAATGCCCCAGATAATGGAAAAAGAATAATTGGCAAAAGAGAGGTAACGGGAATTGGAATGGCCTCAGTTGTCCACCAAACAGCTATCCATAATGTTGATGCTAAAACTGCATTGGCTTCATTCGATAGCCCTTCAGAGTGAAAAAAAAGTCTTGTCAAAACAAATAACACTGGTCCTAAAAAAAGGCCTATTTTTTTTGAATTCATTTATGTTCTGTGAAAATATTATATTTAAAATAAAAGTGAACTTAAATTAATTAAACACTTGTCATACTAAAAGAGAGTATGAGAATTAACTCATTCTTAAGTAGCCATATGACTAAAAAAAGGGCTATAAATAAAAATATAACCCCTTCTTATTAACAACTAATTAAGCTTTTATTGATTAACTTCTGTTTTAGCAAATATACCTGGATCTTCATCTGGTGCATTTGAATTGGAATTCATGGCGTTTTGAGCATAAGGCATTCTTTCAGGCTTACGAGTATTATCTGCATCAACCATTACGTAAGGGACAGCGATAGTAACGTCCGATTTACGTAAGCGTCGTGCATCGTTATAAGGCATGTGCATCCCAAAACCTGATACATATCGTTCTTCTATTACTTCACGTAAAAAAGCATTAACAGCACTTATATTATCTGGATTTTCAATTCCACCTGCATCAAAATCTGATACTACAAATGGAGAATAGTTGTAAGCTACTCCAGCAAAGGATGCATTAAGGTTTCCACCGCCATTTAGCCAGTCCCGCAATTCATTGAGATGTGTGAGACCAATAGAAACACCTCCAGATCTTCCTGCAGATTCAGCCATGATAAGTTTATTTTCAAAAAAGGTTACCATATTCTGAGGCTCACGCTCCTGAATTATTCCATTATTATTACTTCCAGAAGAATCAATCATATAATATGCTCTTCGTGCAGTTTCATCTGTTTTTGAATGATTTCGCGACAAAGCATTAGAGGCATCTAAGATTTGAAGTAAATAACTTTCAGTACCGTCATCTGAATTATTTCCTAAATCACCTGATCTTGAACCTGCAAGGATTGTCCAAAAAAGATTTGTGTCTCCAGAAACAGCATTTCCTGGTTTGTATTTCATATCTCCACTTGCAGAAGAAATCCCATTTTGCGCAGCCAATAATGCATTAGAATAGTCTTTTTGATGAAGATAAAAACGAGCTTTTAAAGTGTTTGCTGCGGCAATCCATTTATCCTTATCACCATTAAAATAGATATCTTCGTTAATAGGTTCTGAAGTTGAACTATTTAATGTGTTAATTCCTTCATCCAAAAGAGCAATTGCAGCAGTATATACACTAATTTGAGTGTCGAAAATTGGATCTTCAATTTCCAAATCACCTGCTTCTGAGAAAGGAATATCTCCCCAAAGCGACGCTCCAGTTCCAAAAGCATGTCCCTCTATAATCATTGCAATCCCACGAAGTAATTCACTATCTGAGTTATCAACGATATGCCGCATGTTAGTCATAACTCCTCCATATAGAGCTCTCCATTCGTCGTTTGACTCTCCAGTTGATAAATTATAACCATAAATATTTGAATATACAGCTCCAAAACCTACAAGTTGTCCTGAGTACATTCCGCTTACTCGATTTAAATGGCCACATTGAATTTGAATATTTGCTAACTGACCACCAGTCAAAAATAGTTTCTCGTCCACGTCTGAAACGGTTAAATCGTTCGGATTTTGATTAATATCATCAACGATATCTTTACAAGAATATGCAATAAATATCAATGAGGAAAAAACTAAAAATTTATAAATATTTTTCATTTTCATAATTTTAAAAATTAAACGTTACACCTAAAAGTGTTGATTTGGTTTGAGGATTAGTAAAATAATCTACACCAAGCGCATTCCCTGTTCCAAATTGGTTCACCTCTGGGTCAATACCTGGTATGTTATTTATGTTTATTAGATTTCTCCCTGTTAGTGTAAATCTAACACTACTAAGTCCTATACGTGATTTTAAGCTAGGAGAATCTAGAGTATAGCTCAAAGATAATTCCCTCAGCTTTGTCCAAGTTGCATCATATATAGAGAAATTGTAGGCTTGACTATCACCAAATCCACCTCCAATACTTCTTCGATACCACTCCTCTTCAAGTAGAACATTTCCACCTCCAAAGTCTTTTATATTTCCACGAATTGTAGTCCCAGCAGGAAAGGTAGTTCCTTTAACATTAACCAATGGTTCAGTTAATGTAATCCTGTTAGCGGTTTCTGTTGTTGTTCCAAAACGATTGAGAACATGAAGTGTACGAGGTGAAAAAACTCCTCCTTGAGAGTGCTCAATAACAACGTTAAGGTCAAACTTTTTATAGCTTAAATTAAATCCGGCAGCACCTCGCCAATCGGGATTGGGATCTCCCAAGACAATAAATTCCGATGTAATCTGAGGGAAACCGTTTGCATCAAGATCAAAACTTCCATCAGGATTTGTTCGTGAACCTGTACCGAACAAAGTGCCAAGTGGATGGCCAACAATAGCAACAGATTTTACGGATGCACCAGCAGACATATCTACAAAATTTGTTCCATATAAATCAGTTACTTCGTTTTTATTTTTAGACCAATTAAGGCTTGCATTTAAAGTCAGATCCTTCTTTTGTATTGCATTCCATCCTAAGTCAATTTCATAACCTTGATTTTCCATGGCACCAAAGTTTCCATATTGTGTTGAAAAACCTGTAGATGGAGATAAACTAACATTCAATAAAATATCCTCTATTTTATTATTGTAATATGTAAAAGAAAAAGTTAAATCATTATTAAAAAACCTTAAATCAGTTCCAATTTCCCATTCTGTTTTCAATTCAGGCTTCAATTCAGGATTTCCTAGATTATTATCTAATCTATATCCTCCTCCAAAAGAGTCAATTAAAAGTGGATCAGAATAGGTAGAGTAAGAAAACCCTCCTTCTGCCAAAGTATCAAATCTGTGAGGTGATGGTTGGACGCCTACTATTCCATATGAAGCTCTTAATTTTCCAAATGAAATAATTTCTGAATTTAGCGCAGTATTTGTAAAATTCCAAGCAACGTCTGCTGCAGGATAAAAGAACGAATCATTCATGGTAGATGTTGCTTCAAGTGCACCTGTAAAATTTACAAATAATTCATCTGAAATTTCAAAATTCAAAATCGAGTATCCTCTATTGGATCTAATAAATGATTTAGCATTTTCAAAAGAAGATGCCTCTTGCGAACCATTTAATGAAGTTGTCACTTTAGTAACATTAACTAGAAAGTCAGATACACTTCCTGAACTTCTATTATACTTACGGTCATTTAAACTCCAACCAACAGTAGCCGTTAAATTTACTTTATCAGATAAATTGAATTCTCCACGCCCAATAAAATCAAAATTATAATCACGTGTAGCAATTTCATCTTCTAAATATTCCCCTACTCTTCTTTTTATGGTTCCTGAAGATCCTGCACTTCCCCTTGGGAAAAAGAAAGTTCTTCGATCATCAGCAAAGTCAACATTTGCCCTTGCAATTAACTGCAACCAATTATAGGGTTTAATTGTAAGCTGAGGGGTAACTACTAATCTATTAACTTGATTTAAAGAAAGTTGTTCTTTGGTCGTCCATATAGGGTTATTATAAATTGGATTTTCATTATTACCAAGACTTCTCCTGTAAGAACGATGTCTTCTTGTAAATTCTTCTCCGGAGGAACTCGTATATGTTCCTATATAATCTCTATTATCAAAGTCAGCCGGTGTTCTTAGGTGACCTAATAGAATACCACCGACATTAGAATTTCCTTGTGTTAAGTTAGAATTTGTGTATGTATATGCAACTTTATTAGATAAACTCATCCAATCATTTAGTTCTGCATTATAATTAAAGCGAATATTTGTTCTATCATAATCTGATCCGCGAATGATTCCTTCTTGCTGTAAATTTGACAAACTAAAAAAATAGGTGTTTTTATCATTTCCGCCACTAATATTTAAATTGTTTTGCCAGAACGTTCCTGTCTGAAAAGCAGCATTAAAATTTTCTTCAATAAATGTTTGTTGAGAATTCTTTGTCGTTATTGGATAATAGGCTGTTCCGTCTTGTGAAGTAAAAAAGCCTCCCGAAGTATCAACAGTGTCTGGTCCACCAGCGCGATCAGGTATGTAATCACCCCATGATTCCGCCGTAGATGATGAATAAACTCCATTTTGGCCCTGGCCCCAAACGTTTTGTCTAGATATGCGTTCAGAAATTTCATCAAAAGAATAAGTTGAAGAAAAGGTGATTTTAGCATCTCCAGATTGACCTTGCTTGGTTGTAATAACAATTACACCATTTGCTGCTTTACTTCCCCAAAGAGCAGCAGCAGAGGCTCCCTTTAAAACCTGAACAGAGGCTATATCAGATGGATTAAGATCATTCAGTCTTGAACCAAAATTAACAGCACCAGTATTAGAGCTTCCGCCATTTACAATTTTAGTGATTCCACTATTCATAGGAGATCCATCTACTACTATCAGAGGAGAACTACTACCTAAAATGGTATTAGCACCACGAATGCGAATTCTACTTCCCGCTCCTGGATCACCACTTGTTCGAGAAATACTTACACCTGCAGCTTTTCCACTTAAAGAATTTACGAATGTAGCTTCTCCAGATCTTTGAACAGCCCCAGTACTTACAACAGAATAAGTTGATCCTTGACTATCCCTTTTTTCGGTAAACCCTAAAGAAGTTACCACTACCTCATCCAGCTGATTACTAGGTTGAAGCGATATACTAATTGAATCTTGATTTCCAACAATAACTTCTAGAGTCATAAACCCGACGTAACTAAACTGGAGTACTTGATCTTTGTCAGCTTCAATCTCAAAGTTTCCGTCGAAATCAGTTGAAACACCAGTATTAGTATTTTTAATAATTACAGTTGCACCTGGAAGAACTAAACCGTCAGAATCGAAAACCGTTCCTGATATTTTGTTTTGTCCATAAGCGATGAAACTTATCAGAATAAAAGAAATTCTAAAAAAATTTTTCATATTATTTTTTATTAGTTAATACATCTAAATTAAAAACTAAATTTAATAATATTTGATGTAAAATAAAATATGTTTCCCTTTTTACATCTTTTTACACCCTACAGAAATAGATTAAGAGTTAATTATGGAAGAACAAATCACAGTACATTAGTAATCTCTCATTTTATAAATGTAAAAGTCAAGACTTTCTATGCAGCAGTAATCAAAAGATAGGAGCGTGGGTTTTTGGAAACGATTTTTATGTTGAAGCTAGGGAATGTAGATTTAATATGCAGCAAAAACACATAAGTTTTCAGATTTTCAAAGCATTTCGAACCATACAGAAATAAAATCAAACAGCTCACAGAGAAAGATCTTGGAGTCTTGTTTGGCGATGATCACAAAGTACTCCAGGAGGAAGCTGAGAGACTAGGGATCCCGGCAAAAGATGTCAAACACTACTGGCACAAATCAAAGCACATATCAATGTTTGTCAAAAACCATAGCAAAACTTAACAGCAAATTTTTGATGGGCTGAAAGATGAAATGCTCCAGGCTGATCCAGTATATCCAAAACTTAAAAGAGAGCAATCAAAAGATTCACATCTCCTAGTCATTGATCCAGCAGACATTCACATCGGAAAACTTGCAACAGCATTTGAGACTGGTGATGCATACGATGTCAAAATCGCATCTGATAGAGTTCATGAGGGAGTCCAGGGAATCCTGGATAAAACATCATCTTTCAACATTGATCAAATCTTGTTCATCGGTGGAAATGACATTTTGCACACTGACAATGCCAGGAGAAGAACCACATCGGGGACTCCTCAGGACACTGATGGCATGTGGTATGAAAATTATTTGACAGCAAAGGATGTGATTGTTGAGGTTTTGGAGAAACTGATCACAGTTGCTGATGTGCATTATATTCATTGCCCATCAAATCATGACTATGTCTCAGGATTCTTTTTGTCGGATGTGATCAAAACCTGGTTTCATAAAAATGAGAATATCACTTTTGATTGTTCCATCGCACATCGAAAATATTTCCTTTATGGGACAAACCTCATCGGAGCAACTCATGGAGATGGAGCAAAACAGAATGATCTCCCTTTATTAATGGCAGAGGAAGCACCCGAAAACTGGTCAAAGACAAAGCATCGACACATATATACTCACCACGTCCATCACAAAACATCGAAAGACATCGGAAAAGTGAACATTGAGTCACTGAGATCTCCATCTGGAACAGATTCCTGGCATGATCGAAATGGATATCGATCGATAAAAGCAATCGAGGGATTTTTGCATCATCCAGAGCATGGTCAAATCGCTCGGATCAGTCACATTTTTTAAGGCTAAAAACAGAGTTTCGACCCACACCTCGACCCACCAAAAAAACAAAACCCCGAAAACATTGAGCTTTCGGGGTGTAATAGTGGAGTCGGAGGGAATCGAACCCTCGTCCATACAAGCAATAGAAGAGCCTTCTACATGTTTAGTTATCATTTAGTTTTCGAAAATGTACTGACTGAAAACCGCCCACACATT
>Ga0209715_1002078_pt1 | contig 15699 bp, 9 predicted proteins | sample COGITO_mtgs_1205_2_FD_184809 | JGI IMG/M metagenome (GOLD analysis project Ga0209715, IMG submission 184809) | Pelagic marine microbial communities from North Sea - COGITO_mtgs_120503 (SPAdes) (version 2) | ecosystem: Environmental > Aquatic > Marine > Epipelagic ...
GCGGCGCAGCGTGCCGTCGCTGTTAGGTGCGTATTGGCGCGAGAGGCGATGCGCATTTTCGGGCTTCACAAAAAAGCCTGTATCCACCATGCCGAGCGGATCGAATAGGCGCTGCTGTAGAAACTCGCCGAAGCTCATGCCCGACAGGCGCTCGACCATGTATCCCTGAACATCGACAGAAATACTGTAAACCCACTGCGTGCCGGGCTGATAGCCAAGGGGAATGTCTTTTAGTGCAGGCATCGAATCAGCAAGCGACGTACCGGTGAGATCCATCACTCCAGCCTTAGCATAGGCTTCGGCAACCGGCCCCTGCGAAAGCGGCGGCGTATACAGCAGCCCGCCGGTATGGCTCATTAACTCTCGTACTGTCATCGCATGCTCTGCGGGCTCGGTTTCCCAGCTGCCATCGTCGTTCTGCGATGCGAACACCTGCATACCAGCAAGCTCGGGCAGATGCATTTCAACGGGATCGTCGAGCTTAAATTTACCCTCGTCCCAGAGCATCATCAGCGCCGTGCCAGTCACCGGCTTGGTCATCGAGAATATGCGGAAGATCGTGTCTGTCTGCATAGGCACCTGATCTTCGACGTTTTGGTAGCCCATGGCCTCGGTCATAAGGACTTTACCATTCTGCGCGACCGTTACTACGGCGCCGGAGAGCTTTCCCGCCTCGATGCGAGACTTTAGGTCTGTGGTGACGGCCTCTAATTGCTCCGGGCCAACGTCGGCGTTGGCTACACTGCCAAAAATTGCCAAGCAGGTGAGAATTGTCGTTGCGGCTGCGTTACGCAGGTTGCTCAGGTTGCGCAGAAAGTGTCCTTTCATGTATTCCTCCAAGAATCTATTTTTGGGCGTCGCACTGGTCAGCGAGGGTTCGGTCATTAGAGCATCTAAATTGCGCTGAAAAAAGTCTGATAGAGCCTGTCAACGCAGCAATAAGGAGCAGTTACCTCACGCCGCTACGGGGTCTTTACACGATCAGAACTTTTTCGAGCGCCTCGACGTAGAAATAGGTGTGGCAAATAGCTTAGTCTTAGATAACTTGCAGCCAAGTCAAAGCGGCGCGTGCCCTCTGAGCAACCAAAACTAAATACGTTGGATTATTGTTCAAAAATTAACGGAGTCTTCATGAAAATCGGTGCACCTAAAGAAACAATGAACTCAGAAGCGCGCGTTGCGCTAACGCCCGAAAGTGCGCAAAGGCTCCAAAAACTCGGCTACGAATGCGTTGTCGAAGCCGGCGCGGGCTTGGCTGCCTCACTCCCGGACGCAGCTTACGAGGCGGCTGGGGTTACGGTAGTCGGCTCTGCGGCGGAACTGTTGAGCCAGGCCGACATTATTGTCAAAGTACGAGAACCCTCAGCCGACGAGCTAGACGCCTTTCCTTCGAACAAAATACTGGTGAGCTTCATTAATCCCGCCTCCAATGAGCCCTTGCTTGAGCAAATGAGGGTCAAGAACACGAGCGTTCTAGCCATGGATATGGTGCCCAGAATTAGCCGTGCGCAAAAGATGGATGCGCTATCGTCGATGGCGAACATCGCAGGCTACAGGGCTGTTATCGAAGCCAGCAATAACTTTGGCCGATTCTTTACAGGACAGATGACCGCTGCCGGCAAAGTGCCGCCAGCGAGAGTATTAGTGCTGGGTGCTGGCGTAGCCGGACTCGCAGCTATTGGAACGTCGGTCTCACTCGGCGCTATTACGCTGGCGTTTGATGTGCGCCCCGAAGTCTCGGAGCAGATCGAATCGATGGGCGCAGAATTTGTTTTCTTGGAATTCGATGAAGAGCAACTCGACGGCGCGGCTACCAACGGCTACGCGCCGCCCTCTAGCCAAGCTTTTATCGACAAGCAGCGCGAGAAATTTCGTGAGCTGGCGCCCTCTGTAGATATCGTTATCACCTCGGCGCTCATCCCTAATCGACCCGCGCCAGAGCTGTGGACTGACGACATGGTTGCGAGCATGAAGCAGGGCTCTGTCATCGTTGACCTTGCTGCCGAGCGTGGCGGCAACTGCGCGCTAACAAAACCTGGCGAGAAATATGTAACCGACAATGGCGTTACTATTGTTGGCTACACCGACTTCCCAAGTCGCATGGCCGCGCAGTCCTCGACTCTTTACGCCAACAACATTCGCCACATGATCGACGATCTTACGCCCAACAAAGACGGCGTCGCAGTAATAGACATGGAAGACGATGTTATTCGCGGCGCCTTGGTTACTCATCAAGGCGAGATCACTTGGCCACCACCGCCGCCAAAAATTCAGGCGATTGCAGCGTCGGCGCCCAAGGCTAAGGAAGTCGTAGAAACCGGCGACGAGAAAGCTGACCGCGAGCGCCGAGAACTGCAGCGATCGCTTAACAGCACGGCGCTAATGCTCGGAGTGGGCGGATTCTTGTGCCTCGCGTTAGGCTATGTCGCGCCGCCCAGCTTTATGCAGCACTTTATTGTTTTCGTGCTTTCTATTTTTATTGGTTTTCATGTTATCTGGGGCGTCTCTCATTCTCTCCATACGCCGTTAATGGCTATCACTAATGCTATTTCTTCGATCATCATCGTCGGGGCTTTGCTGCAGGTTGTCTCTGGCAGCTGGCTTGTGATGACTCTCGCCTCGATCGCTATTTTGATCGCTTCGGTCAACATCTTCGGCGGATTTTTGGTGACCCGCCGAATGCTTGCCATGTTCCAACGGAGTTAGGTTATGCACAGTTATGAAGGTCTTATTTCAGCCGCCTATGTTGTAGCGGCTATTCTCTTTATTCTTGCGCTAGGTGGATTGTCTGGCCAAGAAAAAGCTAAGCGCGCCATTTGGTATGGCATTATCGGGATGGTTTTGGCCGTCGTCGCCACTGTAGGCGCAGCTGGGGGGCAGTGGGTGCTGATGGGCATTATGATCGCTCTTGGCGGCGTTGGTGGCTGGAGTATTGCCAACCGCGTGCAGATGACGCAGATGCCGGAGTTAATGGCCGGCTTTCACAGCTTAGTGGGTCTTGCCGCTGTTTTTATCGGCATCAACGCTCACCTCGAATTAACTGTCGCCAAAGCGGCGATCGATTCGGCGACAGTCAGTGAGTTGGCTGGGTTTGCCGCGACGATTGCGGCTAAGTCAACTGTCGAAATAAGCATCCTCAAAGTGGAAATGGTGTTGAGTCTTTTTATTGGTGCAATCACCTTCACAGGCTCGCTTATCGCCTACGGCAAACTCGCAGAGCGGCTCAGCTCAGCTCCCCTTACCTTGCCTGGTCGGCATATCTTAAATCTCGCGGCTATTCTGCTGTGCGTATGGCTTGGGTATTTATACCTTGCAGGTGGCGGACTGTGGACGCTAATCCTGATCACGCTAATCGCCGGCGCGTTAGGCTGCCACCTCATCCTAGGAATCGGTGGCGCAGACATGCCTGTGGTTGTCTCGATGTTAAATTCTTATTCGGGCTGGGCCGCCGCCGCAATTGGCTTCACACTCAGCAATGACCTTCTTATCGTGACTGGTGCCTTGGTTGGCTCCTCGGGCGCCATTCTTTCGTACATTATGTGCAAAGGAATGAACCGCTCTTTCGTCTCGGTTATTTTGGGCGGATGGGGCGGGGAATCAGAATCTTCTGCCAGCATCTCGGGCGAGATGCGCGAAGCCGACGTCGATAGCGTGGCACAGGAATTGGACGACGCAGACAGCGTTGTCATCGTGCCTGGCTATGGCATGGCCGTGGCGAAGGCGCAGGGTGCTGTTTCAGAGCTAAGCAAGAAACTGCGCGCAAAAGGCAAAACCGTCCGTTTTGCTATTCATCCCGTTGCGGGTAGACTCCCGGGGCACATGAATGTTCTTTTGGCCGAAGCCAAAGTGCCCTACGATTTTGTCTTGGAGATGGAAGAAATCAATCATGATTTCCCTCAAACCGATGTCGTCATCGTGATCGGCGCGAATGACATTGTTAACCCCTCTGCGCAGGATGATCCGGGCAGCCCAATCGCCGGTATGCCGGTGCTAGAGGTATGGAAGGCCCGAACCGTGTTTGTGTGTAAGCGCGGCAGGGGCACCGGTTACTCCGGAATAGAAAACCCCTTGTTCTTTAAAGAGAATACGCAAATGTTCTACGGCGATGCCAAAGCGTCAATCGACAGTCTTTTGCAGAAAATTAGTTAATGGCTTTCAGCACTTCTCTCGTTAAATCCCAACGATCGAAGCCCTGTCTGCCATAGTCGAGACCTCTCCTTACGATAACCAGGTCATGGCTCGGCACAACAATGGTGAACTGTCCGCGATTGCCTGCTGTGGCATAGGCATCTTTGGGAACATCATCTCGGTCGTCAGGGACTAGCCACCATTGGCCGCCATAAATACTGCCGATTTTTTCTGTCGACGGCGCAGGGGTTCGAACAAAATCGATCCACTCTTTTGACAATAAGCGTTCTCCGGTCCATACGCCCTCATTGAGATAAAGTAGACCGAAGCGTGCCAAGTCTCGCGCGTTGGTGTAAACCTGACTGCTGAGAATGAAATCGCCGAACCTGTCGGTGCTCACCAGCGTGTTACGCATACCGATACGATCGAGCAACGCCTTGCGCGGAAATTCGGCATAGTCTTTCTCGCCGCCCAACGCGCGTTTCATTGCATAAACCGCGAGCAGCGTATCGTAATTTTCGTAATCGAACCGCGCGCCGGGCTCGCGAATCAGCGCCCTTCTGCGTGCACCCGTAACAGAGCTCGCGCCCGCCCAATAGGAGAGGCCTGAGCCCGTTGCGTATTCGAGGCGGTTATTGTCGATACTCTGGAGACCGCTAGACATATTTAACACATGCCGTAGGGTGATCTCGTTTCTCGGATCAGCTTCTGGCGAGGCGGCCGCGGGCAACCAGTCGAAGCCAAGCGGCGCATCGAGCGTCATCCTGCCTTCGTCGACGAGCATACCGATAAGCGTTGCGCCAATACTCTTCGCCGTCGACCAAGTTCGCGTGCGCGTCGTCATATCGAAACCAGCTGCATAGCGCTCGTGAACGATTTCACCTTTGTGCACGATTAATAGACTGATCGTTTTTTGCTCGGGTGTCTCTCGGTCGAACGCCCAGTCGGATGCGGCAAGCAGCGCCGCCTGATCGATAGACGCAGGGAGCGGTTTCTCTTCAACGAGATCGCCGTCCGGCCAAGGGATTCGCGCAGGATTGGCGGGCGGGTAGGGCAAGGTCAATTCGGGCAGCTTGTCGATATCTGCAAGGGTTTGGTCTGGCGGCAAAATAATGCAGCCATTGCCTTCGCGAAACACCGCACGCATTGTTGGCGCGGCGCCCGGCGCACCAATTTCGACAGCCTTTAAGTTCCAGTCAACGCTATAGTCCCCGCCCTCTGCAGTGCCAATAGGATTCGGCAGAAACGCCAACTCATCTTTAAACACCTGCTCAAGCGTGCGCTCGGACGTGAACAGCCCATTGCACATAAAGACAGCCTGCTGACCGCGGCTAATCATCTCGCGCTGAGGCTGCCAGTAGTCGTAGGTGTCTTGCTGCTGCGCGTGCGCAGGTGTGGCTAGCGCTACAAGCAGTCCGAGACCGGCACTAAACTTTTTTGCAATTAACTTGGGCATAATTTGCTCCTATTAGGAATCGACACTCAGTATCGCCGGTAACTTGTTATTCGTAAATCGAGACTTACCGCATAATGACAGTAGGTGCGTTCACCTCTCAACAGCCTACAAAGAGCCGCCCCCAACGACTGCAATCAGATAGGGTCCCCCGGCGGCATTGTCAGTGCTTCGGCTGGCGCATTCCGCGTCGGGTCTGCCTGCCAACGTCGAATGTCTGCCACAGCAGTCGCTTGATGCGAACTGGGGCTGCGTATGCTCTCAAGGCTGCTAGCAAGTCGTGCCAGCGCTTGCGTAAGCACCGCCCTCACCTCTCCCGAGTTTTCATCGCTCGTGGCCTGAGTCATCATCTCGTTGATTGTGACGCGCTGCGCTACATTCAGCACCTGCGTGAGATAGTCACTCCCCTGCGTCTGCGCGCCCCAAGTCACCTCGAGCAGACGATCGACTACCTCCTCGAGGTTCGGGTAGTCACCTAGGCTGCCGTAGGCGACGAGTCGCGCCATGCGAGCGGGATGCAGCAAAATTTCGAGCGTGAGACTCGCCGCAGCTTCCGCCGCCCCTAGCGGATCAAAAAGCAGTTGAGTGCGGCCGGGAAAAGCCTCACCGGCAGCGTAGCGATGGGCAGAAGGCGGCAGCATCTTAAGAATTTCGGGATCGATTGCGAGGAACTCAGGCGTGAGCGTAGACAGGACGGTCTCGAGCGCGTCGCGCTGCTCTTCAGCCTCCACAATAGTAAGCGGTAACTGACCGTCGCCGCGAACGGCGTAGCGATAGTCCGCTCCGCCGACGCTCTGTGCAGCAGAGTTCAACTGAAAGCGATGATGCATGTATAGCGGCAATAGCGCCCACTCGAGTTCCGAAATCGGTGTACCGCGATCAATAACGTTCTGACTGAAATTCTCCAAGCCAATACGGCGGACCTCAATCTCGTGCTTCAGGTGGTCGACGAGATTGTCGCCGTTGTCCCAAACTCCCGCGAATTGATGCCCGGCGCCACGGAAATTATTGTTGTTGTGGTCCATAAAAATCAGACCGGTATCCAGGCTTTCTTGAACGATCGCCGCGAGCTCCTCGGCTTCATCGGCATCGGGCGCAAACTGCGAGTAGGCATAGCGCACAGCGAGCTTGTCGTATTCGCCGATGCGCTGCACATACGCATTTGATAGGTCGATGCGGCCGTCATCGGTAATCTCGATTAGCGGCGCAGGATAGTCCATTACGCTCTCACGGCCATAGGCGCTGGCAACATAGTTGTGAGGGAAACCCAGGGTATGCCCAACCTCATGCGCCGACAGCTGCCGCACACGGTCCAGCGCCATGTTCACCGACGCCGAGGTATCCGCGACCACCTCTGCCATGTAATCGAAAGCGGGCACCAACGCCTGACCCATCAAATAATCTTGGCGCAGACGCAGGCTGCCGAGGTTAACATTGCCCTTGATGATCTCGCCCGTACGCGGATCCTGTACCGAGCCACCGTAGGAATAGCCGCGCGTGCGACGATGTGTCCAGTGAATCATGTTGTAGCGTACGTCTTGAGCATCCGCACCTGCGGGCAGTTCGCGCACCTGAAACGCATCGATGAATCCGGCAGCGTCAAAGGCCTGATTCCACCACGAGGCGCCTTCGATCAGCGCCGTTTTTATCGGCTCCGGTGTGCCTGAATCAACGTAATAAACGATGGGCTCAACCGCTCTCGAACGCGCCGCAGTGGGATCGGCTTTTTCTAGACGATGGCGAGCAACGAGACGGACATTCTTGTCGGTATCGATGTCTGTGCCGTAGTCTTGGATAGTGGGACCGAACGTGCCAATGCGCGGATCAGCTAGCCTAGGCTCGAAATTGTCGTCTGGCAGTTTTACGATCGAATGATGTTGGCGAAGGGTTATCGAATTTCCGCTAGCGGCAACCGAATTAACCAAGTTGCCAGGATTGCTGCTCGTGAATGTCAGCATCGCTTCGACTTCGACGTTCTCTGGATAGCCCGCGGTATTGTCCAAAAATAGTGCGCTACGTGAGGTATCCAGCGAGAACGCGCCCTGATTGCTTCTCGCAATCTGCCCAACGACATCGCGCGCATCGCGCAGGAAAAAATTGGTGGCATCAACCAGCACACTGTCGCCTTCGGCCGCGACGATATCGAAGCCCCAGATAACCGAAGGCGCAAACGCATCGTTGACTGCCTGCACCTCTAAAGGATTGTCACTCGTTGCCCTGTACCGGTAGTTGGGCTCAACTAATAACACCCTCGGACCCACACGCTGAGCGGCGAGCACATAAGTGCCGCGAAGCTGACCGCGATCGATTCCAATCGGGTTTGAACCTAAGCCGGAGCCCATCGATATTTGATAGAGAAATTCGGTGTCGAGCTTGTCTATCTCCCAGTATAAATTGCCCGAGGCATCATCCCAATATAAGTTGAAATAGCCCTCTATTGCTGTGTTGCCTGCAACGGTCTCGCCGATTGTGGGCATTTCTTGTGCAGTGGCAGCATGAATGCCCAGTACGAGTGCGCAAAACAATACGGCACCAATGTAGCATTTGCGCAAAAGTGTTGATGATCTAAGCAGTTTTCTGAATAAATGCATGGCGGCTCTACTCACGATTCCTAGTTTCTGAAGTTGTCGGGGCGGTAACTATTTCTAACCTACAAGACTATGCAGGAACAGCGCCAGTGTTGGCAAAAATTTATGCTTTATTAATGAGGCACTTTAACCTCAGCGATAAAGAGATGAGCTCGTATAGGGCTTCTGGAAAAAATCTCTTCAAGCGAGGTGGTAGCAGGGCCCGCAACCGCCGTTGCTTACCTCTAGATTTTGCGTACACTGAACCTTGGGCCTCTAAGGGATAACTTCCCAACAGCCACATTCTAAAAAGCAAAAGTTTAGAATCACGCACATCTTAAAGTGGCAATGAATAGAAAGAACGGTTAAATGCGGAGGAGTCGCCATGAAAAAGGATAGTAAAATATGATTATAGAATACCTTTCATCTCTTTTTGGTTGGTTGATATGGGGCTGGATAGGATTCATGTGGCTTGCCATGACCATCAGCATGATAGGGTCAGGGTTTAAATCAGCTGGCGCTACAAGCATGTTTGCTCTGTGCGGTATTTTCGGGTTGCTACTGATCCAAGTTACCGGAGCTGAAGTGCCGTTCCGAACACTCTTCGATTTATAGTGTCCCCAATGGATGAATCCTACTGGCCAGCGCTTGCGTGGATGATCATCTTGTTAGGTGCAAGGACTTACATCCCCTCCGTCAAAGAGTGGAGTGAAGTGAATCCGGTACTATTTACCGTAGGGCTTTGGATAGGCGGTTCTTCCGCTCTAGCATTAATCTCCTCTCTAGCAAGCTAAGAACTCGGCGGATCAATAGACACAAAAAAGCCCACAAACAAGTAGTGGGCTTAGGAGTCTTCTCGGACGTCACGGGAAGTGTTTGTGGTAGCGGGGGCTCGCAACCGCCGTTGCTTACATCTAGATTTTGCTTACATTGACTGATGATGAGCCGAGCCCAGAAAAATCACACTCCGTTAAAAAGAAGCACTGAAAGTACTGCTGACATAAGAACCCAACGCTTTTTCATAAGTACTTCTGACAGCGAGGGTGCCCTCTGTTGTAGGTTCAATTCCTAGCAATCTCAGCCAGGCTAGTACCGGCTGAGAATGGCTGTGCATGTTACTCACGGGAAATGACTGCATCGAGAATGCGGGAGTCGACCATGTCCGCCCGGCGCGCGGCGACTCCGGTGCATTCCAGGCATCAGGACCCGATAAAGTACCCTCCCATACATATGGATAGGCCTCGCCATGGCGTTGCAGAGACATCGCTTCCCACTGCGCGAGGGCAAATTTTGGGTCTATCTTCGCAGTTGCCCAGATAAGCGTCATGTTAATAGAGTACCAAATGCCACCAAGTGTTCCCTCCCCTACTCGGCTATTGTTTAAGTCGGGAGGCCAGACAATCCTTGCGCCTAATGGACTATTCATACAATGCCCAGTTTTAAATATTTCGATAAGGGATTTTGATTGTTCACTTGATGCGGCTCCACATAAAATCGCCCAAGGTTGAACCTCCAACCAGCATCTATCTCGACCGATCACAGTACCTTCGGGTTGAAATTCAGTAGGCGGGCCGTAGCCCCGGTCGAACCATCGGCCATTCCAACTGGAAGCGACCAACTCGCGCAATTGATGCGCAGTCTTTCGACAAAGATCCGCCGTGTCGCGCTCACCTAATTTCTCCATTAGCGGCGCAAATCGATTGAGTACCCAGCTACCCATTGCAGAGTTTAAGACTGAACTACCCTTTTCGATCATCGAGTTTTTATCAATCCTCGGGTCTTGAAGGACCATATCATTCCAATCGCTATTTAAAATACGTACGTGACCATTCTGGCCTCGACCGACATAATCTATAAAAAAATAAGCCTGCTTTTTTAAATTATCTTTAAGCGTCGTACTCGCCGCAGAATAATCAGGGTGATATTGCTGAGGAAGCTCGAAAGCGGCCAAGTCACCGGTTACTGCCGCATATTCGCTTGCTAACCACAGCGCCCATAGGTTTTGATCAGAGGGACGCAGCAATTGGGTAAGAGGTTTCTTATTTCCTGTCAGAGCGTAAGGCAGGTCTCCGTCTGGGCTGCCCCAGGTACAAGTATTGCGAAGAACGGAAAGCGCAAGGTCAGGTTCGGAATAAACCAGTGGAATCGCGTGTTGCAGAGAGTCTCGTGCAGCGGCATTCCCACCCAGGCCAAATCCATAAACTGAGGACTGATTCAAGGTGTGCCCGCCTAGGATCGCGTCTTTGTTTGCCCCGCCCGAAAGCATGGCGACATGCCATGGAATTTCGCGAGTAACATGAGGGGCGTTGAGAGACGTTGCCTTAGGGACTCTTGACCTCACCTTATTGAGCTGCTGCTCATAGAAACTTTCAGGCGACGAGATTTCTTCATCTGTCGAACGCCCGACACGAAACCATAAAGTTTGGGTATCACCTGGCTTTAAATCGAGTCCAGTTTCAATTTGCAGTGTAGGCCATTGATCATCTTCCAATGCTGACATCTGTCCGCTATTTTCTGGGCTTAAGTCCTCGAGTAGTAATGTCGCAGGCGCTCCTATCGTCTCTGCTGGTTCATTGAAAATTTCTTGTGCGACGATTTTTTGCACCGAGCGATTGATGTCGTAACTGACTCGCAAAGCTGCCTTGTCACGCAGTTCGTCGGACTGGAATGTGTTTAGAAATCTCGGGCGCAGCGGCCATGACTCGATATGAGTCAATTGGCGCGGCTCTGCGTCAAGCGATAAAGTTAATTGAACCTTAACCAAAACCCACGACCGATCGCCTTCCGGACATAAAATAGTCCTCTCTAACTTGAGTCCTTCGTATTCTGAGTGAACAGAGAAATGAGTGGGGCCAAATTGCCGAAGCGGTATAGTGCCTCTCGGACGATCAGAGTATAGAGACCCCCAACGCACTCCTCCCGATTCAAGGATAAGCGAATGACCACAGCCGTAAAGATCATCTTGATAGAACAGCCAGCGGTGACCTTCCCTTTCTTCGAATATTCCAATGTCTCCCCTATTAGAGGCGACGACTTGCAATGCCCGATTTCCAATAACATGGAAATGGCGGCGGCTTTCTGGCCGATCAATCGGATCCCATAGCGAATTAAGATCAGCGTCTTGATCAATAAGATAATCAAACACAGGTAGGCCATCCTGTGTCTTCCATTCTCCAAAGTAGTTTTCCGCTTTAGAGGTCTTGTTTGGCTTAATATCTGCCGAAGTCATGGTGCATGCGGGAATTAGGCCAAACCCAGCACCAAGCCATCCAAATTTTTGTATGAAGCGTCGGCGTTTCATTCGCTTTTACGTCTCACTTACTTAAGGGAAATTTATTAACCCTTCCGTCAAAATTATTGTAACGCCAGACGGATCGATGAGCGACGCAGACTTTATCCCCAGCGAGGTAAAAAAGTTAGAAGCGGGGGCGATAGATATTTGCTTATCTCGCAGCTCGTTAACTGTCCTATCCAAATTTTTGACTTCAAAACCAATGCTATCTATCGCAGAGCCGCTAGTAGCGAATCGTGTCGTGGATGAGTCAGCAAAGCTCAAATTCATTCCCGGTACATTTGTCGTTGTCGAAATACTTCCACGGGATCGAATGGATAACTGGAAGGCAGAGAGATACCAATCGAGAAGAGACTGATATTCAGACGTGTAAAAGTGTAAATGGTAGGCACTGACGGCCACTGGAAGCGCTTGATCCTCTTGTAGTTCGACGTAAATTTCATCTGGCATTGTGATGTACGCGTTCTTTTGGCCCTCGGCTCCTATAAATTCTCGCCCGACTTCGAAGCCAGCTGATCGCCATTTATCTAAAAAAGTTTCGATATCTCGCACCTTGAACCCTATGTGATCCATGACTGTACTGCGCGATCCTATCGATTGCTCATCGCCAGTTAACAATAACATCATGTTAGGCAACTGGATGATCGTGCTTTCGCCTTCGTAGGCTACTACCCCGCCAAAGTGATTTGCCCAAAGTGAAGTATGGTATTGCGTGTCCGATACGTTGAGGCGAACGTGCCCAAACGCGAGGCCCTCGCTGTTGTGTTCTGCGAGTTGTCCAAAGGCGTTGCAGCTTAAAAAAATAACAATGAGAAGACAATTTTTTACCATCGGAATGTGCATCCCATTCTTTCCTTACTCTCTAATTTTTTAGCGCTTTCGTGCTTCATTAATGACCACAGAAACGGGGTCATTGCCTACGTTCGTAAGGCGGTATGCTATTTCTCCTCGCTGCCATTCCCAATCTCCAGAACGCCTGAGTTCCTCCGTTATTCCATCCTCACGCTCAATGTGAATAATTCCTGGAGACACCTGAGTAATGAACCCGGAATTTTGATGGCGAATTGTGGGAGTTGATTCTTCGGGTTCTAATTCCAATCTATACGATCGGAACCATTGATCCTCGAGTTGAGGTAGTACATTAAGACCGGTAGGCAGGTCGTCTTGCTGCACGGATCCTAATGAAGAGTTTACCAACGCTAGAATTCTTAGAAGATAGTCGCCTTGGTTTCTTATACTGTGCGTAAACGGTGAAGAAGCATATTCAGTGATAGAACTGACCTCGCCCTTTAATGGACCAGAAGAAGAGCTTAACCGCGTAAGTAAAATCGCTTGATCGTGTATGTGCTCTAATGATTCGTCACCGGGATTTAATTGCACGTCCAAAAGGTAGAGATCTCCCTCATGATAGACAGTTCGATGTCTGGGCTCGTCTAGAAGATGAACCGTTTCGCTTTCTAAACTCGAAGAATCTTCTGTTTGGGTGCGCCCACAAGAAGAGAGAATTGGCAAGAGGGCAGCGAGAGTAACCAACCAGCGCGCTCTTAGAAATCTGATGTTTGTACCGAGCAAACTACCTCCTTGTCATTGCGACTTCATTTATCTTAAACGCATAGTTACGGTGCATAAGCTCTTCCTATTCAGATCTAGTTAGCATCCGAATAGGAGGTCGCAATTTAAATCAACGAGGCTCAAATTCTTGACTTTACAAGCTGGACATCGCTGTTTCGCCAGAGCTCATCAAATTGACGCTTAATAATCGCCGCTTCTTGGGCTCGACCTTGCGATTCAAGCGATTGATATAAGCCAAATGTCGCCCAACCGTTACGCTGATTCCACTCTAAATCTTTACGATAGACTTCTTCCGCTTCTTCCGCTCGATCCGAAGCTAATAACGCGGCTCCAAGATATAAACGGATTGACTGCGACCAGTCTGGCGGCTCTGTGTAACTAAGATTATCTTGATAATCGACTGCGTGACCATAATGCATGATCGCATTGTCAAAATTGCCTTTTGCCTCCTCGATCTCACCGAATAATGCGTGCATTGCAAGACTTAGAACATGGTCTGCCGGAGTTGGGCCAACTCCAGATTCATTGACACCCTCCGCTGTAATTTGTTCTCGTAAAAGAGCAAGTTCAGCCTCTGCAGGCGCAATATGTCCTTTGGCCGCATGAGCGCTGCCCATTACGTAAGCCCACATGCCCTTCAAGTAGGGCGTATTGGCTAGCTCTTTATTCGTCGCATTATTCGCGTGTATTTCATCCCACCTGCCGAACACTTTATCCGTTATCCAGACATGTGCTGAATTCTTATTGTTGCCGCCCAAAGATCCTATACCTGCACCCGAATTTTGGATGGCTGCTGCGCTTGCACCTTCATAGTTCCCTTGAAGCATGTTGGCGTAACGAACAAAATCGAGGGCATGAGGTTTGTGGATTTTATGGGAGAGAGGGTAGGTTCCGATCATAGGGAAATTAGTGTCACCCCATATTTCTGCAAACTGATCATCGACTATTTGTGATCTTTCGTTCGATAAAATCGCTTTTTCGTATTCTCCTACACGGAGATAGATATGTCCGGGCATGTGAACCATATGGCCCGAAATGGGCAGAGTCGCCTCAAGCTTCTGAGCTGATGGCATTGCGAGTTCGGGCTGCCCAGAACCTTCCATCAAGTGAATATAGAGATGATTAGCACCGGGATGGTTTGGCTCAATTGCCATGGCGGCTTCCAGCGCTGCCTTTCCCTCCAACGCGCCTGGTTTTGCTGAACCGTCAGACTCCCAATAATCCCACCGCGTGGTATTCATATACGCCTCACCGAACACCGTCGCTATATCGGCGTCGTCTGGGTATTTCGCGTGGAGATCTCGCATCGCTGACAAGAAGGCAAAATCTCGCTCTTTATCATCCGGTATAGCATCGCGGTTATAAAGTACGAAAGTGGCATTGATTAGATCTTGCTCGAGCTGGCTACCATTGCTTGATAGCTCAAGTGCCTTTCTGATTGCTGTTAACCCTGCTCCCTGAGGATCGTCAGGCAAATTTACATATCTACTATTGGGATTAGGGCCAGCGGCGTGTGCTACACCCCAATAAGGCATTGGGTTTGTAGGATCTAGCCGTGAGGCTTCTTGATAAGAGGCGATTGATTCAGGGAAATAGAATCCCCATGCCATTCGCAAGCCTTGATCAAAAAATGTCTGAGCAAGAGCGGAATTCGAGTCTATTGAGCGGCTATAAGTTCCTCCACCGGGTACCAGTACGGCGAGAGCATCGTCATCTGACTGCGAATATACAGTTGTCGAAGCCCCTAACAGCGGAAACAGGATCAAATATATAAGTGAAGGTAATACGGCTTTCCTATTCATATTAACATTCCCTACTAAAAGTATATTGGCAGCTACCTTATCGGATTCGTAGCTTGTTCTGAAGACGATTAAAGTCAGCAATAATTAGGTTTTAATTACTGGAATACTGAGTCAGCATAGGTAATTATTTTAAATATTACAACGAGATTGATTATGAATGACTATCAGACTAAGCAGTCATAAAAAGATCTTTAGCCTTAAATATGAGGTGTGTGGCTTCTTCTAAAATCGGACTCTCAACTAAGTGGTAATCTGCGACGTAAGAGGAATGTTTGCTCAACTAGCCTTTCACCCTAACTTGAAAGCTCACAGAATTCTCTAACAGCCACTTCACATGAAAAGCCTCCTCAAGTGTCTTGTAGTGCCAATTAAGTCTCTCTGCGGCTATCTCTCTATAGAAATTATCAAGTACGACATGATTCATAGGCCCGCTGTTAAAGAAGCGTCGAGACCAGTACCTAAAGGGAGAGGCTTGCAGATAGAGCTATACGGAGAGTTGGCGGCGTTATTGAAGCTAAGCGAAGAGCCTAAAACAAAACACCCCCTGGCGAAAACCGAGGGGGTGCAAGTAACGATGGTAGCGGGGGCAACTCCCGAACTTTCCACATATATTGCTGTTTTATAAGTCTATTATTTACAACTAATTAATTTATACCGACAAATATACCGCCATTATTATTAATAAGCACCTCTACAAGATCCACGTCAGTGATTTATCCCTCCTAGATAATACTGCCGACGCCCTGTAATAAAAACAAGGCATCGATCGACGAATGCCAATCTTGTCAGCTGCAATCCGCCACACAACTCAAGGCTTCGCAGACTCCTGTACCCGACACATAAAGGGGGCTTCTTAACACCCCCGGGGGGCGTGACATACTCCTC
>Ga0209715_1002079_pt1 | contig 15697 bp, 12 predicted proteins | sample COGITO_mtgs_1205_2_FD_184809 | JGI IMG/M metagenome (GOLD analysis project Ga0209715, IMG submission 184809) | Pelagic marine microbial communities from North Sea - COGITO_mtgs_120503 (SPAdes) (version 2) | ecosystem: Environmental > Aquatic > Marine > Epipelagic ...
TCTGGTGACGACGATTATCACGCATTTGTTTGGTGGTTCGGCGGGGCGTGAGGGCACCGCAGTTCAAATGGGTGGCAGTGTGGCGGATTATTTTGCCAAAAAATTTGGTCTGAGGCATGAGGATAAACGCATTTTGCTGATGTCGGGAATGGCGGCTGGTTTTGGTGCGGTGTTTGGCACGCCGCTTACCGGTGCGATCTTTGCGTTAGAGGTGCTGGCAGTCGGCCGTATTAAGTATGATGCGCTGATGCCGTGTTTGATTGCGAGTTTACTGGCCGATATCGTCTGTTCCTCGTTTCCGATTCATCATACCCATTATTCGATTGGCTACTCCGCAAAGCAGGCGATGGGAGCCTTGTCCTTTATTCATTTCGATTTGGTGCTACTGTTGCAGGTTCTGATCGCCGGCGCTTGCTTTGGTCTGGCGAGCTTTGCCTTTGCCGAATTGTCGCATAGCATCAAAGCATTGAGTCAGCGCTGGATCGCACGCAAATGGCTGGTTCCTGTGGTGGGCGGCTTACTGGTGCTGGGGATCAGTGGTTTGTTGGGCACGACCGATTATTTGGGCCTCGGGGTGAGCGCGCCGCATGAGGGCGGTGTGAGCATTGTGTCGGCGTTTAGCGCGGGCGGCGCCGACTCGTTTAGCTGGTTGTGGAAGCTGCTGTTGACGGCGATCACCTTGAGCATGGGCTTCAAGGGCGGCGAAGTGACGCCGTTGTTTTTTATCGGCGCGACCTTGGGCAATACCCTGGCAATGCTATTGGGGGCGCCGGTCGATCTGTTTGCCGGGCTGGGCTTTATTGCGGTGTTTGCCGGGGCGACAAATACGCCGCTGGCTTGCACGATGATGGGTATTGAGCTGTTTGGCTCTGAGAATGCCATTTATTTCGGCATCGCATGTTTCACCGCCTATTATTTTAGTGGGCATACGGGGATTTACACCTCGCAGCGGGTCGCAGTATCAAAATTTCACACCACCGAGGCGGAGGAATCGACCTTGAAGGAGATTAAAACGAATCAAAGACAGTATGGGCGTAGGCCTTCCGTCGATTAAGGATATGAATCAACAAGAACAATTTGAGGCGCCGATTGAATTTTTAAATCGAGACACTGGTGCGGTCGAAACCGAATCGGTCTACGGCGAGGGCTTTTTGCGCTGGGCGTATGGCAACCCGCTGGGGCGACTATCCGTTGCGCTGGCGGTCAAGCGGCTGTGGTTTTCGCGCTGGTATGGCTGGCGCATGGATCAAGCCGCGAGTCGCGCAAAGGTGGCGCCGTTTATTCGGAACTATGCGGTGGATGCGGGCGACTTTCTCGATGCCGCCGATAGCTATGCTTCGTTCAACGAATTTTTCTACCGCAAACTTAAGCCAAGCGCGCGGCCGATTGCAGCCGGCGAGACTGTGGCTGTGTTTCCTGCCGATGGACGTCATCTGGCGATTGCCGATGTCAGCGCGGCCGACAGCTTTTATATTAAGGGGCAGCGCTTCGACTTAGCGAAGTTTTTGGGCAGCGCTGAGTTGGCTGCTGAATTCGAAGGCGGCTCGATGTTGATCTCGCGGCTCTGCCCCGTGGATTATCATCGCTACCATTTCCCTGTCTCCGGTAAGGCGGGAGCGGCGCGTATTTTAGACGGCAGCTTGCGCTCGGTTAGTCCGTTGGCATTGCGTCGTAAGCTCTCGATCCTGTGGGAGAATCGCCGTATGATCACTGAGGTCGAGTCAGATGCGTTTGGCAAGATGGTCGTAATGGAAGTCGGCGCCACCTGTGTTGGCGGCATGCACTCGACCTTTACAGCGGGATCTCAGGTCGAGCAGGGCACGGACAAGGGCTACTTCTCATTTGGAGGTTCGTGTGTGACCACGGTCTATAAAAAAGGCGCGATTCGCTTGGATGACGATTTGCTGGAGCAAGCCGCTCACGGCCGCGAAGTCTATGCGAAGATGGGCGAGCGCTGTGGGATCGCGTAAGTCATTGGTCGAGTTTAGAGACTCCAGAGATAGCTCTGCTTGGTTTCGAGCGTGTCGCCGTTGGCGTCTTTGATGGTGAAGCGCCAAGCCGCGGGCACATCGTCCTTTACGGGCCAGTCTTCGCCGGTCAGGCCGATGGAAATTTCTTTTGTTTTCGGGCGCTTGGAGGGGAGTTCGAACGTATGCGTCTGTGCATCCTTCGATTTTGGCGTGAAGAACTCTCCTTCGATCAGGGTGCCTTGCGGGAGGTCGCGCACGTCCTGATTGAGGATGAGGGTGAAGTAAAAGCCGCCCCGTTGTGCGGCATCGGTGCGGATAATAACGCGCCTGCCTTTGTGCTCTGCGCCGGTCATGTATTCGGTGATCCGCTTGAAGCGCTCCGCCTCAATGTAGCGGGGTTTGATTTCCAGGATGTCAACGGATTCAACCGTTTGCTTGCGCGTGGAGGCGCAAGATGCGCAGAGGAGACTTAAGAGGGCCAGAAAAAGAAGACGCATATTTGCACAGATTCGTGAGGGCTCGCCGCTTGTCAATAGTCGCTTGTTTGGGCGGGGTTGATTTGCGAGTCGTTTTTTGGGTTGTTTTAGGTCGGCCTGCAACTAGGGTGGACGCTGGTCAGTATTTACATGCTGCGAGCTGTCCTTACCTTTTTTTATATCACCACGACTACTTATGATGCGCCGTACATTTCTATTCCTCTCGTTCCTGCTGTCTTCTCAATTTATAGCCGCTGCGGAGCATGCCGATGTGGCTCATTTAAAGGGGATCGCTGCGCTGTATATGAACGTCGACACTTCGATGGCGACTGATATCCAATCGAGTGAACGATTGGATATGAATGATATCATGGAGCTGCAGTTGCGCCGCAGTGCGATTGATCTAAGTCCTTATGTCGTGAATCAACCTGAGGCGAACGTGCCGTTGGTCGAGCTTTCGATCGACACTTCGAGCCGTGTAGCTTCGGGGGAGTTTGAACTGGTCCTACGGTTACGTGATTTCGTGACGATTGATCGTAATCGCGAAAATACGGTGGCGACTGTGTTCGAAATTCGCCGCCGTGGCAGTTCCAATTCGAAGCACGTGGAAGTGATCAAAGCGGAGTTACGCGACCTGATGAGCGATTTTGTGGCTGCTTTTCGCCAAGCGAATCCAGTTCGGTAGGTGCTTGGCGGGCATGGTTGTCCGTTTGTACTTGTGGGCGTAAGCCTTGCGGCATGTCGGTTGTCCCTACCAGCTGCGTGTTGGGGCGACGCGTAGTGTCTCGTAGCGACTGGTGTCGACTTCCTGCACAAAGCGGCTGGGGTTGAGGCGTATCACGGTGTTGCCTTGCTGATTGAGCATCGGATAGGAGAGGTACAGCTCTTCCATTGCGCGGGTCACTGCCACGTAGAAGAGCCGACGTTCTTCTTCGAGGTCGCCGTCGTCGATGGTGCGCTTCAAAGGAAACAGTCCATCGGCGAGCCCGATGACGAACACGACTGGGAATTCGAGTCCTTTGGCCTGATGAATGGTGGTCAGGCGCAGGCAGTTGAGCGCCTCTTCGGGGGTGCGCTCATTGCTTTCGGAGGCGAGCAGCACCAGCTGCGCAAGAAGCTCTTGCATGGTGTCGAAGCGACTGGCGAAGCTGATCAGGCTTTGCAGGTCATCGGCACGATCGGTCCAGTCCGGATAGATCTCGCGGATGAACGAGCTGTACCAGCCATCCAGCGCGAGCTGTACGATCGCTTCGGGTGTTTCGCTGCTAAGTGCGGCCGCGACTTCGCGGATGGTCTCGGCCAATGAGGGCCACTCTTCCTTTGCGTCGTTGGGTACTTTTTTTAGCACCGCTTCGGAGGTAAGCACATCGCAAAAGTTCTTCTGCTCCTTTTCGGCCAGCTTTTTGGTAAATGCGTGAATGCGCTCTGCGGTCTTCGGCCCGACCTTCGGCAATAGGCAGGTGAAGCGGGCAAAGGCGGACACGTCCGCGGGGTTGGAGGCGAAGCGTAACTGCGCGGTAAAATCGCGGATGTGCGCTTGCTCGAAGAAACGCACCCCACTGGTTATTTGGTAGTCGATGCCGCGGCGGCCCAGCTCCATTTGCAGGTCCATTGCCTGGTAGTGCGCACGGTAGAGAATTGCGATGTCGGACAGGTCGCGGCCTTCATCGATCAGGCCTTCAATGCGCTGGATAATGAAGTTGGCCTGGCCGCGCGCATCCATACTCGGGGTGAAGTACGGTCTTTCGCCGTCCGGTCGCACCGCGCGCAGTTCCTTGGAGTAGCCCATGCCTGCCGGTTGGGAGCCGAGTACCGCGTTGGCAAATTCGAGAATCTGTGGGGAGCTGCGGTAGTTGGTTTCGATCTTATGAATCGTTGCCCCCGGATGGCGCTCAGTGAAGCGCATGATGTTATCGAAGTCGGCGCCGCGCCATGTGTAGATGCACTGGGCATCATCACCAACGGCCATGATCTGGTGGTGTACGCCGAGGATGTCGACAATCTCGGATTGGAGCCGGTTGGTGTCTTGGAACTCGTCGACTAAGATATGCTTGAAGCGCTCTTGGTAGTAGGCGGCGACCTCAGGGTGCTCACGCAGGAGTTTGAGTAAATACTCGAGCAGGTCGTCGTAGTCCACCACTTGGTGGTCGAGTTTGGTTTGTTTGTAGACCTCGTAGATGTCAGCGATTTTGCGGGCCATACCATCGAGGAACGGGTAGTGCTCGTCAGCTTCTTCGAATACCGTGCGGCAGGTGTTGCGCGCGTAGCTGATCATATTATGGACGACCTTGGGCTTCGGATTGTTCTTACCTTTGATAAATTTCGGGTCGACCTGGTTGATGGCGTTTTTGAGCAGGCTTTCCGCTTCGCTCGCGTCGAGGATGGTGTAGTTGCGCAGCAGGCCCACGGCTTCGCCATGCACGCGCAGGATACGCTGCGCGATACTGTGGAAAGTGCCGCCCCAGAGTTGATGGCGCCCGATGCCGGTGAGCTCTTCGACGCGTTCCAGCATCTCTTTGCCTGACTTGTTGGTAAACGTCAGCAGCAGTATCTCGTAGGGTTTGATGCCTTTGTGGAGTAGGTAGGCGACACGGTAGGTAAGGGTGCGTGTCTTTCCTGAGCCGGCGCCCGCCAAGACGAGTGCGGGGCCTGGTTCCGCGGTGACGGCGGCGTATTGCTCGTCGTTCAAGTCCGCGCGGAAATCGATCGGAGCAAATGCGCTTGATTCGGTGTCGTAGAAATCGGTCATCTGTAGTTATAAAGATGGTATAAACGGGGAGAGGGCAAAGTGAAAATGTGCATTGCGGGCTGTGCGGCGGTTTGAAGGGTTTCTTTTATCGTGATTCGCTGTACGTCAACGATTCTGGGTGTGTTTGGCGCCCATTTTGATTGCCGCGGGTTTGTTCGTGTCGCTAGTTATTTACCCATGCAAATTATTCCTTCCAGTATGCTTCCGGAGCGCGATGAAGTTGCCCTGCGTGTCTTCATGGAAGGCTGTCGTGAAACTGCACGGGAAAAGGGGCATTTTCAAATCGCGAGTATTTCGCTGGCAGTGAAGCACATCGCGCCGTTGGCGGTGCTGGAGTCGATTTATCAACCCAAAGAATTGCATTTTTATGTCGAGCGTGCGGCCGATGAGCAGGCGCTCGCCGGGGCCGAGGCGGTGGCTGCGGCGTCTTTTTCGGGACCCGATCGTTTTGAGCAGGCGCAAGCCTTTGCTGATGAGATCATGGACAACACGATTGTGGTGGGCGACCTGAATGAACCGTTCACTGGACCGCATTTTTTTACGGCATTCACGTTTAACGATACCGTGCCGGAGGGCAGTGCTTTTCCGCCTGCTACGATCTTCCTGCCGCGATGGCAGGTATCGCGCTCGAAGGGGAAGTATGGGGCCGTGGCGAATGTTCGGATCGATCCGCAGGCGGATATCGACCAGTTGGTCGCTCGTGTTTGGGGCGCGTATCAGAAATTTTCGGTGTTTGATTATACGCCTGAATCTCGGAGTGGTGACTCTGTTGTGGTTCCTTCAGTGGTGAGCCGCTCGGAGCTGGCTCCGGGATTGTATCCTCAGGCGGTGTCCAATGCGCTGCGCGACATTAAGGCCGAGGTTTATGAGAAGATCGTCTTAGCGCGGGGAATTCAGTTAAAAGCAGACCGGCCGTTGCAGCCTCTGGATGTGCTGAATCGCTTGCGTGAGCGTTTTACGGGTTGCTTTACTTTTTCTTTTGGAGGCGGCCAGGGGCGTAGCTTTATCGGAGCGTCGCCTGAGCGCTTGCTGAGTATTTGGAATGGGCGCTTGTTGACCGAAGCTATTGCTGGATCTGCCCCGAGGGGGGCGACTGCTGGCGAGGACGCCAAGTTTGCCCGCGACCTGCTCGATAGTGAGAAGGATCTACATGAACATGCCTGTGTGCGTGATTCGATTTTGCGTCGCTTGAAATCAGTCGGAGTCTTGGGGCGTGCGGAGTCGGCGCCGCAGCTTTTACCGCTGGCCAATGTGCAACACTTGAAAACCGCGATCGAAGCCGAAGTCGGCAATGAAGTGCATTTACTCGATATCTTACAGGAACTGCACCCCACGCCCGCAGTTGGCGGCTCGCCTCGCGAGGCAGCAGTGCCGCGGATTGCCGATTTGGAGCAGATAGACCGCGGGCTCTACTCCGGCGTGGTCGGTTGGTTTAATCATTTGAACGAGGGGGAGATGATCGTCGGTATTCGTTCGGCCCTGATTGAGGGCGCGGATGCTTGTTTATATGCGGGCGCTGGCATCGTGGCAGGGTCGGCGCCTGAAAAAGAGATGCGCGAAACCGAGTTGAAGCTAGCTGCGTTGCTCGACGTCTTGACTTGAGCGGATTGTCGCGCCAGTGATCTGCTCCCGCAATGCAGGCATGTGCGGTGTTGCTAGGGGTGGACCATCGACGATAGACCCAAAAAAAGCCCGCTTGGGCGGGCTTCGAATTGGCAGGCTCACAGGGATTTGAACCCCGACTGAAGGTATCAGAAACCTTAGTGCTACCATTACACCATGAGCCCACATTTTCAAAAGAAAAAGCGCAGCATGGTCGCTGCGCTTTGTCCGTCAAGCCGTTAAGAAAAGATTTCGTGGTAGCAAATTAAGAGGCTTCGCGCGCCTTAATTTGTTTGCTGAGCTTTTTGTAGAAGTTGGGGCCGTGGATTTCGCGCATCATTTTGCGGCGATGCTCGACTGCCATTTTGAAGGACTTCTTCTCGCCGTATTTTTTGATCGAGAAAGACGTGCACTTCTGTACCCCAGGCTCTGGGCGCCAGCTGACAGAGTAGCATTCATGCTTGGTGCCGTTGGGGCCGATTTTGGTGGTACGTGACACACCAAGCTCGCCAGTCGTGTTGCGCGAGTCGGAGACTACAATTCGGCGTTGACGTGGTTTTTTCGGGATCGCTTCGAGTTCTTCATTGAGTTCGTCGCGGTAGGTTTTGGCTAATTTCTGAGCCTTGCCCTTGCCTCCGCATTTGCGGTCACTAAAGAGCTTTGAGTATGTCTTACCGTTGCGGTAGCCACGGACGAACCATCCGTGAGTAGATCCGGAGTCGATGCGGCTGATGCCTTTGTTAGCTTTTGAACGTGCCATAGTTTTAAGAGTTAGATAGTTTTATATGAGGTTGAAAATAAACCTCTTGTGTATAATAATAAGATATACTAATGGAGGTTTTTATCAAACAGACATTAGACGAAAGCGGTATTCTTTTGGAAAAAATAGTAATTTAATTTTGCAATAAATTAGTTATTAGTTATAGATAGCGGCATAAATGCGATTCATTCGCAAGTAAAAGGTTACCACGTAGTGATATTAATTTGCTTATCTTGGGATATCCTAGCGCTGGGTTTATAAACAGCTTTATTATCACTTTAGGGAGTCATTTTATTTAAAATAGTTACTATAAAGTAAACGGGTTTGTCTGATTTTACTTACAGGTGTATATAATTTGCCTTGGTTCGCTCGCTGCCTAGGTTGATCGATATGATTCAATCTGTTGAAATCAAGGTTTGTGGTATGACTCGTGAGCAAGACGTGGATCTCGCTCTTTCGTTGGGGGCGGATTTTCTGGGTTTTATTGTTTATCCCAAGTCACCGCGCGGACTGACGTTGGCGCAAGCCGCGCGCCTGGCTGCTCGGGTGCCTGAGGGGCAACGGGTGGTGGTTGATGTGGAGCCTAGCGTCGACGCTCTCAAAAGCTATCGGGATGCGGGGTTTGATCGCTTCCAGATACATACCGGTCTGCCGATCAGCCTGCCGACTGTAGCGGCATGGTCGGATGTCGCTAGGCGTGAGCGCTTGTGGCTGGCTCCGCGCTTATCCTCTGAAGAGGTGTTTCCTGAGTGCATATTGGAATACGCTGATACGGTCCTGTTGGATACGTATTCTAAACAACAGGTCGGAGGCACGGGGCAAACCGGAGACTTTAAGCGGTTTGCTGGTTTGAAACAGCAGTATGCGGACGCGCAGTGGGTTCTAGCTGGCGGACTGACACCTTCGAATGTCATCGATGCCATGACTCGCTCCGGTACTCAACACATTGATGTGAACAGCGGCGTCGAAAGTGCTCCGGGCATTAAAGACCCTGAGAAGCTACGTGAGCTTTTCCGGGTCTTGCGTGTCGATTAATGTGAGCGTGGTGCTTACTGGATTGGCTGTCGGCCCAGTGTGCCGATCAAATCCGCTAGGTGTTGCGCGGATTTGACTCGGTCGAGCTGTGCTTTCGCTGCGGTGAGGCGCGATTCGATGTCGAGGCGCTGTGCCACGCTGGAGTGGGATTCCTTGGCCAGGAAGTGTTTAAGGTAGTCCACATGTGCGGTCCAAGACTGAGTGTCTTGCGCCTGCTGGCTTTTGAGGCGTGCGTGATACCAGTCGCTCTTGAGCATGGAATCACGCGTGAAGCGTCCACGGATTTCATCTGAGTCGAGGCCTTTGCCTTCGTACTCGCCGTAAGCCATGATGTGTAACAGTGCTTTGAGTGGCGGGCAGGCTTGCTCGATCGATCCGTCCTCGAAGTAATTTAGGGCGGCTTCTTTGTGGGCAGCGATGATGGTCTTCATACCGGTGACGAAGGTCTCCATGTCCTGCAGTTCAGGCTTAAGCATTTCCTCGTTCAGCACGGTCTCCGGGTTATTAAAAACGCGTCCGAAGAAGATGCGTACAAACTTGGCGGTAATGCGGTAGCCGATGCGACTTGCCTGAATGAGTTCACCATGGTGTTCGAAGTCTTCGACTTTTTCGAGGAAGCCGTGCTCGATGAGGAATTTAGGATCGGCTTCCTGTGGCTTTAAATGGCACCAGATCTCTGGGACGAGTAGGCTGATGTCGTGATCGACGCGGTAGTTAGGGCCAACATAGCCTGCTGCCGTGATGAACGCTGGTTGCTCTGTCGCGAGGTAGGCGACGAGCGCGTTGTTTATATCGTAAATCGGGGGGAGGGCATTGAATGGACCTTTTGTGAGTGCGCCTTCAGAGCCGGCTCCTGTGGTCGATGGTGACTTGCCTGTGATGCTCGCGATGAACTCCATGAACAATTCGGGCAGTTCCATATGGTGGATCGGGCTGTTGACGCACAGCGGCTTGACGCCTGCCTCGGGCTCAGCCGGGTTGTTGCGGCGCCCTGGAAGGATCGATGTAACCGGGCGAAGCAGCGGAGAATGTGCGTCTTGGCGGCGGCAAAGGCGCGAGCTCATATCAGCCAAATAGACCGAGCGCTGGTCGCGTAGATCCGGGCGCACTTGCAAGTAACGTGGATTCTTGGTCGGCTTGCCATCGACCAGGCGAGGGTTCGCATTGGTCGAGTAATAGTCCGGAGAGGTGCCGGCATCGAACGCGCGGATCATGTTTTGCATCGGCTGAGTATATTGGCCGAAACGAATGGCGTCTTCGATTTCCTCTCGCGCGTCCTCGCGGGTCAATGGCTCATAGTTACTCAGGAAACTGCCAGCGGAGCTGAGGTCGATTTCGGCCTGTTTGTCGTAGCCGCGGATAATCGCGTCGTCTGGGCGTTGAAAGAAGCGGTACTCGCAATTGTGCACGAATTTAGCCGAGGGGGCCGTCCAGCCGGGAGGCAGGTTTTTCAGTTGCCGCGTCGGTGCAACCACGGATGCGGTGATATCATCCTCCAGCGAGATTTTCGCCGCCGGCATGAAGTCCTTGCGCAGTCCGAAGGTCCGCCATGCGCCGTCTTGCGTGTAACCGACTCGCAGGTATTGCGTGAGCATTTGTTGCTCGCGGTAGCGCAGGATATTTCCTGGCTCACCGTTGATGAGGTCGACATTAAAGCGCTGACGCCAATCACTGCCCCAGTGATCTTTGTATAACCGTTTGATAATAAGAACCAGCTCTTTGACTTGCTGGGGAATGCTTTTAAGCCATGTGTTGTATTCATCCGTGTAGTCTACTTCCGACGGAGTGAGCAATTTGATCACGGAGCCGAGGGAACGATCCTTGGTCAAAATCGAGCGCGATGGAGTGGTCTTTGTTAGCCTGCTCTTGAAGCGGTCGCCAAAGTCTTTATTGATGATGTGTTCTGCGAGATCAAAGTCCTGTTGGAAGTGACTGACGAACACTGGGCCAGAGATGATGGCGTCAGTAATAGACTTAGAGATCTCGGATTTACCGCCGCCGGAGACGGTCGAGGGCTTGTGGCAGACGCGGCTTTCGGCGGTGTGGCCCACGAGGCGCCAGCGACGACCTTCCGCGGGCTTGACCATTTGCACTTTGTAGCCAGATGGCAGGACGTAGGTGATGTTGGGGAGCAGCTTGATCGTCTGTTGGCTGCCATCTTGACACCATTTAATACGTTGGCAATTGAGTTCAATGCGCGCATCTTCGGGGATGTAGAGGATGTCCTTGAATTTCTTATCGATTGCGTAGCCCTCTGGCTTGAAGTCGATTAGGTCGGTGTAGCGTTCGACCAATCCAGCAAAGGTTTGATCCACTTTATGGTAGTATTGGCTGAGCTGAAAGTCCTCGCCCAGGTCGTAACCAGTGAAGGCGAGTGTGCCACCTGCATGCTCTTCTTCGGCTAGGCCATGTAGATTTGCCGCAAAGCCGATCTGTGTTTTTACCTCTTTCTTGCAATAGCCGAAGTAGTTATCTGCGATGGCTGTGACGATGCGCCCGGAGGCATCGCGGCAAGTGATCTTGAAGGCGCCGCCTTCGTTGTAGAGTTCGTCCTCTTCCTCCCAGCACATGCCGTCGCGTTTTTGGCGCTCGGTGGCTTCAGTGGTGTGGGGTAGGCCGAGTTCTACTTTGGTCGTTCCAATCAGGTGCGGAGCGAGGATTACGCAACCAGTGTGACCGGACCAATGCGCTGGATCGAGCCCCGCATCGTTTTCGGCAATGAATGGATCGCCGCTGTTGCCAAAAATGGATTCCACAAAATCGAGATTGCTGACCAAATTGCCGGGCGCAAAGAAACGCACTTCCATTGTCTTTTGCTGACAGAAGCCATCCACTTCTGGCACCACGACGGGGCGTAGAAGCAGCGAGACCCATGCCTTCGCAGGAGCCGTTTCGTTGGCGAGAAAGGGTAAGACTGTTTGCTCTTCAGGGGAGTTGAGTGCTTTCGCCAGCAGGCGTGCGGCTGCGAGCTGTGGTACTGCCTTTTTGTCGTTTGGAATCGGCAAGCCACCTTCCGTGACGTGGAAGACGCCCTTGGTCGTGCGGCGATCACTCTTTGGATTGTGCAGCACGCCTTGCTGGATGCGGTAAGAGTCGATGATATTGGACGAAAAATGGTCGCCTTTCGCGGGCAGCGAAAGTGTCCGCGCCACACCATGACGATCCAGAATCAAAGTGTTGTTCGGCAGATGTGGTATTTCACGCAAATCAAGGTTCGAGAAGAAGTTCGTTAGAAAGCTTTGAATGCGCTGGTCGCAGGGAGGTAAGTAGTCGGCCAACAGGCGAGATTTCTCTTGATAGCTTGCTAGTAGGGATTGGCTGAGGCCGAAGAATTCCGAGTTTGAGAGATCACCGAAGACCGGCTGGCCGATCGCGGTCAATTTCAAGTTAACATACTCCAGCAGTGACTTTTGGTCGTAAACTGCTTCTGCTGTGTCTGGGTCTAGGCCGAGTTGCGTTTTGAATTCCATAAGTGGACCTATTATTCGATTTCTAATTAAATGGAGCCTTTCGATTAGGGAATCTGCCGGACGGCTCTTTCCTTTGCCTGTATCGCAATCAAGGTACATTAAATTTTTAATGATTCAAAACCTGTGATGTGATAGTCCTTCTGGATTAGCTTGTCTTACTTTGAGTTAATGAAGCATTAACGAATGTACTTTATTTTTCGGTTTTTAGCCGTCCGCTTGTGGTAAGTATCTCTTATTGGTGACCTTTTGGATGCGCCGCATTCCTCCGTTAGCTCGTTAAACGCTTCAATTTCAGTGTGAAAGAGGCTCAGCCCGCCAGTTTGTTGCAACGCAGAGTCGGGCACGCAAGCTGATGAGGATAGAACTTTTAAAGTCCGTGTGGTTCGCTATGCTGCCCCGCAAATGCCTGAGCCGCTCACAGACTTCCCGTGCATGAATGTGCGAATACGTTCCTACGGAGAGCGCGGCTATCTGCTGGATACGTTGAGTGATACGGCACGTTTGTTGGTTGAGCGCGCATTGGACTTGGCGCCCCCGCAGGCCTACGAGGAAGCGGTTCCGGGCACGGATAATTTACTGCTGCTGTTTACGCGGCCGATCGCACTCTCCGCGTTGCGGGAATGGCTGGACCAGCTGCAGGGCAAGGGCTCGATGCGCAAACCGCGCAGCCACTGCCACGAAGTGCCTGTGGTGTATGATGGGCCTGATTTGAAAGCGGTGGCGCAGGCGACCGGTTTGAGTGAGGCGCAGGTAGTCGCGATGCATGCAGCGCCGCAATATTGTGTGCGGATGATGGGCTTCGCGCCGGGCTTTCCTTACCTTGATGGGCTCGACCCGCGTCTGCATTTGGAGCGCAAGGCCTCACCGCGTGATCGGATCGAACCTGGTGCAGTGGCGATCGGTGGCAGTCATGCCGGGATTTATTCGGTGGCGAGCCCGGGCGGGTGGCATCTGTTGGGGCGCACCGACCTGGCACTGTTTCAACCGCAGAATGCCAAGGGCGCACTGTGTGAGTCGCGCGCGATCTTTGCCTTCGCGCCCGGAGATCGATTGAAATTTAAACCAGTGTCAGCTTGAGGCGCAGCCATGCACAGCATTGAAATCATATCCACGGGCGTGGGCCTATCGATTCAGGACCGCGGGCGCTCGGGCTGGCGACGTTTTGGCGTGCCGCCGGGCGGTGCGATGGACCGCTGCTCAGCGCAGGCGGCCAATCAGTTGCTGGGCAATCGTCCGGACGCGCCGGTTTTGGAAATCTTACTGCAAGGCGCGAAGCTACGTATTTTTCAAGATACTTGGATAGCACTGGCGGGAGCAGATTTAGGCTGCAAGTTGGCGGTGTGGAGCGCCCGCGAAATCAAGGCTGGTACGGTGCTGAGTTTTCCCCAGAACCGTGCGGGGCTATGGGCGTATCTCGCGGTGCCGGGCGGTTTTGCCGTCGATACATGGTTCGGCAGCGCGTCGGTCGATGCGCGCAATGGGTTGGGGCGGTCGTTGCAGCCTGGTTGTCAGTTGTCTGCACAGTTGCGGGAGCCGAATGTTTCGCTGGATCGAGTGGGACGGCGTCTGCTCGCAGCAGATCAGCAACGTGATTTTTCCACGCCAATGAATTTTGAGTTGTTACGGGGGCCGCAATTTGAGTCGTTTACAGAGCAAGCGCGCGAGCAGTTTTTTAGCGCCGAATGGACAGTGTCAGCGCGCTCGGATCGCACCGGATTTAGGCTCGAAGGCCCTGTGTTAGAAGTGCCAGATTCGATTCGCAGCGAGCCTGTCTTGCCAGGCAGTTTTCAAATCCCAGGCAATGGTCAACCGATCGTTACGATGGTCGACGGGCCGACCGTCGGCGGGTATGCAAAAATCGCCGTATTAAAAGAAGCAGATATCGATTGGTTGGCACAATGCCGACCGGGGTCTAAGATAAGGTTTAACTTGTCTTAAGGAGTTGGGGCTGATTTGGGTATTCACTTGTTTAGATTTGGCCATTTAAGCCTTAAGATGCGCCCTGCCTGAGCCTCTTAAGGCTGCTGTCTAATGGCGATTTTAAATGGGTAATTTAAAAGGTAACGAGATGCCGCTTTCTTGTCCCATGGATCGTTAGATTTGTCTCCCTGTTGATGCCAGAGATGTCCATGGGAAACGGCGCCACCCTATGGGCGGTCTTGATTTGAAGACTCGTCGCTTGAATGACGATGTCCTGCCTTTTGAGTCTCAGCCTTCTTTACGCGGATCTTCAGGCCGTTTACAGTTTTGTTATTTAGGTTTTTGACGGCAGCTTTTGCTTCACCAGGTTTCTGCATCTCAATAAAACCAAAACCTTTAGACGTGCCACTCTTTTGATCCATTACCAAGCTGCATTTTTGAACAGTGCCAAATTCTTGAAACAACTTTTCAAGTTCTGCTGCTGTAGTAAGTCGATTCAGATTGCGTATTAATAATTTCATATATTTCCCGATCAGGGTTGTTAGCGAAGCATAAGCTGCGATTTTTTCAATAAAGTCGAGGCGTATCGATGGAGTGAAAGTGGGACACACTCCTTCTTCATTATCTATCACAATTAACCGATCACCTCGATTATACCACCCCCTTATATCCGCATCTACAGATCTGAATTTTGATCACACAAAGGCACTAAGAACGCATGTTCTATGCAGCGGTCCTAGCTTAGCGGTTCTACGTCTTTCGTGAAGCGGAAATTAGGGGTTTTCATCATTTCTCTAGTCTTTCCAATATCGATTTATGCTTCGTTTGGGCGAAAGCGATGAGTGAGTCCTTTGAGGAAATTACGCAGGAATTGATCACCGCATTTCATGAAATGCTTGTGCGACGGTGCTCGAAAGAGGGCGCTTAGTTCGCTTTTTGAGATGGAAAGCCCTACGCTTTCTATGGTGTTGATGAGGTCAGTATCTCTCATCTCAAAGGCGATTCGCAATTTCCTTAGGATCGTATTGTTGTCGATCGTCGAGGTGAGGAATTTCTGGCCGGGTCCATCGCCAGGTCCGCGACGTTGCAGAATCAGTCCATCTAAAAATGCGTGAATGGTTTTCGCGGGGCATTCGATAAATCCTTCATCTTCTTCGTTTTTCAGGAGATCCACCACATCGAGGATCGTCAGTTCTACGCCACCTGATTGAATCATTTGCAGCACTTCTTTGTTTTTAATTTCAAGAGTGTAGCGCACGCTTTTCATCACTTCGTTGTTCGTCATGCTGTATTTATTATTAGATTCGTTAGCGTCTGCAATCTTTCTAGGCGATGCAGATAAATAGTGGCTTTTGCCACGCTGTTGGATGCCTGTAGGGGCACCGTCCGCGGATGGGCGGATGGGCGGATGGGCGCAGGGGCGTTGTCAATCGCCGCCGAGCGCGATGGTCTTGATGCGCGTGGCCACCAAAATGCGCAAGATATACAAAAAAGAACAGAGTCTACGTGTGTCATTTGAACCGTGAATGGTTTTTGGCCTTTTGCCCTTCTTTGCGGCCTTTGATCCATTTATGTCTCAAAACGGGTCGAGCGTTTAAAATAAAGGTCCTGCCTATTCCGATGTAATTCCTGCTTTCACGTGCGCTTACTATCTTCCTGACGAAGGGGCTGATTTCATAGCTACGCTTATAACCCTATCTGGATGTAAGATGAGC
>Ga0209715_1002082_pt1 | contig 15685 bp, 15 predicted proteins | sample COGITO_mtgs_1205_2_FD_184809 | JGI IMG/M metagenome (GOLD analysis project Ga0209715, IMG submission 184809) | Pelagic marine microbial communities from North Sea - COGITO_mtgs_120503 (SPAdes) (version 2) | ecosystem: Environmental > Aquatic > Marine > Epipelagic ...
CTTTAGATGTTACTCCTAAAGGAAGTTGGCCATTAACATTTATTCTAAAGTTTTTTGCTTTTTGTTGAACCAATGTTTGTGTTGCTAAAACATGTTCAACTTCAGATGTTCCAATACCAAATGCTAAAGCACCAAATGCACCATGAGTTGCTGTATGACTATCACCACATACAATTACTGTTCCAGGTTGAGTAAAGCCTTGCTCAGGTCCAATTATATGAACGATACCTTGTCTTTTATCGTCCATTCCAAAAAGTTGTACTCCAAATTCTTTACAGTTAGCTTCAAGAGTATCAACTTGTATTTTTGACTCCGCATCAGCTATTCCTTTGGTTCTATCTGTTGTTGGTACATTATGATCAGCTACAGCTAAAGTTAAATTGGGATGTCTAACTTTTCTATTGGAGTTCCTTAAACCTTCAAAAGCTTGTGGGCTTGTTACTTCATGAACCAAATGTCTATCAACAAACAGCAATGCTGTTCCATCATCTTGTTGATCAACTAGGTGATCATTCCAAATTTTATCGTAAAGAGTAGTGGACATTGAAAAAAAAATTATTTTTTTTCTGAAGGGCTTTCTGATTTCTGTTCATCTTTAGCTGCTTCAGTCGCTGGAGCTTCTTCTTTAGGAGCTTGTGCTTCTGGTGCTGCCTCTACCGCTTGAGCTTCTTCTTTAGGAGCTTCTGCTGCTGGGGCTACATTTTCTTCAGTAACAGTCTCAGGTTTTACATCAACATCAATTCCAATTTTTTTTCTAATCTTCTCTGCAATTCTTGCTGATTTACCAGTTCTGTCTCTTAGATAATATAATTTAGCTCTTCTTACTTTTCCTGATCTTATAACTTTAATTGAATCGATTAGTGTTCCATATAATGGAAAAGTTCTTTCAACACCTTCACCAAAAGAAATTTTTCTAACTGTAAAAGATGAATTTAAATCTCTACTTTTTTTAGCAATACACACACCTTCAAAATATTGAATTCTCTCTTTTTTACCTTCAGTAATTCTAACACCAACTTTAACAACATCTCCAGGATAGAAATCTGGAATTTTTTTCTCTGATAGTATTTTTTTAACGTTATGTTGGTTTATTTCTTCAATTGTTTTCATATTAATATTTATCAAGTTAATTCTTCTTATATTTTTGCCATAAATCTGGTCTTCGGACGCGTGTTATAGCCTCAGATTGAGATAAACGCCAGTCTTTAATTTTACTGTGATCACCAGATAATAGTACCTCAGGAACAGCTTTTTCCTCCCAAATTTGAGGTTTTGTGTACTGTGGATACTCTAATAACCCATTTTCAAAACTTTCATCTAACCTTGAATTTTCATTACCTAAAACTCCAGGCAAAAGTCTTAATATACTATCAATCACAACAAATGCAGCGGTCTCTCCCCCCGATAAAATATAGTCTCCAATGCTTATCTCCTCTATGTTTCGAGTAGATAATACTCTTTCATCAACACCTTCGAAATGACCACAAATAAAAGATACTGACTTCTCATTAGATAATTCTTGAGCATAATTTTGATCAAATTTTTTACCTTTAGGTGATAAATAAATTACTTTTTCACCTTCAATTTTATTTTGATCTAAAGATTTTGCTAGAACATCCGCTTTTAAAAGCATTCCTGAACCTCCGCCATAAGGAGTGTCATCAACTGTTTTGTGTTTATCTTCAGCTGCATCTCTAATGTTAACAATATTTAAGTTCCACAACTTTTTAGATAAAGCTTTCCCATATAGGCCTTTAGATAAAGGCCCAGGAAAAACTTCTGGATAAAGTGTAAACACTTGAGCTTGCCACATAAATAATCTTTAAATTATTTTTGTTCCTCTTTAGGAGCTTCTGCTGCTGGAGCTTCTTCTTTAGGAGCTTCTGCTGCTGGTGCCGCTTCTGCTGCTGGAGCTTCTTCTTTAGGAGCTTCTGCTGCTGGTGCCGCTTCTGCTGCTGGAGCTGCTGCTTTCGGTGCAGCTGCCGGAGCTTCTTCACCTTCTTTTTTTCTCTCTTTTTTTGGAACTGCTTTTTTAGGGTTATTACCATTTGCAGGCATTGGCATTAATTCATTTTCACCCAAAATTCTTGCAACTCTAGTTGTTGGCTGAGCACCTTGACCTAACCAATACTTAATTCTTTCAGCTTCAAGACCAACTCTCTCTTTTTTATCTTTAGGTAAAAGAGGATTAAAAAATCCTACTTTTTCAATAAATCTTCCATCTCTTGCAAAACGGCTATCTGCTACAACAACTTTGTAAACAGGTCGTTTCTTTGTTCCACCTCTTGATAATCTTAATTTTAACATTCGTTCTCCTTTTTATTATTTTAATTGATTAAATAGCTCTGGCGGTATTCCTTTATCAGACATACCTTTCAGATTTCCTTTTGACATCTTCTTCATCATTTCAGACATCATTTTAAATTGCTTAAGCAATTTATTGATAGTGGCCGGATCTGTGCCAGAGCCATTAGCAATTCTTTTTTTTCTAGAACCATCGATAAGTTTTGGGTTCTCTCTTTCTCTTTTAGTCATCGACAAAATAATCGCTTCATTTTTAGTAATAATACTTTCATCAATTCCAGCTGAGTCCATTTGAGATTTCATTTTTGAAACTCCTGGCATAAAAGACATTATTCCCTCGATACCACCCATTTTTTTCATTTGTCTCAACTGAGTTAAATAATCTTGCATGGAAAATTGACCTTTTTTTAAATTTTCCTCTGCTTTTTTAATATTCTCTTCACCTAAATCTTGTGCAGCTTTTTCTACAAGAGATACAATATCTCCCATTCCAAGAATTCTGTTAGCTATTCTGTCAGGGTGAAATACCTCAAGATTATCAACTTTTTCTCCAATACCTAAAAATTTAATTGGAACATCGGAAACATATTTCATACTAACAGCAGCACCACCTCTGGCATCCCCATCTGCTCTAGTTAAAATTATTCCAGAAAGATTAACTGTATTTTTAAATTCTTTTGCTACAGATGCTGCTACTTGTCCTGTTAATGAGTCTGCAACTAAAAATGTTTCTGTAGGGTTTATTACATTTTCAATTTGCTTAATTTCACTCATCATTTGTAAATCAATTTGAGTTCTACCAGCAGTATCAAATAAAATAATTTCAGCTCCATTTAAATTGGCCGCACTAATTGCTCTTTGACAGATATCTGTTGGTTGCTGACCCTCAATAATAGGTAATGTTAAAATATTATTTTGCTCTCCAAGTGATCTAAGTTGTTCTTGCGCAGCTGGTCTATAAATATCAAGACTGACCATCATTACTTTTTTCTTTTTATTGGTCTCTAAATATTTTGCTAATTTTGCAGTTGTAGTTGTTTTTCCTGACCCTTGTAATCCAACAAGCATCATAGGAACTGGTGGCACAGCATTAAGATTTATCTCATTATTTGATCCTCCTAATAGATTAACCAACTCATCATAAACAATTTTAACAACCATATCCCCGGGAGAAGTTGATCTGATGATTTCTTGACCTAGAACTTTTGGTTTTACATTTTCAATGAAATCTTTAGCTACTTCTAAAGTAACGTCAGCCTCTAACAGGGCCTGTCTGATACCTCTTAGTCCCTCATCTACTTGAGCTTCATCAAGTGAAGGAGCCTTTTTTAAAGAAGAAAAAATTTCTTCGAATTTACTTGTTAAGTTTTCAAACATAATTATTACGCACAGCAGTAATCGCACTAGTGGGCGAAGCCTCGCTGACTAGTGTCGATCTCTTTGTTTCCAAAGACACCGCAAAGTTAATGTTTTTGCGGAAACGGCAACAACCTATAATAGAGGTTCAAAAAGTCAATAAATAAGTTAAATATCTATGTATGGATATTAAAGCTTTTAAAATGGATGGTTTAGGCAATGATTTTGTAATTATTGATCAAAGAAATCAAAATTATAATCTCACAAAAGATCAAATTATTAAAATTTGTGATCGTAATTTTATTGGATGTGATCAGCTAATTTTTATCCAAAAAAGTGATAAGAAAGATGCTGAATTGGCATTCTATAATTCAGACGGAAGTGTTTCTGGTGCTTGTGGAAATGGTACTAGATGTGTAGCTGATCTTTTATCAAAAGAAAATAATGATAAAGAAATTATACTTTGGACTTCTTCTGGGGAGTTAAAATCAAAAATTTTAGATAATAATTTAGTGGAAACTGAAATTGGAATCCCAAAAACTAATTGGGATGAAATTCCATTAATCAAAAATTTAGATACAAAAAACTTAAACATTAAAATTGTTAACAAAAATAATGCTGAACATATAGGTGGTACTTCTATTAATGTTGGAAATCCTCATGTTGTCTTTTTTGTAGATAATATTGAGGACTATGACCTAAAAAAAATTGGACCTGAAATAGAAAATCATAATTATTTTCCAGAAAAATGTAATGTCACTCTTGCAAAGGTTATTAGTAGAAAATTAATTAAAGTTAAAGTTTGGGAAAGAGGAGCTGGACTAACAAAGGCATGTGGAACAGCGGCATGTGCTACAGCTGTAGCCGCAAACATTAATGGATTAACTGATAAAAAAACTGATATTGAATTTGCATTAGGTAAATTATCAATATCAATTGATGCAAATAATAGTGTTCATATGAAAGGGCCTGTCTCAGATATTAAAAATATTGAGATTAATATTTAATGGGAATTTTTGATAAATTTAAATCTGGTTTTAAAAAAAGTGCGTCTGCTTTTACGTCTGGCTTAAGAGATATAGTTGTAAAAAAAGAAATAGACGACAAAACTTTGGATAGAATTGAAGAATATTTAATTCAATCTGATGTTGGAATTGTAGCTGCATCTGAAATTAAGGAAATAATTTCAGATAGTAAAATTGATCCAAGTAAAGATATTACTGATGAAATAACTATTATTCTCAAAGAGTATATTGTTTCTTTGATGAAGCCTCTTGAAAATACTTCTTTTTTTCAAAAGAAAGAAAAAATTAATGCCACATTAGTTTCGGGTGTTAATGGAGTTGGAAAAACAACAACTATTGGAAAAATTAGTAAAATATTAAAAGCAAATGGAAATAAAGTCATGCTGGCAGCATCTGATACCTTTAGGGCTGCAGCAATTGAACAATTAGAAAATTGGGCAAATAAAGTAGAAGTTGAGATAACAAAATCTTCCCAAGGTGCAGACCCTGCATCTGTTGCCTATAAAGCTATTGAAGAAGCAATTGCTAATAATTTTAATCAAGTCTTAATTGATACTGCGGGAAGATTACAAAATAAAAAAAATTTAATGGAAGAATATAAAAAAATAGCAAATGTAACAAAAAAAATAGATCCTGAAGCTCCTCACGACGTAATTTTAGTTTTAGATGCTACCTCAGGTCAAAATGTAATCAATCAAGTTGAAGAATTTAATAAAATTATTCCAATCACTGGTCTTATTATGACAAAACTTGATGGTACTGCTAAAGGGGGAATTCTTCTAGCTGTTGCTAAAAAATATAAGCTTCCAATTATTGCTCTTGGCTTAGGAGAGAAAGAAGATGATCTGCAAATTTTTGAAGCAGAAAAATTTGCTGAAGCTTTTACTCAAATTAATTGATTAAAGTGCTTGATATTAAAGGCTTATAGAAGGTGCACTTATAATTCTCTTTGAAATTATCATGTCCACAATTCTTAGCTATCGATGAAATAATAAAATCAAATTTTCCATTTTTTGGATAAAGTTCTAATTTTTTTTCTCTTATATCAAATTTAAAATTAGCATTTAAGCTTTTAACAGCACTAATCATAACTAATGTCTTGTTATCCTTTAAAAGATAATAAGCAAAATCATCAGGAAAAACTGGAAAATCATATTCTTCAAGAAAATATTTTGCTCTAGAAGGAAACCACTCATAAGAAATTAGTGGAAACGAAGTTTTTGTTTTATAATCATATATATAAAGATCTTTGGGATAGTCATTTATATAATTACTGTTTTCTCCTCTGGCCAATATAGCCTTCTCTCTAGTTTTAAAATATAAAGCAAAATTTTTATTATGTGAATTCATCTGATCTATATGAAATAAATTATCAACTAATGATTTATTTTCTTGGGTTAGACCAAGATTTTTAAAAGATAAAAAAATAATAAATACTAAAAGTGTTTTTTTCACACATTATATTTAATTAAAGAATTTGTGTTATGTTTGTTTGGAATGTGGCTTAATTTAAACTTTTAATAAATGTTTTTAGCACAGATACAAGCTTTTCATCATATTCCATCATATGATCGTCAAATTTTGTAAAATATGAATACTTAGGTTGATTGGCAATTTCATAAATTTTTTTGCCCATCCAAAAAGGAACAATTTGATCAACCTCACCATGCATAACTAAAACTGGGGTATTAATATTTTTAATTTTATTTTGATTGTCATACTTATCTTTTAATAAAATAGACACTGGAATATATGGATAAAAATTTTTTGCAGCATCTACCATTGATGTAAAAGGTGTCTCGAGTACCAATCCAGCATAATTATTACTTTGCGCAATCTCAGTTGCAACACCCGTTCCAAGAGACTCTCCATAAAGAATTATATCTTTTTCTGTTAAGCCTAATTTTTTAAGCCATAAAATGGTGCTATTTGCATCTATATAAAGTCCTTCTTCAGAGGGTTTTCCTTTGTTTCCACTAAAACCTCGCCAAGCTATTATTAAAAAATTAACATCCATATCTTTAAAGTGGTTTAATTTATGAATTCTATTTTCAAGTGTCCCAGCATTACCGTGAAAATAAACAATTGTTTTGAATTTTTTGAGATCTTTTTTATGAAACCAACCTAATAGATTTATGTTATCTGGGGTTATAATATTAACTTTTTCTACTTCAACTTCCATTCTGTCTCCAGAATAATTATTTTCTAAAGGATGATACATTAAACTTCTTTGAAAAATAAAAAGTAAAATTAAAACCGAAACATAAATAGCAATTATTCCAATAATAAATTCCAAATATAAATTCCTACGTTTTAGTTTCATAATTTTTTTTAGCTAAATAAACACCAAAGAATACTAAAACTGTACCTAAATAATGAAAGGTCTCAAGCTTTTCATCAAAAAATATAAACCCATAAATGGCAGCATAAATTGTAAAAACATAAAGTGTAAAACCAGTTAAGGAAGCTCCCAAACTTTTTTGAGCCTGGGTATAAAGAGTAAATGCAATTATCCCTGGAGATATTGCAGCAAATAAAACCCATAAAAAAAATTGTGAATTAAATACAGTTCTTTGAACAACTACTTCTTCGATTATATAAAACGGTAATAAGCTTATTGCTCCAAAAAAAGCAACTAATGTAAATCTTTGAAAAATAGGCAATTGCGACTTCCAATAAAAAAGATAAATAGAATAAAGAGCCCAACCAATAGCTGCAGCTAACATCCATAGATCACCTATTGTAAAATTTAAATTTAATAATAAATTTAAATCACCCTTAATAATAATTGCAAAAACCCCAATTAAGCAAGAAACTAAGCCAATAATTTTAGTAAGATTGATTTTTTCATTAAAGAAAATTGCTGATATCATAATTATAAATATAGGTGATGATGTGTAAATAATTCCCATATTTGTAACGGTTGTTGTTTCACCTGCCAAAAAAGGGAATGCTCCGCAAACACCACATCCCATTGCACCTAAAAAGAAAAGTTTTTTAAATTCTTTTTTTATTATTTTCGAATTTTTGATTAATAATGAATAAGTAAAAGGTAAAAGTAACAAAACAACTACAGCCCATCTCCAAAATGCCAGCGAGATCGGAGGTACATACTCAACTCCACCTCTTGCAACTATTAAATTTGAAGCCATAAAGACTGGCTGAATAAAAAGTAATAAAAAAGGTAAATAACTATTTTTAGAATTTTTCATTTTAAAAAATTAAGATTTTTTATTAATGATTAAAAAAAATATATAAGAAATTAAACTTAACAATAAGAAAAATGAAAAAGCTGCTTTAAATCCTATTATTTCAGTATAGCCAAAAGTTTTAACTAAATCAATTACGAGACCCATAACCCACTGCATTATAAAAGTTCCCAAAAAAATTAATAAATTAAATGATGTTAGAGCTTTGCCTGCAAGATGACTAGCAAAAGACAAGCCTACAGCTGGCTGAGTTACAGATAAGAAAATTGAACTTAGGATAAACAATGTAATATAAAAAGCGCCTGCTTTTGATCCTAAAATTATAATTATTAGCATAATCAAAAAACTTACTGGTAAACCTAGTTTTAATATTTTTAATGCACTAAATCCTAAGTTAGTAATCCTAGGTAAAAAATAACCCCACAAAAAAAATGAGATAAGCATTGTAATATTTATCCAGAATAATCCTGTAGCACTTTCGAGTGGAGTGTAACCAGCAACTCTAATCATCCATGGTCCTGCCCAAAGCGTCTGGATTGCCATCAATCCTCCGTAGTTAAATAAACCCATAGGAATAACACTAATAAAAAATTTATTTTTCCATACATCAACTAATGAACCTTTCCTCTCAGAATTTTCCAAAGACTCATCTTTTTGATGATTCCATTTTGGAATAAAAACTAACATTAAAAATATGCTAATTAATATTAATGCTGCAATCCCACCAAATATCCACCTCCAACCTAAAGATGGCAATAAAAGTTGAATAGGTAATGTTGAAGATAGAAATCCTAATGATGCTATCATTAACATCCAAGAATTTGCTCTTTGTTGTTGGTTTTCTGCAAACCAAATTCTATAACCTGTTAATGGCGCCATTAAACAAGCGCTCACTCCAACTCCAATTAATATTCTAGAAACTAGTAATCCTGAAAAGTTTTGGGCAAGTGCAAAAGATACGGTTCCAATAAATGCTATCAATAAAAATGATGAAACAATTTTTTTTGGTCCAAACTTATCTAACAAATATCCAAGAGGAATTTGCATAGATGCAAAACCTAAAAAATAACCTCCAGCAAGTAGTCCGAGGTCTGCTGCCATTAACTCAAATTCTAGAGTTAAAACTGGAGAAAGAGTGGCTGTAATTGCTCTTAACAAACAAGATAAAAAATATCCAAAAGCAAATACAAAAAAAACAGTAATAGCCTCTCTTCTAGGTAAAATATGATTTTCCATTAATTAAAAATTTAACGATACATCTCGATGAACAGAGTTACATCTTGCAACAAATTTTGCTTGTTCTTTGGTTAATTTAGATTGTCGTCTTAAACCAATATTATTCTTAATTACCTCATTATATTTCATTAGCTCAGGTAATAAATTTTTATTAGCATCTTCTCTCCAAGAGACTTCTTTATTAAACAAGTTAAACGTTTCTAAACTAGAAGATATTAATTTTTCTTCTTCAACTTCATCATTATCTATAATTGTAATTAAATCATCTAATTTATTTGCAAATTCTTCTACACCTGAAATTTCACTAAGTTTTTCAAAAAGATTATCAATTATTGTAATTGATGCTTCATAATTTTTATTACCAATATTATCTTTCAGCTCTTTAATTTCTGGAGAAAGTTTTTTTAAATTTTCATGATCCTGTATAAATATTACTATTTGATCTAAATTATCATATGCTTCATCAACATTTTTTCTATACCTTTTGGTTTTAGTATTTTTTGATTTTTGAATAAGTTTAAACTCTTCATTTCTAGATTTCCAAATCTCTGGAATTCCTTTGCTTAACTCATCAATTTCTAATCGATAATTTTCTATTTTAAGTTCTAATTTATTTTTATCTGAAGCTTCATTTTTATCTAAGTTTCTAATATCAGACTCTAGTCTTGAAATTTTCTTATTTAATTTTCTAATTTTTTTTTCTTTCTTTCTTACTTTAAAGTGTAGATCTCTATAATCTTCTGCAAATAAATCGTACTCTTTTTCAGATTTTTGAAGTTTTTCAACTAGAGCAAAAGTTCCTAACGCATTATCAAAATGTTCTTCAAAAATATCTAGTTTGTCATTAGGTAGATTTGAAGGCATAAGTTTTTGAAAATCATTTATTGCAGCCACAATCTTCTGCTCATCATTTTTATAAATATCAAACTTGTATTCTTGCAAACAATGTTGAAGTTTTGGGTTAATTGGGGGTGGTGCTACGTTAGAAGTTAAATATGTTCTTGCTGGAAGATAATTTACTAATGTTGGATAAAAACCAACAATTCCAAGGCCTATAAGCTGGAGAGCTATAAAAGGCACAACACCTTTCCAAATGTTTAGAGTTGAAACCAATTTAGATGCAACTCCTCTTAAATAAAATAAAGCAAACCCAAATGGTGGTGTTAAAAATGAAGTTTGTAAATTAACACCAATCATGACTCCTAACCATATTGCACTTACGTTTGCTCCTGGTTCAGCTAATAATATTGGTGCAATTATAGGAACAACTACAACTGCAATTTCAATAAAATCTAAAAAGAAGCCCAATACAAAGATTACAGCCATTACAACAATAAATTGAGTCCAAAATCCTCCTGGCAAATCTTGTAAAAAATCTCTTACTAGCTCTTCACCACCAAATGCTCTAAATCCAGAAGTTAACATCGCTGCTCCAAGAAGAATTATAAAAACCATTGATGTAGTTACGCAAGTTTCTGTAACAACTTCTTTTAAAACATTGTTAATTTTATAAGTCCTCCAAAAACTCCAAGAAATTCCAATTAAGAATATGATAGTAAAAAATGCTGTAAATAATATTGCAGTCAAATCTCTAGTTTCAATAGCTTTAATATTTAAATTGTAATTTTTCGAGAGAATGTAGATTGGTATAATTGATACAATGGCAACTATAATTGGATAGTAAGCATCTTTTTTACCTTTATGAAGGCGATAGCCTGCCATCATAGTTGCACCTATCGCGCCAATAGAGCCCGCCTGATTTACCGTAGCTATTCCCATTAATATGGATCCAAGCACTGCAAAAATTAATGCAAGCGGAGGGATTATAACCATAACAACCCTCGTCCAAAATGTAGAATCAAACTTACCCTTAAATGGCACTGGTGGAGCTGCTTTAGGATTCAATCTTGCATATACCAAAACATATAACATGTATAATCCAACTAACACTAGACCAGGTAACAATGCCCCAAGAAACATATCTCCAGCACTAGTGGAACCAACTCTAAGTTCACCAGGCATATTAAATTCACCTGTAACTAATTTATAGTCAGTCTGTCTCATTGTATTGGCAACATCAGCGGCACTTGCTAATTGGTCTGCTATAATTATCAAAACAATTGATGGTGGTATTATTTGACCTAATGTTCCAGAAGAACAAACAATTCCACTGGCAAGACTTTTATCATATTTATTATTCAACATGGTTGGTAGAGAAATTAATCCCATAGCTATCACAGTTGCTCCAACTATACCCGTTGTTGCAGCAAGTAATGCTCCAACAAAGATTACTGAAATACCTAATCCACCTGGAATAGGACCAAATAATTGGCCCATAGTAACCAAAAGATCTTCTGCAATTTTAGATTTTTGCAACATAATTCCCATAAATATAAATAATGGAATTGCTATTAATGTATCGGTTTCTACATCCCAATAATTACTCCTAAAATTAGTAATACCCGCTGTTAGCCATTCCTTTGGTCCATCTACAGCAAAATATGCACTTGAGTCTCCTTCAAATAAGTAACCAGTTAGAGCAGCAAGACCGATTGAAATTATTGCAGAGCCCGGTAGAGCAAAAGCAACGGGGAAACCTGAGGCTAAAGCTGAAATCATTATTAATACAAGTAAAGCTAAAAATAAATGTTCCATTTTTTAATTTTTTAAAAGTTTGTGGCTGCTGTCCATAAAGTAGCTTGTAAATTGAATTAACATAGTGACAGCAAACACAGCTAAATACACTGCCATTAAATAAAGTAAATATAATCCGTTTGATCCTTGTTGAGTAATTTCAAAGGAAATAACTGGACCGTTAATTATACTTGCTTTGCCACCCATTCCTAAAAATAAGATTATAAGACAAAGTGGGATACCAAATACAAATGACCCTATTGCATTAGTCCATGCTTTCTTTCTTACACTAAATCCAGTGTAAAGAACGTCAACTCTTACATGTCCTTCATGTATCAATGCATATGCACTTGCAAAAAGATATAAAGCAGCATACCAAAAACGAACTAAATCTCCTTGAAAGGCTTGTTCATACTCAAATATAAATCTAGATAAAACAATTAAAAATTCACTACCAACCACCAGAACAGCTAACCAAATAAATCCTACTGATCTTGTGAAATATCCAATTACAAATGAAATTAATATTAAAGGGAAATGAATAAAAGTTATTCTAAAGGTTGGAATAACTAGATTAATTTTTATCGCTTCATTAAAAATTGGCTCTGCTAATTTTTCGACAACCAAAAATGAAATCAAAAAATCTGCAATCCCAACAATTAATACTGCCCAAAAAGATGATCTTACAATATAGGCTGTGATATTAGTAAGTATTTTTGCGTCAGTTTCTAGTGTCTGATTAATTGACTTCAAAACAAAATAAACAACTGCAATAAATGAAATGAAATAAAATGATAGCTGAATATAAGATAAATTTAATACAGAACTTTCCAAAGGTGTGCTTAATTTTTTAAATCCAAATAATCCATGATGTGCAAATAATTGTTTTAGTCCAGGCCATTCAAACCATACAGTTAAAACGTTGTTAGCTAAAAAAATAAAAGTAAAAGCTAATATTGAATAACTCAATACTCTTAAAAAAATTGGTAAATTTTTTTTATTAACCATAAAACTAAAAGTTTTTTTATTAATTTTATTGAAAAAAGGGCCCTTTAAAGGGCCCTTTTAAAATTAATTATAAATAAATTATAATCCTAATGCTCTATTTCTTTGAGAAATGTATGGTGAGTCAGACAAATTAGTCCAAGCACCGATTTCTTTACGACCTTTAATAAATGCATCATGTACTTTTTTAGCAAGAGCACTATGTTGCTGAACTTCGTCATATACTTCAGCAGCACCTTTAGCAAATGCGTCATAAACTTTGTCGCTAAACTTCTCAAGTTTAACACCATTTTCATTTACTAGACGATTTAATGCAGCACCATTCTTAGCATTGTATTCAGCCATTGTAGTCGTATCTGCCCAATCACAAGCAGTTTTGATAATCAATTGGTCTGATTTTGTAAGACTTGTAAACCAAGATTTATTAACACCACATGCTAATGTTGATCCTGGTTCGTGCATACCTGGGTAGTAGTAATACTTAGCAGCTTCCTGAAACTTCATAGCTTCATCATTCCAAGGACCTACCCACTCCGTTGCATCAATTGCACCTGACACAAGGTTTTCATAAATTTGTCCACCAGGTAGTGAAATTGGAGAACCACCAAGTTTTCCAAGTACTTGTCCACCTAATCCAGGCATACGCATTTTTAAACCTTTCAAATCATTAGCTGATCTAATTTTTTTATTAAACCAACCACCCATTTGTACACCTGTGTTACCAGCTGCAAAACTTTGAGTTCCGAAATCATCAGTTAACTCATCCCAAAGTTCTTGTCCACCAGCATACTTAAGCCAAGCATTCATTTCAGCATATGTGAAACCAAATGGAACAGCAGTAAAGTATCCAAATGCAGGGTGTTTTTTAACCCAGTAGTAATCAGCACCATGATACATTTGTGAGTTACCAGAAGCAACTTCATCAAATGAGTCAAATGCTTTAACTCTTTCATTTGCAGCATAATAAGTAACTTGTATTCTTCCATCACTCATATCGCTTAATCTCTGTGCAAGTCTTTGTGCACCAGTTCCTAGACCAGGAAAATCTCTTGGCCAAGTAGCTACCATAGAAGCCTCAACTCTTTCTTTAGCAACTGCTGGAGCAGATAAAGATGATGCTGCAACAGCTGCAACACCAGTAGCAGCTGCAGTTTTAAAGAACTTACGTCTTGAAGGCAATTTAGAAACCTTCAATGATTTGTTATCTTTAATCATTATTTTATCCTCTTATTAGTTAATTAACTTTCAGAAGTTAATTACAAATAGATGTCTAAGTCTATAATAAAAATAGCTAAAAGGTATCATGTTACAATCTGAGGTAGTAAATTAAAGATCAATTATAATTATTTTTTGTCGAAAAAGGCTTCGTAAACCATCATGAAGATTGCAATAGCCATTAATATATAAACTGGTAACACATCAAAAAAACCTATCATAGTAGATCGTGTCAAAGTTGTTGCTAACCCAATGAGAAATGAACCTGCTAGTAAACTGCCAAGTAGTGTTGTAAATTTTTGCATTTTATTTATTACATTCTTTTTCTAGCCAATTAGCAACACCTAAAAATCTATGATCGTCATAACGAGCTCCAACAAGTTGTACTCCTAAAGGCATATTATTTTCACCTTGTAACAATGGTAAAGAGATACATGGTGTGCCAAGATATGACCAAACCTTATTAAATTCAGCTGTGCCAGTACTTTTTAAACCTTTGGGGGCCACACCTGGACTAGAAGGTGTTAATATACCATGATAATCTTCAAATACTTCTTCATAAGAATCGTAACTTCTTTTCATGAAATCTATAGCTTCAGCATATTCTTTAGCTGAATGTTTATTACCTTTTGCAATTGCATCCTGCATATATTTAGATAATTTTTTTTTATATTTCTTGTAATAGAGACTAAAATTATTTGCTAAATCAGTTTCATAGATGATCTGATGATATTTGTGAATATCTTTAAAGTATGAAGGTGTATCAAAGATTTCAATATTCTTTTTGAAAGATTTTATAAAATATTCAAATGCTTGTTTTGACTTTTTATCAATTAATTTCCAATAGTCTGTTTTATAAAATATAAATTTTGGATCAAATAAAGGTCCTTTTTTAGTTTCGCTTAACATATCATCACTAGAATAATGAATAGTTGCTTTGTCATGATTGTCTTTTTTAATCAAAACTTTTGCAAGTAAGGCAACATCTTCGACTGATCTTCCAAATACTCCAATGTGATCTAATTTCTCTGATGTTTTTAAAATTCCATTTCTTGAAATTAATCCATATGATGGCTTATAGCCAACCACTCCACAATACGATGCAGGTCTTATAACTGATCCACCAGTTTGTGAGCCAATTGATAATGGAGCCATAAAAGCTCCAACAGATGCTGCTGATCCACTAGAAGAACCACCTGGCGTTCTTGAATGATCATGTGGGTTTGTAGTTTTTGAAGGACCAAGATAAGCAAGTTCGGAAGTTGCTGTTTTACCCATGACTATTGCTCCTGCAGAAAGAAGTAAGTCAACTATTTCAGCGTTTTGAGAGTAAGATTTACCTTTTCTGATAGGAGTTCCACACTCAGTTGGCATATCAACAGTTCCAATAATATCTTTTAAAGCAATAGGAATACCGTGTAATGGGCCTGTTGGTTTACCAGATCTTCTGTGTTGATCTGCCTCCTCTGCTTTTTCAAGCAAAAGTTTTTTATCAAAATGAGCCCAAGCTTTTACATCTTTTTCAAATTTATTAATTCTTTCTATATATTTTTGACAAACTTCTACTGAAGTTAATTGAGCATCTTTTATTTTAGAAACAATTTCTTCAACCTTAAGCGAAAATATATCTGTCATTTTTATCTAATCTGCAAATAATGTTTCTGGTAACCATAATGCAATTCCTGGAAACATATACATTAA
>Ga0209715_1002107_pt1 | contig 15538 bp, 14 predicted proteins | sample COGITO_mtgs_1205_2_FD_184809 | JGI IMG/M metagenome (GOLD analysis project Ga0209715, IMG submission 184809) | Pelagic marine microbial communities from North Sea - COGITO_mtgs_120503 (SPAdes) (version 2) | ecosystem: Environmental > Aquatic > Marine > Epipelagic ...
CCTGCGATTACAACTCGTGGTTTAAAGGTTGAACATATGAAAACTGTTGTGGATCTTATCGATAAAGCGATTATAAACGCAGATAATGACGAAGTTTTACACGAAATAAGTGAAAGCGTTTCAGAATTAATGGGCGCAAGAAGATTGTTTGTAATGTAAACCAGGTCGTGGTTTTACGGAGCTCAATATTACTTCGTTCAGGATACTATAAAAAAAAGCATCAAGTTTATTCTTGATGCTTTTTTGTTGTTTCATAATGTTTCGATTTAATCTAAATCACTGGCTCTGTCCAATAAATTCTGATTGATTTTTTTTGAGGTATTTACCCCTAATTGTTTTATGTTTTCTACTTTTTTAATTAAGTTTCCTTGACCTGTTAATTTTTTCATGGAAGAATCATAACTTCCTTGTACTGTTTTTAATTGATTTCCAACTTTAATTAAATCATCTGTTAAGTTGACAAACTGGTCATACAAAGCGCCTGCTTGTTTCGATATTTCAAGCACATTTTTCTTTTGATTTTCTTGTCGCCACATTGAAGAAACAGTACTTAAGGTTGCCAAAAGAGTGGACGTAGAAACCAATACAATATTTTTGTCAAGCGCTTCTAAGTACAAGTTGTTTACTTTATTCAAGGCAATCATTAATGCCGGTTCTATTGGGACAAACATTAAGACATAATCTGGTGAGTTAATTTCATATAAAGCATCATATTTCTTAGCACTTAAATCTTTAAAATGAGAACGAATACTGTCAATATGTTTTTTTAAAAATAAGTCTTTGTCAACCTCTTTTTCTGCAGAAAAGTAGCTTTCATAAGCCGTTAAAGAAACTTTTGAATCGATAATTAAATGCCTATTATCGGGAAGGTTTATGATAAAATCAGGTTTCTTTAATCGCCCATCGTCATCTCTATAGCCGCCCTGCGTATTAAAATGGATGCCTTTTGTTAATTTCGCTTTTTCTAGTAAAATTTCTAATTGCGTTTCCCCCCAATCACCTTGGGTTTTATTATCGCCTTTTAGTGCTTTGGTTAAGTTAATTGCTTCCTTACTCATTTGTAGGTTTAAGTCCTTTAAATGGCCTAATTGTTCCCTTAAAGCAGCATGCATTCCGACACTTTTCTCTTGAGATTCTGTTACTTTTTTCTCAAAACCTTCAATCTTTTCTTTTAGAGGATTTAAAATTGCACTGATGCTTTCTTTATTTTGAGCTTTGAATTTGGTAGAGTTTTCATCTAAAATTTTATTTGCTAAATTTTCAAATTCTTTTGAGAATTTTTCATTCAATTTTTCAACATCCTTTACCCTATCTTCTAGCTTTATTTGAGTGTTTTCCAACTCCGCATCTAGGCGCGTATTTAGGGTGCTTAAAGCTGCTTTCTCTTCTTGAATTTTTAGAAGTTGCTTTTGAAGTTCAATATAATTATTGTCTACGATTTCTTTCGATTGTGCTATTAGAGAAGCCCGTTCTTCCAAAGTTGCTTTTTCTTTTTCTAATCCAAGTTTGGTAAGTAATTTTCCAATATAAAAGCCGATTGCAGCAAAAATAATTCCAACAAGAAAGTAAATAAATATTTCGTTCATCATGTCAATTTAAGTCCCTAAATTTATCACTTTATATTAAAACATAAAACCTTTAAAGCAGGATTTTATAAACAGTTATTTTTAGACGTAATGAAAAGTATTTCGAGATTTATTTTAGAAACTATTTTAGGTTGGAAATTAGAAAATGATTTTCCACAGGACATTAAGAAATATGTTATTATAGTAGCACCTCACACGAGTTGGATAGATTTCCCAATTGCAATTTTATCTAGAATGGCTTCTGGAACGATGATTCATTTTATTGGAAAAAACACTTTATTTAGAGCTCCATTTGGCTTTTTCTTTAAAATCTTAGGAGGCACACCCGTCGATCGAACTAAAAATAACAACTTGGTTGATGCTGTTATTACTATTTTTAATAAAAAAAAGGTATTTAGACTTGCTTTATCTCCTGAAGGAACCCGAAAAAAAGTTGCTGCATGGAAAACGGGTTTCTATTATATTGCAAAAGGAGCTAATGTTCCTGTTGTTATGGCGACACTTGATTTTGAGCATAAAAAAGTGAAAATTTCTGAAGCCTATTATACGACCAACAATAAAGAAAAAGATTTTGAAGTTTTTCATGCTTTTTACGATGGGGTCAAAGGAAAGAATCCCGCATTATTTTAAAGGAAACAATGCTGTTTAGGGTTTTAAATTTAGTGCATTCCACAGGAGCAATACACTAATGTCAATTTTTGTATTTATCAGAGACTTTTTCAGCAATACCAATAATGACTGCTGTCGCTTTTAATATTGATTCAAGAGGTACATATTCAAACGGACCATGAAAATTATGTCCACCTGCAAAAATATTAGGACAGGGTAATCCTTTAAAAGACAGTTGAGAACCATCTGTTCCACCACGAATTGCTTTAATTAAAGGGGTAATTCCTAGCTCTTTCATAACTTCTTCAGCAATGGCTACAATGTGTATTACAGGTGTTATTTTTTCTTTCATATTAAAGTATTGGTCTTTAATTTCAATTTGTATTACTTCTTGGGGATACTTTCCATTAAAATCAAAGACCAATTTTTGTAAGAATTTTTTCTTTTTTTCAAACAAGTCAATATCATGATCTCTAACAAGATATTCTAACACTGTTTTCTCAACAGTCCCTGTCATATCATGCAAATGAAAAAAGCCTTTATAACCGTCCGTTTTTTCAGGAACTTCCTCGGAAGGTAGTGCGGCAATAAAATCTTTCGCAATTAATATCGAATTGATCATTTTTCCTTTGGCATATCCTGGATGCACACTCTTACCTGTAATGGTAACTTTTGCACTTGCCGCATTAAAATTTTCATATTCTAATTCTCCAATTTGGCTTCCATCCATGGTATATGCCCATTGTGCACCAAATTTTTCGACATCAAATAAATGAGCTCCTTTACCAACTTCTTCATCAGGAGTAAAACAAATTCTAATTTTGCCATGCTTAATTTCTGGATGCTGGAGGAGGTATTCCATTGCAGAAACGATTTCTGCAATCCCCGCTTTGTCGTCTGCTCCTAAAAGGGTTGTTCCATCAGTAGTTATTATTGTTTGTCCTTTATATAGTAACAAATCCTCAAAATAGTTGGGTGATAAAACAATGTTTTGTTCTTTATTCAAAAGGATGTCATTTCCTTGGTAGTTTTCTATAATTTGAGGGTTTACGTTAGCTCCTGTATAATCTGGACTTGTATCCATATGGGCAATAAATCCAATTGTAGGAACTTCATAGGTGATATTACTTGGTAAAGTTGCCATGAGGTAGCAATTTTCATCTAAATCGATCTCTTCCATTCCCATTTGTTGCAGCTCATCCACTAAAACTTTTGCCAAATTCCATTGATTATCAGTGCTTGGAAATGCTGGATTTCTAGGGTCTGACTCTGTGTTTATAGTAACGTATTTTAGAAATCGATTAGTAATAGGTTCTTTTTGAATCATTTCATTCTGTTTTTTCATTCAACTGGTTAAAGGGAGGTTTGCTGCTCCTAGGAATCTCACTTTAATCTTTTGTAAAAGATTGATTTGTCTAAGTTACTATTAATTTAATTTCAAAATGCCGTAAAAATAATTAAATGTTATGAGTTTGTCGAATGTAAATAAAAAGGCTTCAACTGGTTCAGACAAACATACGGAAGAACATTTTACTTAGATAATTATTTTATGAAAGTTTAAAAAAAACCAATACAAAATTCTAAAAATAAAAAAGATAACAATAGCCATCGTTATAAGAAGCAAGAGAAGGAAAGTAAAAATAAATACGTTTATTGATTTACTTTTTGGTACTTTTATGTTACGAAAGTAAACGAATCATTTTTAGATAATGAAAAAAGCATTGGTAATTTCTGGAGGAGGAAGTAAAGGAGCATTTGCCGGTGGCGTTGCTCAATACTTAATGAAAGAAGAAAACAAGGAGTACGATATGTATATCGGAACTTCTACAGGAAGTTTAATGGTTTCTCACTTAGCATTAGGTCGATTAAATGATTTAAAAAAAATATACACCAATGTAAATCAGAAAAGTATTTTTAGCAATAACCCTTTTAAAATTAAAAAAATTGCTGGAGAAAAAGTGATTAGTATTCGTCACTTAAATACCTTGTGGAATTTTATAAATGGAAGAAAAACATTTGGAGAAAGTAAAAACTTACGAAATTTAATAAAGAGAAAGATTACTCAAGAAATGTATACTGAAATTAGAGAAAAGAACAAAGAAGTTGTGGTAACGGTTTCGAATCTAACAACAAATCAAATTGAATATAAGTCTATAAATGACTGTACCTATGCTGATTTTTGCGATTGGATTTGGGGTTCTTGTAATTATGTGCCTTTTATGAGTGTGCTAGAAAAAGACAATTGTCAATATGCAGATGGAGGTTTTGGTTCATTGGTGCCAATTAGAGAAGCTATTTTAAGAGGCGCAACAGAAATTGATGCTATTATTTTAGAAACGGAGGTTACGCAAATTAATAGGCTGCCCGCTAAAAATCCATTTTCCTTATTGTTTGATGTGTTCGATTTTATGTTAACACATGTAGAAAGACACAATATTACCATCGGAAAATTGGCTGCAAAAAATAAAGGGATCAAGTTAAATTTATATTATACTCCCACAATATTAACAACAAATTCTTTGGTTTTTGATGAAATTCTGATGCGTAAATGGTGGAAATCTGGCTATCAATATGCAAAAACTAAAAGAGAAGCCTTAATGAGTGAATTTAGACCAGACATTTTAACAGATAAAGAGACAAATTGCACTGAAAAAACAGATTTAACTTGATACTTATTCGAAACTAAAGGAAAAACCGATAAGCGTTTTTTTACGATTTTATAAAGTAAAAACTATTTTTTAAATTCAACATACATTTCATTTGCAAAAGGTTTTTGTAATTTAGAATTTGTAATTTCTTCTTTTTTAATCGCAGTTCTTCTATTTCCTACTCTTTTTGCACTGTTTGTAATTTGGTTGATCGTTTCGTTTAATAAAGGATCCGATTTTTCTCCCAATACGCCTAGATTGATGTCGCCAGATTGTTGTCCAAAATCTTCAGGAAAATCAATATCTGGAACATAACCACCTGGTGCGTTTTCTCCTTTCGAATTTTTTATTTCTAATACAATAGGCTGCATTGCATAGGTATGATTTGGGTTTAAATTAATCCCATTTTTAGTGTAATTATTAGAATCATATACGGTAATAGATCCTACTTGCTTACCCACAGTTTCTGCTCCCACTAGCGTTACATCAATATAAGCCCTTAAAGCATTTATGACCAATTCTGACGCAGATGCGGAATCATTTGTAACGATAAAATACACGCTAGAAAGATTCAAACTGTTAATCGGTTCTTCTAAAATAACGGTTCCATTTTCATCCGTATTTCTTATGTTGTCTGTAAAATAATTTAAGAAATCACTCGCCTTTCCATTTTTCATTATTTTTTCATTCCATACTTGTTGAGAAAAGACTGTTTCATTAGACTTTGTAGCAATCATACTTCCTAAATAAGTTGCTGTCCTTACAGAGCCACCACCGTTGTACCTCAAATCTACGATCAGATCTGTGACTCCGTTTGCTTTAAAAGTTCCAAAAGCAGCATTTAACTCTCCATCATAAGAACCCGCAAATTGATTGTACAATAAATAACCAATTTTATTGGAACCCTCATCAAAAGTTTTTACAATTGCTACCGGATTTTCCTGTAATTGAAATGCTGTTAAAGAAATAGTGTTTCCGTTTAAGATAGGATTTCCTGCATTAAAATCTGCTAATTGAATTGTGTAGCTTGAATTTGCGCCAAACAATAAACTTTTATAATTGCTGTCTGTAATTTCACTTCCATCTACAGCCTTAAAAACCATTCCTCTTAGTACTCCTTTTATATCCGCATCGGAGTTAGGAGCTACAGATGTAACAACTGCATAGGCATTTGTCGTACTACCATCTTCATAAAACAATTTAAATTCCATGCCATTGCTTAAGGTGTTTCCTTGAAAAGCATTTTCTAAGGCAATATAGTCATCAACAATCCATGAAAAACGATCTAAAGGTTTGTTTAATAAATTTTCAAATACTTCTTCGGGTGAAGAAAATCCCTGTAAGAAGCTATTTAATTGTCCTTGATTGGCAAAACGCTCATCTCCTAAATCGGGCACCTCACTTTGCCACAAGTAATAGAGATTCAATCCTCTCCAAACAAAATCATGTTCCACAATAGTTGTAGGAATCTTAGTTTCTTTATTGCAATTAGAAAACAGCAATGTAAGGGCAATAAAATAGCAAATTTTATACAACTTTTTCATAACAGTAAATAGTATTTTTAATATAATAACTAACGAACTATAAATCGTATTCGTATTGTTTTTTAGAATATATTGTAACAAAATATAGTAAGCTTCGTCATGATACTGTAAACTTACTATAAATATATGTATTTATGACCAGTTTCTATTAAATATCAACAAAAAAAAATGACTCAGTCAAGCTTTTTAAAAGTTGTTTTACCCTTTAAAGATAGGGTCTTTAGATTAGCAAAAAGACTTTTAGTATCTAAAGAGGAAGCTGAAGATGCTACCCAAGAATTGTTTTTTAAATTATGGAAAAATAAAGAGAAAATTACGGATTATAAAAATGTGGAAGCGTTTGCAATGACCATGACGAAGAATTATTGTTATGATCGATTGAAATCAAAACAAGCGAGTAATTTAAGATTAATTCATACCAATTACAAAGAGAAAGAAACCGCTTTAGATAAAAGCATTGAATATAGAGACAGTATAAATCAAGTGAATCAATTGATTGAAAACTTACCAGAACAACAGAAAGTTATTATTCAATTAAGGGATATTGAACAGTATGATTTTGATGAAATATGTAACATGGTGAATATGAAACCAACAGCAGTAAGAGTCGCACTGTCTAGAGCAAGAAAAACACTAAGAGAAGCATTAATTAAAAAGCACAACTATGGAATTCGTTGATCTAGAAAAAATCGTAAAAAAATACGAAAACGGGACAACATCTTTGCAAGAAGAAATTACCTTAAGAAACTATTTCACAGGAGGAGCTGATGTGCCCTATTTGCAAGAATACGAGTACCTGTTTCATTATTTTGCAAAGGCCAAAGAGGAAACCTGCACAAAAAATATTCAGTTGAACCCCAAGACATCTAAAATAAAAAACTTGAAATGGTTCTCTGTGGCAGCAGCAATCCTTGTTTTATTTAGCCTATTTATTGGGAAAAAACAGCAGGATGCCGCTGTTGTAAAAGAGCAATACGCACACGTAGTAAAAACATTGGAAACCTTGTCATCCAACCTAAAAAAAGGAGAGCAAGCAGTAGCAACATTATATACCTATAAATACACAATTAATAAGATTTTAAAATAATTCAAATAACAATTATAAACCGCTGTTAAATAGCCACATTATGAAGAAAATAACATTATTCATTGCGTTCATCGTTACACCACTCGTAACAAGCGCCCAATCATTTTTTGACACTTTAGAGGATATAGATGGAGTAGACGTGGTTGTAGTAACCAAAGATGCTTTTGAGATGATTTCTAAATTCAAAGACGTAAAAATTGAAGATAATGAAACGCTCAAAGTTTTTGAAATGATTCAAGAATTAAAAGAATTGAAAGTCTTTTCCACACGTGTTACAGCAATAGCAGATCAAATGGATAGCCTAGTGAAAATAGCAATTCAGAAGCAAAGCCTCACCGAATTAATGCGTATTAAAGAAGACGGCTCTCAAGTAGATATCTATGTAAAGGTCACTAAAAATAAAGAGTATGTTAGTGAAGTTCTGATGTTTATCAATGGAATTGATAAACAAACAAATGGGAAATCAGAAGCAATGATTGTTTCTTTAACTGGCGCTATAGACATTAATAAAATGGCTGAATTAGCAGATGCTTTTTCTGAAGGGAAAAAATAAGGAAAATTAAGGTCTAAAAGGTGGGTGTGAAAATCCAACTTTTTTGTAGGGATTAAAGTATAAAAAAATGAAAAAAGCATCTTAAAATTGGAACACTATTAATGCTTGTATTATTGGTTTTTCAAACACCGTTTGTAAAAGCTGTAATTTTTTTTGAACCCTTTTTTTATTGATTACAAACTACATTCCCCAAGTGCAAAACGCCTATTGTCAATAATTTTTAACGACTCATTAACAGCTACACTATTAATATTTCTTACTTTTGAAACTTATGAATATGATGTTTAAAAAAGGTGTTTTTTTATTTTTAATACTGATTTGTTTTGTCAGTTTTTCTCAAACGTACACGACTTACAAGCCAGCCAGAGAAACGATTCACGATTTAATACACACAAAATTAAAAGTAGATTTTAATTTTAAAGAAAAACAATTAAATGGAGAAGCTTGGATTACTGCAAAACCTCATTTTTATGCAACCACCAAATTTACTTTAGACGCCAAAGCGATGCTGATTCATCAAGTTGTATTGAATGATGAAAAACTAGCCTATTATTATGATGGTTCTCAGCTGATTATCGACTTGCCAAAAGCCTACAAAAGAGATGAAGAATTTACGATTTATATTAAATATACTGCGCGTCCAGAAAAAGTAATACAAAAAGGAAGTGCCGCCATAAAACAAGCCAAAGGGCTCTATTTTATCAATGCGGATGGATTTGATAAAAACAAACCCACTCAAATTTGGACACAAGGAGAAACCGAAGCCAGTAGTTGTTGGTTTCCAACGATTGACAGTCCCAATCAGAAAACAACCCAAGAAATCTACCTCACGGTTCCCGATAAGTTTGTCACACTTTCCAACGGAAAATTAATCAATCAGACAAAAAAAGGGACCAACAGAACAGATTATTGGAAAATGGATCAAAAACATGCGCCGTATTTATTCTTTATGGGTGTTGGAGCCTATGAAATTATTGAAGATTCGTATAAAAATATTCCTGTAAACTATTATTTAGAAAAGGAATACGCTCCCTATGCAAAAGCTATTTTTGGAAAAACCCCAGAAATGATGGAATTCTTTTCGACGCTTTTAGGCGTCGAGTTTCCTTGGAATAAATACAGTCAGATTGTGGGCAGAGATTATGTTTCTGGAGCAATGGAAAATACGACGGCAGTAATTCATGCTGAAAAAGCCTATCAAAGTCCAGGGCAATTGATTGATGAAAATGTTCAAGAAAACACCATTGCACACGAATTGTTTCATCATTGGTTTGGCAATTTAGTAACTTCAGAAAGCTGGTCTAACCTCACTCTAAACGAGTCTTTTGCTAATTATAGTGAATATTTATGGCGAGAATATAAATACGGAAAATTAGATGCCAATATGCATTTGTTTGATGGAAATCAGGCTTATTTGAATGGGCAAAGTAATGACAAACATTTGGTTCGTTTTAACTATGCAGACAAAGAAGATATGTTTGACCTAGTAAGTTATAACAAAGGAGGGGTAATTTTGCACATGTTGCGAAATTATCTAGGAGATATTGCTTTCTTCGAAGGTTTACAAAGCTATTTAACCGAGTTTCAATACAAAGCTGCAGAAGTACACCAATTGCGCTTAATTTTTGAAAGAATTACAGGAAAAGACTTAAACTGGTTCTTTAACCAATGGTATTACAATGCAGGTCATCCAAAAATTGAAGTTTCTTACGACTACAATACCATTCAGAAAAAAGTAACGGTCAATCTCTTGCAATTCAATGCGAACGAATTTAAGTTTCCTCTTGCGATTGATATTTTTGAAGCTGGGAAAAAAACAAGACACCGCGTTTTTGTAGAGGGCAACGATGCTTCTTTTACGTTTTCCTACACAAAACTTCCTACATTCATTCAAGTAAATGCTGATGGGGTGCTGCTATGTGAAATCAGTGAAAACAAGGTTTTGAGTGATTATATTTTTCAATTAAAAAATGCAGAAAACTATGTTCATAGAAGAGAAGCCTTGTTAGAAGTTGCCAATAAGCAAATAGAAAAAGAAGCTTTTAATGCGGTTACAGAAGCCCTGAATGACGCTTCTTATAAAATTAGAATTCTCGCTTTAGAAAAGATCGATTTAATTCATAAATTTTCTAAAAAAGCAGCGATTAAAAAAATCATGGACATCGCCAATACTGATCCAAAAACATTGGTTCAAGCTACAGCAATAGAGACTTTAGGTAAATTAACAGATCCAGAATTAAAATCCATTTTTGCAAAAGCATTGCAAAGTAACTCCTATGCTGTTTTAGGTAAAGCGTTGGTGGCGACTTATTATGTAGACAAACAATTGGCAATAGACAAATCGAAAGAATTGCCAGATGAAGTTCGGAAAATATTAGCAACGCCTTTGACACGTATTTATATTGAAGAAAAGGACGAAAAAGAATTGCCCTTTATTGCAAAGAGTGTGTTGTCTGGGATGTTTTTAACAGGAGATGATGCTACAAAAGTTATTTATCAAAAGGCATTTACTCAAATTTCTGAAAGCAATAATTCCGAAGCAATACAGAATTTAGTGGATGATATGGTGGTCAAAGGAAACCAATATAAATCCTTTAATTTTGATAAGGTGGTAATCAACTTAATGCGCACCATGGTGAAAGATCAAAAAGTAAAAAACACGCCAAACAGAATTCGCAATACAACAATTGTTAAAGAGGCAATGGCGAAGCTGTTGTAGCTTTTTAGTTTTTTTATGCTCGCTATACTGAGCGGAGTCTTCTACTAAACCTTTGAGAGTATTATTACCATTGGTTTTTAGAAAAGTGTGTATCCAAATATTATTGATATTGTTTTGTAGTCTGAATTCCAAGAAACATAATCTGTCAAAATATCTCTGTTAGTTTGATATCTAAACTCGATACTATATGCGTTGTTATAATTATAACCTAGACCCATTGCCAAATTAACACTAGAACTAGCGTCTAGGCGGTTTCTTACTTTAGAATTTAAAACAAAGTCATAAATAGTAGAACCATTTATGAAAATTTTTGAGTTGTTATTTAAAAAAAAATAATGCCTTACTCCAATTGGAAGTTCAAGTGAGTTATAATCGACAATTGTATTACTCAGATTTGTAATTGACTTGTCTTCTGCCTTATAGTATTGGTATGTTGGCTCAATGATTATTGCCCATTTATTTTTATTAAATCCCATAATAAATTCAAGTTCCAATCCAATTCTAAAAGTCAATTCATTATCATAATCTACGTTACTTGAGCTTATGGCATCATTACTAATAGATAAAGAAGAACTATTTATGCCTGGTCTTATATTTAAATTAAACAAATCTGATTTTACCTTTTTCTCAAAATTGACATATTCTGTGTTATTACAGTTATTATATTTTGTGAAGAATTTTAATAATGCCTTCTTTTCATAATCAATGTTTTTTACATCATCCATCGAAATATCACTGCATTTTAAATTGTTAAATAATTGACGCTTAAATTCATTATTCGTTCCAATTTTATTTTCTGGTGTATTATATTCTTTATAAATGAGTTGGGCAAAATTTTGATTTGTAGTTTGGTAAAAATATCTTGTAAGGCTTTTGTCTTTATATAATAACAAACTGGCATCACCTTCAATTAATACCTTTAAAAAAAGCACTTCTTTTTTGAATATTGGATTTTTATCCGAACTCAATAGATTTTGTTTATTGCTAGACCTATCAATACTGACATCTAATCTTATATATTTAGAAACATTGTTTATTCCAAACTCTTTAACTGTTTTTATAGTTATTTTATTAGATTCACTATTCTCAGATAGTTTATATTCAAATTCAGTGGGATTATTTTTCCAATCAATATTACGAACTAAACAATTAATTTTTTGGTTAGCATTATCAATGTAATACCCTTTTTCAAAAGAAATTTGTGAATAGCAATTAAGGCTTAAAATTGTTGTTAAAAGAAATAAAATTCGTTTTTTCATTATTATTTTAATTTGTTAATATTTGTATAGTTGAGGTTAAATAACAATCATTCTTTTTTATGGAACGGATTTACCATTTTATTTTTTGGATTAAATCCTAACACTTGTATAAACGCTATTGTTGATATATTGCCTATAGCAACAGGCTTCATTTTATCTATTTTTTAAAATTTTCAATAAAATTCAACGTAAAGGTCTTACTTATTTTTAATGAAAGGAGATTTATTCGTTGAATGACCGTTTTCTGTCGGTGAATGGTAGTTATCTGTCGGTGAGTGGAAAAAAAGGATAAGAAATTACAGTGTTTTTTTAAAAAATAATGGCATTAGGGCATAAAAAATCTAAATACTTACTATGTTTTCTATTCCTTTTTTTTTTTTACGGCTTTTTTATTTTCTTACTCACGCTGTTACGATCGGGACACTCGCGATAGTGGAGATTTCAATTTGGTTTTTAGTACAGTTCTTTGTTAGCCACAGTATTTATTTCTTACTTCTTTGATAATAAGTAACAATACTAGCCTTAGCCAATGTATTATTCCATAAGTAATATCCAACTACGGCAGGATTTGTACTTTCATTTAGACCAAGTTTATCTGTTTTAAGAGCGTAAACTGTAATTGTATATTGGTGTAAACCGTGTCCTTCTGGAGGGCAAGGTCCACCGTAACCATTCGCTCCATAATCTGTAATACTCTGAATAACGTCTTCAGGTGTTAAGTTTAGTTTTGTATTTCCAGCTCCTGACACTAATTCTTTAGTGCTTACTGGAATATCAAAGACTACCCAATGCCACCATCCACTTCCCGTTGGTGCGTCTGGGTCGTACATCGTTACTGCAAAACTTTTAGTTCCTGCAGGTGCATTTTTCCAAGATAACTGAGGAGATTGATTTTCGCCAGTACAACCAAAGCCATTGAACTCCTCATTAATTGTAGCCTGTCCTCCTAAGTCATTACTTGACAAAGTAAATGTGTTTTGTCCGAAAACAGAAGTTGAAAAAGCAATTAATACTGTTAAGATTTGAAATGATTTTATCATAATATTTGTTTTTAATTATTAATTTATGATGCTAATTTAGGCAAGCTTAAAGGTTATTTATTAAGCAGAAGAGTTCAAAAAGTATTGATAAAAGTTCAACTTGATTGATATTGTTTCGGGGTATTCAAAATTAATAAAGAAAAGAGTTGTTTTTATATCAGTTCTTTGTTCGTGTTATTGCCAGTCACTCATCTTCCGTTTATCGATTTTATAGCAGCCAGTTCACCCCGATTAGTACAAACCGTAATTGTTCTATTTCTCAGGTAGGCTGGCAGATATCCTTAAAGCTTTAAAAGCAAATGTTCACTTCTCGGTTGTAATAAACTGTTCTACTTTATTCATCCAGTAACTATTCTCTAATTTTTCAGGATGAATTGCACAATGACCTAACCATTTGGCAACAGGGCCAAAAATTGCACCTATTACTTTCTGAATCAGGAGTGAAGGGTTCATAAAAACTGTATCTTCACCCAATTCACTTGCCATAGCCATAGCCTGCCAAAATTGAGGTTCTCCTTTTTTAGACAATTTTCCTTCATGAGCCAGTCCAAACAAAGTAAATACTACCGATTTTACCTGACCAGAAGGCTTCGCAACCCCAATGCAAGAGTTAATATCATACTTGCCAGAAGTATGAAATGTATGGGTTTCACTCGCATTTACTGTTATCTTTTCACCGGGTTTTAGGTTTATTTCTTTTCCTTTATGCAAAAAAATAAATTCACCCTCTACAACTTCAAATTCTTCAAGATAATTAGGGTGATAATGTTCAGGAGGGCCAGATGCGGTTTTTGGCATGATGAGAAGTCCCTTTATGTATTTATCACCATTCTTATCCTGATTTTCCAACACGGCGAGATACTCACCCGTGATTGGATTAGATATTAAAGGAATCATTGATTTCTTCAATAGCTGGACCGTGGGTCCATCGGCCTGTAACTCAATGCCAGATCCTTCAATAGGGTTGCCCTTTGCATCTAATGTTTTTCCTATTATAATTTTGTTCATCATTATTTTTTTGTGATTATTTTTGCTTCTGCTGATTCCGTTCTGTTCGGTTTTCAGCTTCTCCTGATTATTCATTTCGTATTCCATTTTATCTAATTAATTCTTGCGTTTGAAATTTTACCATTTATCCTACATGACACACAACGTCTGTATAACGCTATTGTTAATCCATTACCGATGTCTTCACTCATATTTTTTTAAATTCATTTTCCAGAAAACAACCTGTTCCTAGCGCTATAAGAACGAAGAGTTTTGTTTGTCTTTTAAACGTTTGTCGATAAAATTTGTGGGGGATTACTACCCAAAGGTAGGTTTTTGATTCAAAAAGTAGTGTAGGAAAAAATAAATATTTGAGATTATTGTTTTTTTAAGCAGTTTGTTTGGGATATTTGAAATAAATTTAGAATCTTTGCAGTATTATAAAACTAAACTAGAAGCATGACTTTTATTCAAACACATCAGCATCATTTTTTCAATTGCAATCAAGCGATTTAAAAATGTATTGAATAAAATCAAGATATTTATAAACCCGTTTGAGCGAATCAAACGGGTTTTTTTAATTTTAAGCCCTATTTGCTCAGGCATTAAAAAAAACAAAAATGAGTAATTTAAGAATTGCAGTACAAAAATCAGGAAGATTAAATGAAGATTCCATGCGCATCTTGAAAGATGTTGGGATTTCTATAGATAACGGAAAAGATCAGTTAAAAGCAGCTGCCAAAGGCTTTCCTGTAGAAGTTTTCTATTTAAGAAATGGCGATATTCCTCAATATTTAAAAGATGGTGTCGTAGATGCGGCTATCATTGGTGAAAATGTATTGATTGAAAAAGGCGATGATATCGAATTCATAGAACGTTTAGGCTTTTCTAAATGCAAAGTTTCTATCGCTGTGCCAAAAGAATCGAATGCAAATTCATTAAAAGATTTAAACGGAAAAAGAATTGCAACTTCCTATACAGCAACCGTTAAAAAGTTTTTAAAAGCACAAAATATAGATGCACAATTACACGCGATTAGTGGTTCTGTCGAAATTGCACCAAGTATTGGTTTGGCAGACGGAATTTGTGACATTGTTTCTAGTGGTTCCACGCTTTTTAAAAATGGTTTGAAAGAGATTGAAGTCCTATTTAAATCGGAAGCCGTATTGGCAGTTTCTCCAAAAATTACGGAGGAAAGAATGGTGATTTTGAAGAAAATTCAATTTAGAATTCAATCGGTTTTAAAAGGAAGAAACTCTAAATATGTATTATTAAATGCTCCGAATGACAAATTAGATGTGATTTTAGATTTGTTGCCAGGAATGAGAAGTCCTACTGTATTGCCCTTGGCAGAAGAAGGCTGGAGTTCTGTGCATACGGTCATTAATAAAAATCAATTTTGGAACATTATCGATACCTTAAAAGCAAATGGCGCCGAAGGTATTTTAGTGTGTCCTATTGAAAAAATGGTTCTTTAAGAGATTGTAATTCTCATGTAGTTAGGAG
>Ga0209715_1002122_pt1 | contig 15476 bp, 13 predicted proteins | sample COGITO_mtgs_1205_2_FD_184809 | JGI IMG/M metagenome (GOLD analysis project Ga0209715, IMG submission 184809) | Pelagic marine microbial communities from North Sea - COGITO_mtgs_120503 (SPAdes) (version 2) | ecosystem: Environmental > Aquatic > Marine > Epipelagic ...
GTGCGACGTTAGGAATTGCGACAATGTATTTTATTGCTACTGGAGCTCTAACTTTTGGGTTTCTTATAGTAGGTTTACGGAATGTATTGCAATGGTTCGGAAATTCAAGTACCGAGGATTTATATATATCGCCTCTAAGTAAACTATTCATTAATCCGGTACAAAAATTCCTCCAAATGATGTTTGCATACGTTAAAAGTATTTTTTACAAGCTATTGCCAGGAAAAGACACTCCTCTTCCAAAGGGGATGATAGTAAATGCGTCTATGAGTCTGAGCGTGTTGGTTTGTGTGAATGGAGCGGGTTATACGGAGCAATATTGTACAATTTCAGGAGGTTAATTAGACCTCATATTTTGAATAAAATATAATTTAGGATGAAAGAACCATTATTTACAAAATCGTAATATAAAAAATACTTTGATCGTCACGAATGCGGCAACAACGATTATTTAGAACTAGCTCGAACAGCTCATAGTGAAGAGGCTTGTTCGCCGAGCTTGTCGAGGTGATCCGATCTGTGAGACATTATGCACGGTCTCAGCTTGTGGAAACCGCTTCTGTGAATTATTTGATACCGTTTCCTGGCAAAAATTGTATTTTATTGGATTGACAGAATTTCAATTGGTTGTGAGAGAGTTCGTGACTTATGCGCAGAGAACCAAGTAACAATCTATAAATAAATATAAATTGTGGGTATTATTAATTATCTTACCTATCCAATTTATATTTAATCTTTTCCAAAGAATTCTTATATTTTGATTTGAAGATATATGACGTAATCTGGTTAATAGCCGCCTGAGAAACTCTATAAACGATTGATCGATCGTTTTTGTTTGATTCTATTTAATCTTCTTAATCTTCAAAACTTCGTCCAATTGCTGCTTCATTTGGGCGTTTGACTTTAAAAGCTCTTCATTTCGTAAGCAAACCCTCTTTGGAGTCTAATATTTCTCTTGTTTTTTCTTGCTAATCTTTGATTTCTAAAATCCTAGAAAGTTCATTTCTTAAAGGTTCATAATTTGGCAAACTCAAACTATTACTGTCTTTTTTGATTTTTAGTTTGTTTTTTATTCTTATTTTCCATCTGAAATTTTTCCTATTTGATTTTAATGTTAATCTTTTTATGATTTCAACCTTCACAATGAAAGTCACATCGGTTATTAAAAAAAATACCTTTTAGCATTAAAAAAATACTCATAGAAGTATTTTTTTTAACAACTTAATTTTCTCTTTTCTCGTAGCTTAAAAATTTTTAAGTCTTTTTTACTATATCTAACCCTACCTAACATATTCACCAAGATTTAATCTCGATAATTTCAAATACAACAATTGTTTTATTTCTATGTAAATGATTATGTGTTAGGTGAATATTGTGTATTTCATTTGATGGGAGGTAAAACTTAACTTTAATTTTTACTTAATTTTCTAAAACTTATAAATATTAAATAAAATGCCTTTAATTTCTAATTCAAATCTCAAAAAATTGTCTTTTGATAGATCGATAATATTTTTGACTTTTGCGGTTTCCAATTTTAAAAACTAAACCTTTTTAATTCTTCTCAACTTAAAGATTTTTTCTTGAATGGTGCTTTTGAACGAGAAAAAAAGAATTGATAAATCTTGCTGTGTATTTTATCAGTAGACTGGTTTCTACGGTCATAGTAGAGATCAATTCGCCAAGAATTCCGTGGGATTTGTTGAAATACAGGCCTTTTTTAATTAACTCGTAAAGATAATTAGCGTGAAAGTAGCAAAGGAACTTGTATTCATTCAGTAAAATATGTTAGTAATAAAGTTAAGTTCATACTTGTTTTGAATTATTTTGATTATTTAATTCTTTACGAGACTTATTTTCTTCTCTGGTTTTTTAGTAATAATTAAAGCCTAAAGCTTGAAAATAAGATGCTATCTGAGATAAATTCGAAGAACTATTTATATTCAACATTTAAGAATTCAGACTTCAATAATCCAAAATCCTGATTAGTACCCTGATCATTTTTTTGTTTTTGTTTTAAATTTGATTTCTAAAAATATTTTGTAATATTTTAAGAGGGAATGGACCTTTCCAGGGTCACAGAACGGGTGACTTCGAAAGACCCGGGTAAGTTCAAAGTGCTCCTAAAATCTAAGCTATAACAGCGCACTCATATGGGGGCATAGACATCCAAGAGTAAAATGCATTTACTTCAGAGGAACATCTGTCGCACATCTAGCAACTAATCGTTAGAGAGACAGGGTCTATCTTTTAATTGAGTGGGTAAGATTGAATCTCTAAAAGATAAATACCAGTGGTATATTATATAATTTCAATAACTACCGTCATAATTTTGGCCAGTTTGGGTAGACTCTATTATCATAAACGTAATATTTTTAAAACTAATTCGAAAGATCCAAAATGGGATTGTCAACCAGATAACTAGAATTTGGACCCCAGAAGTTCGATTGATAATTTCAGTAATTACTTGTATATTTCTTTGCTATATTTACACAAATCGTAACATTTTACACTTAGACCAATGTATTCTATTACCATGAAGATTTCATTTTTAAGTATTTATACTAGTCTTACGTAGCTATTAGAATGGTTCGGAATTATTCGTTGTGCGGAAGAAGCTTGGACTTTTGGCTGGTAATCCGGGTTTACATATGTCATTTACGGGAAGTCCCGGTACTGGAAAGATAATTGTGGCATTAAAAATGGCAGATATTTTATATAAATTGAAATATATTCGGAAAGGGCATCTATTAACAATTACACGTGATGATTTAGTGGGGCAATATATTGGCCATACAGCAGCAAAAACAAAAGAGGTATTAAAAAAGCAATGGGTGGTGTTTTATTTATTGATGAAGCGTACTATCTTTATAAACTTGATAATGAGGGTGATTATGAATCAGAAGCAATTGAAATTTTATTACAAGTTATGAAAATCAAAGTGATGATCGTGTCTTAATTTTATTAGGTTATAAAGAAAGAAAAGACACATTTTATGACTAAGAATTATCATCCTGAATTGTGAATTAAGTACGTTTTCCAGATTATTCATCGAATGAACTTCTAACAATTGGTACTGCAATGCTGGAAGAACCGCAATCTCAGTTAACCGAAGAAGCAACAAACGTTATTAGAATATATCGAATTACGTATGAACGAACCATTATTTGCAAATGCGGTAGTATAAAAAATACTTTAGATCGTGCACGAATGCGAAGCACTATTATTTCGGACTAGTGAAGCACAATTAACAAAAGCTAATTTAGCAATGATCAAGGATAAGTTTGTGGAAGTTGTTTATTTATTAAAGATTGACTTTCGCATAAAACAAATAATGGGAGAGAAATAAACAAGTAATTATCATTAATGATAAATCTAAAATATGAAAGAAATGAAAATACAAGATCGTTCTGAGTTTAAATTGAGCAATTATTCTTCTCGAAATTTCCAAGTAAACCTAACAAAATCTTTTGTACTTACGACCTTAGCACCGTTATAGCGGCATGCCGTCGTGTCTACTTTTACACCGTTTATTAGCGGTTCGGAATATACCTTAGGAGATATCCCATTGTTAATCGTCTCGTCATCCGGCCAAACCTCCGCGTCGACTGGTGGGATGGATATAGATCTCCAGCTCTCACACCATCGTCTCCATTACTTACCCTTATTCTCACACCAGCCTTTTCAGATGTAATGGTACGGTCGCGGGCGAGGAAGATCTCTCACCTACCGGACAAAAAGGTGGTTGACGTTTAACCGCAATTCCTAACGTCGCACGATTTATGTAAAAATAGTAAAGAAACAGACAAATAATTACTGAAATTATCCATTTAACTTCTGGGGTCAAAATTCTGTTTATTTGGGTGATAATCTTATTTTTGGTCGTTCGAACTGGTTCTAAAGATGTTACGTTTACGGTAATAGAGTCTCCCCAAAGCCGACCTAAAATTATGATGGTAATTAGTAGGATTAGGCAACAATACCCCCGTTCTAGAGAGATTACTCCTGCCCAGTCAAGTTCGACCAATGGGTTATCTCCTATAGAGATTTCTTTTGCCCAGTTAATGAAAGGAGATAGGACTTCGGCCAGTGTGATATCTCCTATAGAGATTTCTTTTGCCCAGTCAATGAAAGAAGATAGGACTTCGGCCAATGTGGTATCATCTTTTGCCCAGTCAATGGAAGAAGATAGGGGTTCGACCCCTGTCCCCGTAGAGTGTAGTTCGACCCCGCTCCCCGTAGAGTTTCGATTCTCTCTCGTATTCCCTTTCTTACTCTTTGCTGGTCCTCTGATGTCTCTGAATTGATAAAAGAAATTTTATTAGAGCTAAGTATACCATAAAGAGCAAACGATTGTAGGATAACTTGTAACTGTTTCAAGATGATCATTTTTATTTAGGTTGTTTACGGGGTCAATTGTTGTATTTATAGAGGTGATTTGTTCGAAATTTGTATTTTTTGTTTCCTGATTAATAAACCCTTTCGCTTGTAATTCCATTTTAATCGTTTTGAGAACATATTGATACTGAATCTTTTCGATAAATACAGCAATTGACCAAGGTTGTTTCCACTGACTAAAATCTCCCATAAGCTCATACTCATCACCATTCCAAACAAATCCAAAATCGGGTCCCTCTTTTTGAGGTAGACTAATTGATGCCCAACTTTCACGATACCATTTAATATCTAAAGCGATTAACGAATATTCTAAAATATTTAATTCTGTAAGACAGGTTTTAACTGAGCTTAAATGTGACATATGCTTTTAATTGAATAAATACAATTGAGTTGTTAGTTATTATTATAGTCATAATTCTAAAATTATTATAAATTTTTATTAGATTTAAATGTCTTTTCCACTAAGATTATAAATCTAAAAAATATAATTCTCATCGATTAGATTTTTCAAGGTTTATCTGCTATAAGGTTTAAAATAACTTTAAAATTAGAAAAAAAGTTATTTTAGTTGTAGATTTATAATGATTTGTTAGAACTATTCCATCTGATAAAACGGATCTGAGAAAAAAATAAATTAATTATGAGCGATAAATAACAATATTTAAGGTAAATATTATACAAAAGTAAGTTTCAATAAATATTTTACTATTTTTTAATAAATTTTAATCATGATTACTCTTAATTTTCTATAAATTTAAAAATTATCAATTATAATAGAGCATTATATTGAAAAATCGATCAAAAAATCTAGTGTGATACTCTCTGTAAACAACTGTGCTTTAACAAACAAGTTTTGGTTGTTCCGTTTTTAAACTTTATCGTAAAATTATAAAAAAGAAAATTTAGTAGTTCTATCTTAATTAATAAAAATTTTAATGCTAATAATTCACTTATGATTAATCTCATTTCAACTTTACTTATTATATTTATTTTGATTCGTATACCAAATAGTACTACTTTGGAAAATTTTGGAAATCTATCTCAATCCGGAAATTTTGGGCAAGAGTTAGGGAGTCCCAAGACAACGAGAAAAAATTTAGATATTGTTATTGGTAGTCTTGTTCTTGTACTTTTTATTTCTGTTTCTTTAATACAGAGTGGTTCATTTACCCAGCTTATGTGATAAAATTATGATATATTTACTATAACGGATTTTGATAAAAAATGGACTAGTTCTATCGAAAATCCAGTAAAAGAACTTAAGCTTCATCGCAATGTTTTTATTTTTTTAGATCAAGTACAATGATTTTGGTTCTAAAAAAATAATCGAAAAAATTAGGCAAAAAATAAATTTAGATGCTATAAATTATTTTGATACAATACACGATATTAATATCGTGTATTATTGTTTTGTGTTTACACAACGTTCTACTTAAATTTACCGAGCCTAGAACTATCATTTGTGAGATTGCCCAAAAAGTACTAAACTATGAAACTATTATTAGCAAAAGCAAATACTCAGCGTATAAGGAAGGTGGCGCAATTTATAAATAAATAATCTACAATATTGACCCTTTACGACGCGAAAACTAGAAAAAACACTATTTTTAAGAACTAAAGAATTGATCTTGAAACTTCTGAAAGACACATCGACTAGTACTTAGAATTGCTTAAACAACCAAAAGTTTAGAAAAGAGGGGTATGTCGTTATATAGAAAAGATCGAGATAGATATTTGGAATTATTAAAATATCAAGTACAATTGTCTGATCAAAGATATTGGGAAAATAGAAAAAACTATTTTTCTGTTATGAATAATTTAATTACCGAAAAACTTACTGCTGAAGATTTCATTGTGAGTTTCGGTGTCTCTGGGAAAAAGATGCAGATAGATTTACGGCAAATTGTGAACCTAATATAGCGCAAAAGGGTTTGGTAAGTAGATGGACAAAATATTTTCTGATTGTGAAGTTTTTGAACCCGAAGCTCAGAAAAATGAACAATATGGTGAAAAATGGTTAAAAGATTCAGTTAGTAATGTTTTAATACAAATTCAAAAAGAATCAATTCGAATGGGAACGCTATTAGCCTGTAATTTTAATAAATTATCATAATACAATTAAAATTCAGAAATTAATTGTATTACGAGAAATATTTATATTTCGTCTTCACTACTAAAACCCGTTATTTTCGCTCTATTTTAGTTATAGGTAAGTTGTTAATTAAAACTAATATATTTTCATTATAGGCGATTTTAGAGCCGTTTCAGAGTATATTTGATTATCTGATTCCTTGATTAATCTAAATGGAAATATCTAATTAATTTCTACATTATGATTGTAAAAATAGGGTAAACTCTAAACTTCAGGAAATTATTTGTAAATAATTTATATTTTTCTAAGTTCTATATTACAATTTTAATTAAACTATGATTTATTTACAAATTTAACTTCAAATGCAAATTAATAAAAAATATTTTACGTTCGTGTTAGCTCAAAAAGCAAGAATCAAATTCTTTTATTAAGTCTCAAAAAGACCAATTAATTCAAAACGGAATTCAAGCAGAAAATATTCGAATCGAAGTTGGGTCGGGAGCCAATGAAATTAAAAACCGCTGTCTTTCAAAAGTTAATGGAAGAAGAATTAAAACCAAATGACTTTTAATGTTACTAAAATCGATCGGTGTAGTACAAATACCCTTGAGTTTTTAAAACTACAAGATATTCTTTTCAAACAAAATATTCTTTTCGTTGCTTTGGATTTACCGACTTCAGTTGATTTAGTACTAATAAACTTATAGCTACACTCTTTCTGGGATTGCTGAATTTGAAAACAACCGACGCAAAGACGACAAAAGCAAGAAATCCGAGTTGCCCAGCAAGAAGGCAAATATCAGCCGAAAACTCTGATCTAAAACTTTGATTAACAAAGTCAAAGATTTGAAAGCGAATTCCAATTTATCTGTGACTGAAATTTCTCGAGTCATAGAAATCAGTCGACCCACCATTTATAAAGTTTTAAAAGAGCATTTAGGTTACGTATCAAATCGATTAGTTAAGAACAATAGATAATAGTCAAAACACAATCAAAGGATCTTATTGCTTTTATTTCGTGTACAAAAAATATTTCTTACTATATCTAGGAGATAATAAATGAACAAAATTAATTTACTTTTCAATCCAAAATCTAGAGGATTATATTTCTTTCAATATTCCAGGTCCAGATAATAGAAAATCCATTGCAAAATATTTATTTGAGAAGTTCGATTTTAATTCCACTTTTGCAAAAGGTCAAAATGAACAGCAAAATCTTGGTTTTATTTATCGAGAAACCAACCGTTTCTTTCAGACAATTGGAATATGATCCATCAGCGAGCTTCTTCGATTTCTCTTGTGTTAGACCCCAATTCGTATAATCATTTACGCAAAGGGCATGGACAAAAAACGCGCAAAATTACCACCCACCAGCGAACGCCCTCCTTAGATGATCCTTTTAGATCTAAAAGATAGCGCTCTCGCGTCTGGGCCAATAGTCCTCGCCTACGCATTTGCAATCGTACCCAATTATTTACTTCATCTCTTGGGGTGAATCGTTTGATCTGTCCTGATCCCACTTATGATGTACCCACAATTCAAATACCCATATCCCGTTTAATCGAGTGAGAATCGCTCTTTGAAGCAAATACCATTGTATATCTTTATATAATCCCAATAAGTATTGCTATAATTTTGGTGGGTTTGGGTACATTATACTAACGTGCGTACAATTTTTAAAACCAATTCGAAAGGTCTAAAATGGGATTCACAATCAGATAAGTAGAATTTGGACTCCAGAAGTTCGATTGATAATTTTATTAATTCGTGTATATTTTTTTGACTATAGTTACACAAATCTCAACATGTTACACTTGGGCCAATGTATTATATTGCTAATGGATGCACTTTTCACCTAATATTACTCGGTATATTCAATGGTTGGAATTACAAGTACGCATCATATTACTCTAAGTCTATTTCTATTCATCCGTCTGTACAAAAATTACTAAAAAATATGCTGATTCGTCGTATGTACTTTCAGGAAAATTTTTACCTGTAAAGAGATGATTCTAATATGTCTGTCGTTAACTTTCTTGTGTTGTATACAGTGGTTAAATAGCAGTAACATTTTTTAGCGATTAAGTGATAACAATTTACCGAGACCTCATATTTTGAAAATGGAATACAATCATTTGAGAAAAATTGAATTATTTAAAATTATTTATTCAAATGTTTTAGTATTTATAGACAAAATAACATTTTGATGATTTATTTTTACTAATGATTCGTTTTTAGATTTTATCCTCATATGAAATAATAAATCTAATTCTTTCAAGGTTAAAGCTAGCGTAAGATCAATTTAATTTCACACAAATTCCTAATATCAAATCAATTATTATTATGATAGGGAAATTATTTGTTTTAACACTAAATAATCATTTTTTAAATATATTCTGATTTGGTATTTTGTTGTCGCTTTTAAGTTTAATAAATTGAATAATTTTCTACTATTTAGTATTATTAATTTATAGGGTCGATGCCCGAGTGGTTAAAGGGGGCGGATTGTAAATCCGCTGGTTTGGCCTACGTTGGTTCAAATCCAACTCGACCCATAATTTTTATTTATTTAGTTTTATATAAACTTATTATTAAAATGAAGAGTACTCGCTTTTTTTCTATTTTTAATCAATCATATTTATAATACGAATTTAAATTAGACTTTTGAATCGTTAAATATAGATATAGTGTTAATTCTTCAAATATAGACGTATTTATAGTATCCATGTTTTATCAAATTAATTAGAATTTATATTAAAGAGGAAGTACTATGTTTGAACGATTTACTGACCAAGCAATACGTCTTGTTATGCTTTCGCAGGAAGAATCCCGTAGAATGGGACATAATTTTGTTGGGACAGAGCAAATTTTATTAGGGATTATATCAGAACCAAATGGTCTCGCCGGAATTACAATACGGAATATTAAAAACGGTAAAGTGCGTTCGAGTAAGATTATGATTACATTAAGTGATGCTCGTAAAGATGTTGAACGTCTCGTTGGTCGTGGTTCAGGTTATGTTGCTGTTGAAATTCCATTTACCCCTCGTGGAAAAAATGTTTTAGAGCAAGCAATTGATGAGTCACGTCGATTGGGTCATAGTTATGTGAGTACTGAACATATTCTTTTGGCTTTACTGTGTGAACGCCAAAGTTTGGCCGTAAAATTACTAAAAGAGTACGGGGTACGCATTCCGACTTTAATAAACAACTTGATGCGGGAAATGAAAATCAATAGACCAAGTGGTAAAGCAGGAAACTGGGAAACTTGGGAGTCGTATATTCAAGGGATTCAAGGGCATAATTCGTCAAACAACCTCTCCAATGGAATGAGTAAAGCCCTTACTTCTTATTGTACAAATTTAAGTGCCGACGCAAAAAAGGGAAATCTTGATCCAGTTATTGGTAGAGATACCGAGATTCAGAGAGTAATTCAAATTTTGTCACGTCGTCGTAAAAATAATCCTGTACTTGTAGGTGAACCAGGGGTTGGGAAAACAGCGATTGCCGAAGGTTTAGCACTTTCAATTTTACGAAAACAAGTTTCACTCGGTTTATTATCAAAAAAGGTAATCAGTTTAGATCTCAGTTTATTAATTGCAGGAACAAAATATCGTGGTGAATTTGAACAGCGGTTAAAGGATATTATTAAAGAAATTCAAATTACAAGAGCATATATTTTATTGATTGATGAAGTTCATACTTTAGTTGGTGCAGGTGCTGCAGAAGGTGCAATTGATGCAGCCAATATCCTTAAGCCACCTTTAGCGCGTGGTGAATTACAATGTATTGGTGCTACTACATCTGCAGAATACCGAAAATATATTGAGCGTGATCCCGCTTTAGAGAGACGTTTTCAACCAGTTCAAATTGCTGAACCCACAATTTTAGTTACTCAAGAAATTTTACAGGGTTTACGTGAGATTTATGAAAAACATCACCGAGTGATCCTTACGAAAGAGGCTCTAATTGGTGCCGCATCATTAGCGGCACAATATATTGCCGATCGATTTTTACCCGATAAAGCGATTGATTTAATTGATGAAGCATCAGCTCGTGTACGTTTCTGTTATGATTTTAATCCACCAGAATTATTAGATTTACTCGAGAAATTAAAATCGGTTCATCATATTGAAAAATTGGCGCGAAAAGATAAACATTCCGAAATAATGGCGAGGTGTATATGCACAGAAATTGATATCCGCCTACGTTTAGGAGAAGCCGTAGCTGGCTTATGTTCTATATTAATAGAAAGCAATAAGGAGCAACAAGCACATATTCTTTATTGGCGTTTTAGATTTGTTATTCAAATTCCGAAAGTAATATTAAGACGTCATGATCGTGTTGTTATGTTTTTACCGGATCAAAATATAATGAAACAAAAACTTGCAGCATCAAGACATATTTGTACCGTATTTACATCTTTTAGACCATATCTAGTGCGCAAATGTAAATTTAAAAATATACAGGCACAACTAATAAAATTAGGCCGAATTTTCGAATTTCCTTTCTTCTATTCTACTAACATTAGAAAAAATGAACTTAACCTGAAATATGTACATAGATTTTTATATTCTTTCACAGGAGTGAAAGGGATAAATAAAAGTGGCCAGCTCGATTTTCGAAAAATCATGAGTCGAAAATATATGAGAGCATCTTTTTTCCTAGATGTAGAACAAATCCTTTCATCGCTAGAATCTTCGGAAGAGTCTCTCGATTTTATTTTTGACGGTAAAAATCCGATGAAACCAAAACAAACAAATCCCTTTATTTTTGAAGCAGATATTGCTAATGTCGTATCATCGTGGACAGATATTCCCATTTCAAAAGTAACAAAAAATGAGTCAAAAAATTTATTAGAAATTGAAGAACGATTACTTAAACGAGTAATTGGTCAAAACAATGCTGTAGTTGCAATTTCAAAAGCGATACGACGGGCGCGTGTGGGTTTGCGTAACCCTAATCGCCCAATTGCCAGTTTCTTATTTTGTGGGCCAACAGGTGTTGGAAAAACAGAAGTTACAAAAGCTTTAGCAGCCGATTTTTTTGGTTCAGAAAATATAATGGTTAGACTAGATATGTCTGAATATATGGAACGTCATACTACGTCGAAGTTAATCGGTTCACCACCAGGTTATGTTGGATATTCCGAAGGTGGTCAACTAACCGAAGCGGTCCGTAGAAAAGCCTATACAGTTATTTTATTGGATGAGGTTGAAAAAGCACACCCAGATGTTTTTAATTTATTACTTCAAGTTTTAGAAGATGGGCGATTAACTGATTCAAAAGGTCGCACAATTGACTTTAAAAATACGATTCTCATTATGACATCAAATTTAGGAGCGGCAGCAATTCAAGAATTTCTTGGAACTACATCTAGTGAGTCGAATAATAATTTAACTTCGGAACATTCCTCACGTCTTATTGACGATATTTTTACTTGGGAAAATGCTAGTGAGGAATTTACGAAACTTTTAACTATCCTAGGGTTTTGTTTGTCAGACAACAATAACCGTTCAAAAGGGGGAATATGGGAGGAGGAATTTAATAAAAATTCGAATGTTAAATTGTATGAAAATTTATCAGAAAATAATTCCAGTGACCTGGATCTAGATGATAGTTCAAATGATCCGATTAAAAATTTAGTTAATATGGAACTAAAAAAATTTTTCCGTCCGGAATTTCTAAATCGCCTTGATGAAATTATTATTTTTAAACCGTTAGATAAAGAAACAATTGCCACAATTGCTGACAATATGATAGAAAAACTAATTGATAGATTATCGGAAAAAGAGTATTTTTTATCGGTTCCTAATGATGTACGTCGAAAATTAGTTGATGAAGGGTTTGATCCAATATATGGCGCACGTCCATTACGACGGGTAATCACACGACGTTTAGAAGATAATCTTTCAAAAGCAATCTTAGACAACGATTTGGACCCGGGAAGTTCCCTGTATGTAGGACTTAATAGCAAAAGACAATACTTAGTACTAGTAGATCCCATTAATACGAAAGTGTCCAAAAAATTTGAAGACTAAACATAATGAATTCAAAAAATGATAAATTATTCACTTAAATTCATTTCTGAATTAACTTAATATTCTGAGATACAAGGATTATTTTATTATTTATCAAAAATATAGCAAATTATAAATTACTATTTAACAACATTAAAATAATATCAAACAGTCTATCCTTAGAGGGTAATATTTAAATTAAATATATACAGAGTCGGGTGGTATAATTTTTAAAATTTATTAGTGCACAGTTTATTTGGGATTTCACTAATAATAACAATACTATATTGGTTCAGTTTAGTAATTCCGAAATTTGGTTTTTTCCAAAATTCGTATTATTAATTTAATTTTCATAAATTTTATTATTTTAGGATTTTTACAACACGTGGCTTATTTTCCTCTAAGTAATTTATATGACTCATTATTATTTTTAATATGGTATCTATCAACAATTCAAATTTTCGGAGAGTATAAAACGAATAGTAAAATTATTAGCTTTAATTTATCCTATTTGTCTTCTATTGATCAGTTTTCCGACATTAATTTTACCAATTGAAATGTATAAAAATTAACCTTGTTAGTTTAAAAATTATAATTAAATTAATTAATATTACATCTAAGTATGATGTTCTTAGTATCAACGTTTATTCTGGGCTGTTATTTTCACTTTATTTTTGTTAATTATATATATAGCCAATTGGTCAAAAACAAATGAAATTGATAATTAGTAAATACTAACGACTAATGTTAACTCTTTACCACAACACAATATTAATTTATTAAATAAGCTTAATTGTTGAGTCTCAGATTTCCATTTTTAACAATAAGTTATTTCCGTGGTTGGGGAGCAAATAAAGCATGGGGATCGTATTGGAGTTGGTATCTGAAAGAAACACGGGCGTTAATTACTGAATTATATTTGCTAGTTATTTACCGATTAACAAAAAATAACATGGCTGGTACGTTTTTATTATTTGGATATATTATTTCGGAGTCAATTTTTTAAGTAAAGGTTTATATAGTTATGGTCGGATTTTATAAATATTAATTTTTGTTAATTTTTAACTAAAAATTATTATTGGATTGATCATCATCGTATATTAATTAAAGATCAATCCAACTTCCATCGTTAAAATTTTGGGCACTATTCTAATGTTAATTTTTTAATAAATCATATATTATGATTTTTAAAATTTTATATTAAATTCAATCAATATGTTAAAGAACAATCAAATGCCCATCATTCCATATTCTCTAAATTTGATTATTTTTAGATACGTGTGATGAAAACGTATCTATAAAAATACAAAGATTTTAAATTTATTTGTTAATACACAACGTAAAATTTTACCTTGTCGCGTTAAGGGGGTTATCTAATAAAGTAAAGTAATTAAACTCAAGGGTTTTTAGAATTATGCCGTTTGCAATTCCAATCAAGCAATTAATAAACGATTTCAAATTTTATTTGAAATTCTGTTATTATCGTAAATGTTTTATTACTTTCAATATAGTTGAAACAAAAAGGGTTATGTCACAAGTAATCAGATCTGTTTTAGAGGTGGAATTTCCATCGGGTAAACTCCCCGAGTTTATAACAATTACGTAAAATCGGGTAATTTACAATTGTTTGTGAAGTTCACCAATTATTAGGTGATAACCGGGTACGTGCGGTTTCAATGAGTTTAACAGATGTTTATAACGTAGTATTGAGTTTTAGATACCGGTGCACCTATTAAGGTGCAGTTGGAACACAAACACTAGAAAGACTTTTAATGTTTTAGGTCAATCTGTTGATAAACGAGCTGAGTGAAACTTTACCGATTCATCGTAGTGTCCCAGCATTTACTGAATTAGAGAAAACTATCAGTTTTTCAAGTATTAAAGTTATTGATTTATTTAGACCATACCGGCGTGGGGGTAAATTGCTTATCGGTAGTGTAAAATTGTTTGAATTATGCGAACTGTTAGATAGAATCTTTTGTGTCTAACAAGAATTTCGAAGAGAAAAATCATGTATTATTATAAATAAATTATCTCTCAAATAATGATCAAATAAGATGGCTTGATTTTTATTTTAATATGTTGTTGTAAGATTTTATAAAGTACTCTGAGTTGATTAACAAACGTTATTTTCTGAAAATCCTATGTAATAGTCCTTACTCTATACTCTATTTAAATGATAGTCAGAACTTAATAACTGAATTGTTATCTAATTTTAAAAACAATAGAGATTTAAAATTATTACTCGAACTTTTAATTTATAGCAATAAAAATTTATCTAAATGTTAAGTATTCAGTTTATATAACTTAATTACTCAAGGTTAATGGAAGTTAAGTAAAGGATATGAATCTATGATGACCGGAAATACCAATCAATGGATGAGTCTATCTTGAACACGAAGAATCTTAGATAATAAATTTTAAGGGAGATTAAATAAGATACTGCGAAGTACTTATATCCTTCGTTTAAAACAAAACCAGCTTAAGTATATTGTTCCCATCTAAGTTAGCGGAACATTAAAAATTAGAATATAGTACCATTGACGAATCTATGAGATGAAAGACTTTTGGAGAAGCGTGTAAATGATATTCTAACGTCCAAAAAGGTTAAAATTATAAACATTGAGTCGAATAAGCAAAATAGCGTGGATGAAGTAGATTGGACGATAGTTCAAGAACGTATTACTAGACAACAAAGAGACTTTATAAAGTAGTAAGTTGGAAACACGTAGTTCAAGTATTACAATTATTTGAAATTATTTTTACACTAGTTATTACACCCTATATTTCCCGTAGTCAGTTGTCTAATTCTAATTAGAATAACTCATAATTGGCAATCTCATTTTTAAAATATTATAACAATTTTGTACTTTCTATATATAATAGATGACAGTTGTTCTAATACTGATCTTTATCAAATAAATTTGTTGCTAATCTACAAGCATAAAATTAGTTTATATCATTCGAATA
>Ga0209715_1002127_pt1 | contig 15459 bp, 13 predicted proteins | sample COGITO_mtgs_1205_2_FD_184809 | JGI IMG/M metagenome (GOLD analysis project Ga0209715, IMG submission 184809) | Pelagic marine microbial communities from North Sea - COGITO_mtgs_120503 (SPAdes) (version 2) | ecosystem: Environmental > Aquatic > Marine > Epipelagic ...
CCGAAAGCCTTCGTCTATAAAGCGATCACATAAATGGGATCCTAAAAATCCTGCAGCACCGGTAATTAGTATGGTTTTGGGCATAAAATAAGTTACATAGTTTACAAAGGTAAGAAAATATTATTCCTAGATGGGTTTTTAATGCTTCTTTGAGATTAATAGAGACTTAAAAAAACTGATGGTACTCATTTATTATATTATTACAGATTATGAAGTGCACTCCTTCGGTTTTAAACTCCTTAAAGTAATTTCTATCTCTCTAAAACTAAAGGGGTGTAACGGAAAATGTATGTTAAAATATTCATGATAAGATTAGCTCTGATACATGCATCGCCTAATACAAACATCACTGTTTTAAAACACAATAAATCACTTATTCTGTTTAAGAAAATCAAGTTCCTATTTAATTCTATTAATTAGTTATTCAATCGATTTTTTATTTATTCTTAACCAAGCTTTTGTAAATAAAAACAGGAACTTTGAGTTAGTATAAAAATACCTCTTAGCCATTCTTTTGGGCTCTTGAATTAATCGATATAACCATTCCAATCCAAATTTCTGCATCCAATTTGGAGCTCTTTTGACTTTTCCTACAAATGTTGGTAAGGCGCCTCCTATGCCAAATAGAGTTGAATTAATATATTTATAATTTTCAAACATCCAATTTTCCTGTTTTGGACAGCCCAAAGCAACAAAAACAACATCTGTTTTCGATGAATTTATCTTATTTATATAATCCTCATTATTCCAGTTTTCATTAAACGGAGGTGATATGAGGTTTGTTATATCTATTCCCTTATAATTAGTCTCTATGCTTTGTTCGACCAAATTCAAAACCTCTTTAGTCGATCCTACAAAAGCTACTTTATACTTTAGGTTGTTACATGTTTCTAGAAACATTGGTAAAAAGTCCATTCCTGCTATCCTTTTTTGTTTAATATTATACAAAATATTTAAACTTTTAGCTATTGGGAGACCATCTGGGAACGCAAAGTTCGCGGAGTTAACAACATTACAAAAATATTCGTCATCATAGGCTTCTATAGCCATATGAACATTTGAAAAGCACACGTATGAAGGTTGTTTCTTTTTAACTAAATCCTTTATTTTATCAATGTAAAAATTTATTTCTCCATAATTTATATCAATACTTATTATTCTTTTTTTCATTATTTAATAAATTATAATAAATTTTCCGTAGGTTTCTAAAATTTTCTTCATGTGTGTACTTTGTAAGATAAGTGTTTCTTGAGTTAATTTGATATTCTGCTAAATCCATTTTATCAAATTCTTCAATTTTTTTCATAATTACTTTTTCATTCTTGAAATTTATTATTTCACCATTGTAATTATCTTCTATTATCTCATTAATATTGTCAATATTATTTGCTATCACGGGTGTACCCGATGAGAATGATTCGATCATAGTATTTGGAAGACCTTCATAACAAATCGATGGAAAAAGCAATGCTTTCGTTTTTAGCAATTTTTGCTTGATAAATGCTCTTTCCTGCTTCCCATGAAATGTTATATTATTATTTGCCTTTTTTTTAAGTTCAAATTCCAATTCACCTGACCCAATAATGTCCAATTTAATATGTGATAGGTTATTAAAAATATCAATCAATGTATCAATACCCTTTTCCTTTGATAGCCTTCCTACAAATAAAAAACCAATACGTTTCTTTTCCAATGTGCTGTCTTCCAAAAAATCATCTGTACTATTTGATTTAACCAATAATTTCTTGTCATTAAATTCTAGACTGGAACTCGCAATTAAGTTTTTAATAAAAGGTGTTAACAAAATAACATTATCTATATATTTATCCCATGTGTTAAAATACTTATTCACTCCAATAAAAGTTGACAAAATAAAACTTTTGCTATATGAATTTTGAAAGCATTTATTTAGAATTCCATGGTACGGATAAATAAGATCTTTGCACTTTACACACACTTCTGAATTTCTTAAAAAAAGAGCTCCTGAACACAAAAGCCTAAAATTATGCAATGTAATTACGACAGGAACGTTCATTTTTTTCGCAGCCATCAATATACTTGGCGACGCTTTATAAAATATATTATGAACGTGTACAACATCTGGCTTATAGAGCTTTATCTCATTTACAGTTTTTTTAAAAGAACTGTTATTATAAAAAAGTTTTCCTAGCGATAACTCATCGTTGTTAAAAAACAGTTGATTAACTTCAATATTGTTTTTCTTAAGTAGTTTAAACTCATTATCAACTACAGCGTCTTCGCCTCCGTAATGTCTATATTTATTATGTATTTGAAGTATCCTCAATTATTGATTTTTAAAAAAATTACAAAAATTATGCTTTATTAAATTTCGCTTTTGTCCTTGTATGCAAATATAAATACAGATGAAAAAAAGACAAAATATACAACTCCCCATTGTCGCTCCAGCATTGACTCCGTAGTGAATGAAATTGTAGTAAGCAAAAGGAATGACAAATATCTGAAATCATTATATTTCTTTAATCTTTTCCATAATTTGATGAGTATTAATAAAAAAATAGTTAGTCCAAATATCCCATTTCTCAACAATACTTCTATATATTGATTATGCATATTTGCATTTTGTCTATACGCCCATGCCCAACCTTTATGATTTCTAACTTTTTGAATTTCATCCAATCCATCACCTGTACCAACTCCAAATAATAATTTTTTCATGGGGAGTCTCAAAATCGATTCCCAATTTTCAACTCTATCAGAGTCTCCACCTTTTTTAATTAATTTATCTATCCTCACAACAACATTGCCAGAGTTAGTTATATCAATTTGCTTTACAATTAAAAAGAAGGTTAAAATAGAAAAAATAAATATAGCGAAAATTTTAATCCTACTCATTAATTTTTGTTTTAAAAATAATTTTATACCCATTGCAAAAATAATTGTTACGAGGATTATAGTAGACATGACCGCAGAAATTAAAAAGATACAAAAAAGAATATACGACCCCATTATGACCTTTAAATAATTGTTTATAAGTTTAGATTTAAGAATAATAACGAATGCGAATACACTAAACATGCTAAAATATGGCGCATGCATATAAATGACTGAATGCTTAAGAAAATTATTTCGCAAATAATGAGAAATCAATAAACTAAAATTGTCATTTTCTCTAAGCAACTCTATAAAAACATTTATATGAGTAAGAATAAGCAAACTAAATACAGATATTGCAAAAGTTAACAGTACCTTTTCTAATGAAAAGGTACTGTTATAACTTAATGCAAATGAAATCGGGATAACTAGGAATGCTAAATTATGTTGGACAATTTTAATCCCAACATCTAGATTAGAAGAATATAATAACCCTATTAAAATCAATAATATATAAAACCCTGTTATATTTATCTTAGAAACAAATAGTTTTAATGAAAATGGTGTAGGCGATGTCAACCTTATTACAAATGAAAATAAGAATAAAAGAATTATACTAACGCTATTACTAAAACCTCCTATTGGTATTGTGAAAGCAACTAACAATAAACTATAATTCCAAAATGCCTGAAAGGCAATTTTCTTATTTTCAAATAAGCATTTCATTTATTTTGATACTGTTTTGATACTTTTATTATTTCCTTTTTGAATATCCGTTTCAATAATTTTAATCATTAATATTACTAAAAGAAAAAACTCAGGATATTCAATATAGTTTTCTGTAAATAAGTTAATTATTAAAAATATAATTAGAAACTTAAAAAAAAAGGGGTTTTCAGAATTATTTTTTAATCTAACTATAAGCTTATAAAATAATAGTGAAATTAAGAGAAATTGTAGAAACCCATATTCAACAACTAACGCCAACGCGGATGAAAATGGTTGATTACGTGTTCCGTCATTATATTGATAGGTAATGTTTCGATTCCAAAGAGGGTAGATGTCTATCTCCGCATAAACTGGTCGATTTCCTTTATTTTTAGACGAACTAATTAATTTAGAGTATTCACCGTTAAGTAAAAAAGATGTTCGAGAATTATATGATCCAGGACCTGTTCCAAAAATAAAAATATCTAATTCAGTCATTCTTTTTAATCCTCCAGCAAAAGCTGTAATTTTTCTAGGCACTTTTGTTCTTTTATTTTCTCGTGCGATTTTTATCTGCTTTTCATATGAATAATTAGAAAACCCTTCAACTGTCGAGGTGATATTTTCTTTCATATACGAAAATATCTTAGGGTTAATTTTATTACTAATTGCTATTATTAAACCGAAAAGAAGAACGGAAATCAAAATATACTTAATCTTTTCAAAGCTAATTTTTGTTAATAATAATATTATAATTACAATTATAAATATTACTAATCCTAATCCATAAAAACACAAAAACCCGCTCAAAAAGAAAAAAGTGCTTTTCTTTATTTTTTTTTCGTAAAAAAAATATACACAGTAAATAAAATTAATTAAGCTTAATGTGTGCATTATTAAACCGGACTGGCCATATAACCCAACAAAACCATCATCTACCATTACTGAATGAGTATATAAATTAATTATAAAATTCATGAAGGCTGATATGTTAACAAACATAAGCACCTTAGTGGTGATTTTCATGAATTTATCTAAAGAAATTAAATGCTTTGTTGCTGGTGATAAAATAATAATAATTGGCAAATAAAATATTAACAAAGACATTATAACATTAGAGATGTATCCGTCATTAAAAAATAAAGAATATATCGAACCCATGAAGACTAATAAAATTGACAACTGCGATATTTGTCTATATACAATATGGAAAATAACTGCAATTAATATCAATAATAAAGGATACATCAATATAAGACCTTTCCTTAAAAAGGTAAACATCAAAATTGCTGTGATTAGCGTAAGAATACTTGCTAGCGTACTTTTTTTTACAAATAGGTTAGTTCTCTTATGCTGCATTATTTCTTTGATATCAATAAATCCGAATCAATCTATTCTACTAATAAATAAACTATTCTTTTTTTAATTTAATCACATTTAATATGGTTACTAGTAAAAAGATTAGTCCTTTGGGAATCATATAAATTCCTATAAAAGTTCCTGTGAAAAAGGAAAGGCTACTAGACAAGTCGCCTCTCAAAATAAAAATCAAATATATAGAAAAATAAATTGCAACTACTTGTTTAAAAAAATCTTTTGAATATTGCCATTGCAACATTTTAACAACAAGAAAAGCCAAAACAACGGGAAATAAAAACAAGCTGAATGCTCCTAAATTAATAAGTCCTTCTGACAATAACGGGTTTGATAAATTATCAAATTCCATATTGTAGTTGTCCATCAAATGTTTCCCTATTAGTTTTCCTGTTTTAATCGGTTTATCAGTCCAAAGTGAACGCGGAACAAAGAATAACAGGCTGCCCAATAACTGCTCCCCTAGAACTATGCTATAAGAGTTTATATACTCCATCGTTGCTAAAACATTGGAATATGCGTCATAATGAAGTGTCAAAAATTCACTTAACAAGTCGCGTGAAGCGATCTCTTTTAAAAAACCTAATGGCTTCAATATTATTTCAAATATCCCATGTTTTGAATGGGTAAAAATTGAGACTATCGGAAAACCAACAACCATTGATAATAGTAAAAAAAATAAGAATCGAATATTTTTATTAAACCATTTTGGGATAAGAAATACAAAAATTGTTATAATTAAAGGCCCGAGTGCATTTCTTTTGGCCAACATTGGGTTCTTAACTACAATGAGCAGCAACAGTAACAATATAGATATTACCAAAACAAATTTCCATTTTTCATATTTATTTCTATTTTGCTTGAGAAAGACTATGGAATATAAAAAACCAATGAAGGGTATAATAAAAAAAGTTTTTCGAATAATTAAAGATTTAATTACAGAGTACTTTTCAAAACCATTATTATGATATAATAATTTATCAATAATAAAATCATGAAAAAATAAAATAATCAAAAGTGACAAACCTGCTAGGATAGACAGGTAGATTAAATAATTATCTGTCGGTATATTGACTACTTCCCAATCTCTATCAAGTCTCTTCTTATTTCTTTTTTTTATAATTTGATAGGCTATTAAAAAAATTATGTTCCATATAAAAATGTAAAAATTTAATTTTATCACCTCATTATTCTTGATTGGAAATGTATTAGGAAAAAGACCTATGTAAATTTGATACATTGGAGATATCAGCAAGAAAAGATAACCAAAAACTAAATATGAAGAAATATAAGGGGAAAACTCTTTGTCTTTTACTAAATGAAAATAAAGAATTACAAACAAAGATGCCCAATTAAAAAGAAATGAAATATTTATTCGAAAATCCTCGAATTGACATAAAATTATAACTAACACATGTGCCAAGAATATAATATTCAATTTCAAATTTCGGTAAAGCATAACTTTAAAAAACTAATTTTAATGTATAATAACCTCTAATCAATAGCATAATAAATTCTGCAATTATTCTCAGAATAATTATATTCCAAAAAGTTAACGCACCCGTAACAAATAATCCTAAAAGAAGAAGTAAATAAGCTGTTGTTGAAAAAATTAAACTATAATTAAACTCTTTCTCAAAACCAAATGCTACAAGGGTCGTGGTTCCAAGTACAAAAACCAAAGCTACAATGGGAATTAAAAGTGATAGAACCTTAAGAACACTTACATGCTCTGTTAAACTATCACCTCCCATTAGAAACAAGAGTTCAGTTGCAAATATATTGAAAATCAACAGAATAAATAAACTCAACAGAAAAGTATATTTAATTATTTGTTTTAATAATTTCTTATTTAAAGTTCTAGTTATTGTAGGGAATACAGCTTGTTGTAGCATGTCAAAAGGAATTAATGCAACCATAACTAGTTTTGAAGAAATATCAAATATTGTAACATCCTCCATCGTAAATGCGTATCCAATTACAAAAATTGTTATCGAATTAAATGCTAAATTCATTGCTCTACCCCAAAAATATAATTTCGAATCGTTAAGAATCTTTATTAATTTATAAAATGAAATTTTAACAAACTCTATTTGAAATGAAGTCCTAAGTATATAAACACTTAATATCGCTAAAACAACTCCAGACATTACTAAAATCCATAAATACAGATAAACATCCGAAATATCTTTAACAAATAAAAAGGTTAATATTAATATTAAAATTCTAGAAAAAAACATTACAATGGTTGCTGGACGCATTCTTTCCATTCCTTGAAAAAACCATATTGGATAAAATATTTCTCCGACACCCGTTAATAAGAATATAAAAAAAAAGGATGATAAAACGTTTATTTTGGAGTTAAACATCAATAATAAAAGTATAACGAAACTCATTAAAAAAAGGAAAATCTTAATAATATATATTGACGAAACAATTTCATTCAAAGCATCCTTATCTCTTCTTAACTCCACAACACGTTTAGATGCATAAATATTGAATCCAAAATTGATAAATAATATAAAGTATTGAATAATTGAGTCTACCCAAGTTATCTGACCATAACCGAACTCACCAAAAACCCGAACTAAGTACCCCACCAATAAAAATTTTATCCCAATATTAAAAACCCGCATTAAGGAAAGGTAGGATAGGTTTTTTACTATTATTTTTGAATCAAGACTAAAATTTTTCAATATTGATGTTTTAATTGTTCTTATTTATTTCGCCCATTGATATTAAAACTCTAATTTTCTTCCAATTCTTTTAAATACTCTATCTTAAAATATATTATCGGATTAAGCTTGCCTCCAATTTTTTTAGTTCGTAATTTATTAGTAACCTTATCTTGAGTTATAAACTCATTAAAAGTAAAATGATTTTTTAATTCTTCTGGTTTTACATATATGCTTTTTGATCCATATAATATCTCTATATATTTAATTTCAATCTCTTTTTCTTGCTTAACTCCAAAATTTATCCGAAAATTATATGAGATGTTTTCACCAAAGTTAGCTGTTAAGTTTTCGGTTGCTGATGTCCCCACAACTTTCTCATTAATTTGAATCCACTTATTTTGATTTTCATCAGTTATAATATTATAAAGTACTAATTTGAAAACGTCTTTCTTATTAACTCTATGCTTTATTTTAACAATAAATTCCTTCTTTGACTCTTTTATCTTCTCTTCTTGTTTGCTTTTACAAGCAATGGTAAATATTACCATCAGTAATACTAAAAATACTTTCTTCATTTTTAATCTATTAATTTATCTATCGCAAAAAAATAATATTCTAAATATCTTAGGTAATAATCTACTCTAAAAATTTAATCATTTTAGCGTGAACTTGTCTATCTTTAATTGCTGGTAATTTCATATAATCACCATAATAGGATTGTAATATTTTATCACAATTATTTGGTGCATTAAACATTAATCCTTCAAATTCTATTTTTTTTAATGGGTAAATTAATTCATGTTCAAAATTGTAAGAAACCCATGTTTCAACACCAAAAATTGCAATATCTCCACTTGAATTGGTTATGTTTTTAGAAATTTTGAAAATTTTTTTTCTGAAAAAATATGTTGGAGAAAGTAAATAATGCAGCAATCTTTTTTTTACAGATTTAAAAACAGATTTAAACGGGTTTATCTGAAATGCTTTTCTTAAAAAATTAAAGATTTTAATATTTTTAATGCTAATTCTGTCCAATGGAAAAATATCTACAAAAATCCCACTATTCGTTGAAACGTGATTTTCTTTATCACCAAACTCAATATAAATTGATTTTTTATCTCTTATTTTTATCCAATCGGAATAGCAGTTTTTATCTGTTCTATTAGTGTGTAAAAAATATTTACTGCTCAATTCTTTTTCGACTATTTGTATGAAATTATTATAATCTTTTCTTGGCATTGTAATGTCTATATCATCATCCCATGGAATAAATCCTTTGTGTCTTATAGCCCCTAATAATGTTCCTAAGTCTAGCCAATAATTAATCTTGTTTCTATTACAAATATCGTCAATTTCGACAAGAATTTCAACCATCACCTTTTTGGCTCTATCTAAATCTAGGTTATCCATATATTGATTTTTTGATGTTATACTTTAATTGATTATTATTAGTTTTTAGTTCAAGGATTAACTCAAAGTAATATATCTACTTTTAACTTTACCTGTTTAGCAATTAATATTAATACTTTTGTAAGATCTAGTTACTAATTTTACATTTTTTATCTCCAATCATGTATCCAATTATTGTTTTTCTCTAGCTCTTTCTCATACGCAACAATGTCCGAATAATTATCAGCCTCACACCATTTACCTTCAACAAACACTACATGTATAGGTTCCTTATTCTCTAGCAATTCATTTAACATAGTTGTCATGTCCATCTTATCTTTCTTTTCATCAGAGAATGATTGATATAACTTATACATCGTTTCCCAACCTTTTTGAGTAAGTTTAAGTAAACCCATATATTGAGCTTCTATATCTTTAATTTCTGTCGTTTTTCCTCCAATCTCCATAAGCTTACTTCCTTTACTTTTAAAAGATTCTGCATCATCAAGTGGATTTTCAAATCTCAGTTTCCATAGATGTTCCCAATTTAAGTCGGCAGTTATAGTGATATCATATTGAGACATGTTTAATCTTTTTACATGATCACTAGCATAAGCAATATCTGAATAGGAAATAATTGTAGACTGATCGTTTTCTCCAGGGGAAACACAAAATAATGAAGCTACCATATTAGTTTCATTCCATCTTGTATTATCTATAGTTTCAAAGTTTCCTTCTAACATATCAGAGCGATATCCTCGGACAACAGTTACGTTTTCAATATTGGCTTTCGACAAAGATTCCAATTGCCATGTTAACAGTTCCTTTCCTGCTAACAAATTCAAACATTTTGGTTTAGAAGCTGTGGCTTCTCCCATTCTTGATCCTCTTCCTGCCGCCAAAATTATTGCTCTATGATTCATGTTTTTTTCTAATAAAGTTTTCTATTAGTCGTTTATTCCAAGTTTCGGTTTTTTCCTCTCTTTCAGGGTGCCACATCATGGCAAGAATGGAGTCATTTCTAACTCCTTCAACAGAATTATCAGATATGCATCTTGCAAAAACCGTAAAAGAATTATTAACTGTTTTTTCATCTATCATATTGGTGTGATATGAATTTACCGAACGCATCGAATCATCAACTATTATATCGTGTTTATTCGCTCTATGCTGCTTAATAAAAGTAGTGTCTCCGTTTATTAATTTACCTCCATATCGTGTAAGAATTAATTGGAGGCCTCTACAAATTGCTATTACCGGAACGTTTTCTTTTATTGCGTATTCTAACAGTTCATTTTCTGTAGTATCTCGATCAGGCGTAACTCCTAAATCATCACCTCCACTTATTATCAAAACATTGATATCCCATTTCTTTATGAAATTAATTGCCTTTTCGCCAATATTCGGAATAAATAAATATTTAGACTCCGGAAATGCCTCTAAAATATAGTTCGACCAATCTCGAGCAATTGAGTCACGAGGTTCATCGTATCCGTTTGCATTAGTAACCCGCATTGTGATTCCAAATCTCAATTCCACTTAAGTTAAATCTATAGGTTCAAGTCTCTTTCCTTGACAGTCTAACAAACACTTCTTCGCCTTTACAATTCTGTCATAGGGCTGTTCTCCACAACCAATAGCCGCTGGCAAATTATATTCTGCACTTCTTATGGACATATGAGAGTTTGCACCGCCATATTTTGTTATTAATCCAGCAATATTTCGTGTAAATATCCAATCATACCCAGGATCTGCCCCTTCAATACAAACTATTTTATCTTCAAGCGATGGAATCTTATCCATGTATGGAGTTAATTCTACAATTTCTGATTCAATTCGTTTTTTCCCAATAAAATTCGGGAAACTTCTTTGCATAGGAACTATATGTACATCTCTCACCGATCTAATTAAATAAGATAATTTAAACGATGAGGCTATTTCGTAATTATTTCTTGATTTATTAATCCTTTCTTGATAGAATGATTTTACATCATTCGTTAGTGGTGCAAATAAAAGATTTAGTACATCATTTATTTTTAGCATTGACATGTCGTTTCTGTCAAACCCTTTTAGTGAACCCCATTCTGCAACATATTCTAAAATAGAAGATAAATGCTTCGTAAATATAAACTTTCCAAATTCACGTCCCTTTATTGCCTTTTCTGCATATTGAAATAATTGATCTGCCGTTATTCCGTCAAGAGCATGGTGTCCTAATAAAATATTTATGGAAGATTTTTCTTCGGCAGTTAGACTAAATTTTTGAATTGTACCTTGTCTCGTTCGTGCTTTCCCTTCAAATAAATCATCCCGATTAGAATAATTTGGAGATAATATGTCATAACTGCTCGGTCTTAAATGACCATACCTAGAAATATATTTTTCTTTACTTAATTCGGCATTAAAAACACTATTAAAATCATCACTCATCTCACCAGCAACAGTAATAATACTTCTACGAAACTCTTTAAGCCTATCTTCAGTAATTACTTTATTATTAACCGCAGATCTTAACAATCCTTCCGCAATAAATCCATGCCTAGCAAGGATTGAAAATGGCAAAGTTCCATATTCAATACACTCATCCATCATGGAATTTATTTTATCCGCAATAGAAAATGATTTTTGATTAAATTTAATTATATCTTTTTCTTGAAGGCTCTTTAATTTATCAATATCTCTTAGAGCTGTGTTAATACTGCTATTGTAATCATTATCAAGAGCTTTTTTTGTTATATTTCTTAATAAACTTTTATAAACTAAAAACTCTTCTGTGGTTAATAAACCCTTATATCTATTATTAAAATTGATGTCAAAATCAAAATCATAAGCAGTATGAACAACTTCAAATTCTATTTTATCGTGTAAATAAGGATGTTCATCTAACCTACTAATATAGGCATCAACAATTTTGGACGAGATTGTCTCATTCAACCCTGCGGGTAAAAAGGAATTCATACTATTACGTACATCAATATATACTCGGCCAAATAAAGAAAGCATTAAATCTACATTTGGCATTTTTCGATACCCCATTTTTTCACGGGCGATTCTCCATGTGCTTTTAGTAATCAATTCTCTATATAACGACATAGAGAGTGGATGCGGGACAACCCCTATCATTTCTGCTGGATTCCAATCTGGCATAAAGCCCAGTAATGTTCTTTCTCCGTATAAGTTTGGACGAGGTTTCATTATTTGTCTAACATACTCTTTTAAAAAGAGCATTCTTGAAGAAACTTCTGTATTAATATCCTTTTTCCAATTATTAATTGTCGTTATTCTTCGAACCTGCAATAAATGTACTTCCATTTCTTTATCTACGGCAAATTCAATATCAAGTGGGATTTTAGGAAATGTGTTTTGTAAGTTTCTTATTAAACCTAAAACGGAAATTAAATACGGAGAATCAAAATCCTTTTTATCTACACCGTTATAAATATAAACCGTTTTATTTATTGAAGAACCATTGGTTACTGTATCCGTTAGTCCTGTTTTATCGTCATAATTTATTACATGATAAGGAGAGCCATCATCTAAGACATGTGTCATAACCACACCGCTCATTGCAACATTGGTAACCATCGGTTGTATTAAAACCTGATTAGTTAAATCATCATCGAATGAATTTATAACTCCTTTAATCGCACAAATCACTAATTTTTTTTCTGGCTTTACATTTAAAATGCTCTCAAAAGCACCAGCCATTGATGAATCTTCAGTGTCCTCTACTTTTGTACTACTTCGGATTGCTAATAATTTAGCAGGAAATAGTTTAATGATTTTTTCGAGAATATCATTAGAACTTTTATTCCATTTTTTTACAGAAAAATAATATACTAATGGCACATTATATCTCAATTCAGATAGATTGGCTAACGTTTCTGCTTTTGTGCCAAAAATTTGATTTTTTTTATTCTTAATCATAAATGCTTTTTCGTTTTGAAATATCATCCCTTTTATTCTTAATCAAGGCCTTTTATGAGTTCAAGTTACAACTTCACCTGCCTTATTTTCTTCGCATTCTTCAAAAACCAAATATAAGTCTTTTCAATTCCTAAACTTAGTTTGTATTCTGCATTCCATCCTAAACTATTCATTTTAGAAATATCCATTAATTTTCGTGGTGTCCCGTCGGGCTTTGAACTGTCCCAAATGATTTCTCCTTTATGACCTACAGTTTTTTTGATCATTTCTGCCAATTGCTTTATGGTAACGTCAGTACCAGTTCCAACATTGTATAAATGTTCTGGTAATTTATTTTCTACTGCGAAAACAACAGCTTTTGCCATATCTTCTACGTGTAAAAACTCTCTCATCGGTGTTCCGCTTCCCCATAATTCAACAGGAGCATGGTTATTCTCTTTAGCTTCGTGAAATTTACGGATCATCGCTGGTAAAACATGTGAAGATTTTAAATCAAAATTATCATGAGAACCATATAGATTCGTTGGCATTAGGCTCACAAAATCCTTTCCGTATTGTTTGCGAATTGCTTCACATAATTTTACGCCAGAAATTTTAGCAATTGCATACCATTCATTCGTGGGTTCTAAACTATCTGTTAATAAATACTCTTCTTTTAAGGGCTGAGGTGCAAATTTTGGGTAGATACACGAACTTCCTAAAAATATAAATTTCTGAACATCAGCTTCATGAGCAGCCTGAATCAAATTATTTTGAATCTGCATATTCTCCATTAAAAACTGGTATGGAAAATCGTTGTTTGCTAGAATTCCACCAACCTTAGCAGCGGCATCTATAATAGCATCGGGTTTTTCAATCTTTATAAATTCATTAACCTGATGCTGATTTCTTAAATCTAACTCTTTGCTCGTTCTACCAAACAAATTTGTATAACCTTTTGATACTAGGGCCCTCCAAACTGCAGAACCAACCATTCCTCTGTGCCCAGCTATATAAATTTTAAAATCCTTTTTCATGCGTTTATTTTCTTCTTATGGATAATCATATTACTCTTGGTCGTTACTTCTAATCGTTTCGACTCCGATCAACGTCCATCTTCTTTAAATTAACATTATTCAAAATAATTCAGTGTAGTGTACCCTCCATCTTTTAAATATTGATCCTTTTGCATCAATTTAACATCGCTTTGCATCATATCCTTTACCAAATCCTTTAATTTATAGTCTGGTATCCAGCCTAATTTATTATTAGCCTTTGAGGGGTCTCCTATCAACAATTCAACTTCTGTAGGTCTAAAATATTTCGGATCTACAGACAATACTTCTTTTCCAATTTCTAATTGAAATCTTGGATTCGTACAAACTTTTATAAATGCCTTTTCCTCAACACCTTTTCCTTTGAACTCCAATTCAATACCAACTTCTAAAAAAGCCATTCTTACAAAATCTCTTACAGTTGTTGTTTTTCCTGTTGCAATAACCCAATCTTCGGCTTCATCAGCCTGTAATATCATCCACATCATACGAACATAATCTTTAGCATGGCCCCAGTCTCTTTGAGCATCTAAATTTCCTAAATACATTTTGTCCTGAAGTCCCAACGCTATTTTTGATGTAGCTCTCGTAATTTTTCTGGTTACAAAAGTCTCACCTCTAACTGGAGATTCATGGTTAAATAAAATCCCATTACAAGCATAAATACCATAAGCCTCTCTGTAATTAACAGAAATCCAGTAGGCATACATTTTTGCTACAGCATAAGGGCTTCTTGGGTAAAATGGAGTGGTTTCTGTTTGTGGAACTTCTTGAACCTTCCCATATAATTCTGACGTAGAAGCTTGGTAAATCCTCGTCTTTTTTTCGAGACCTAAAAATCTAATAGCTTCCAATAATCTTAACGTGCCGATACCATCTGCATTTGCAGTATACTCTGGCATTTCAAAAGAAACCTGAACATGGCTCATCGCTGCAAGATTATAAATCTCGTCAGGCTGTACCTCCTTAATAATTCTGGTAAGGTTTGTGCTGTCTGTTAAATCTCCATAATGAAGGAAGAAATTTTGATTTTCAACATGAGGATCCTGATATAAATGATCTATTCGAGCAGTATTGAACAAGGATGCTCTGCGCTTTAACCCATGAACCAAATATCCTTTTTTCAAAAGAAATTCACTCAAGTATGCGCCATCTTGACCTGTGACCCCTGTTATAAGTGCTACTTTTTTTTGTTCCATTGTATTATATATTTTTAATTACTTTTTTTAAACTTATCTCCCAATTAGGGGGCTGTATGTTAAATACTTCTTTAGCTTTCTCAATGTTTAGAACACTGTATTTAGGACGTATTGCTGGAGTTGGGTAGGCTTCCGTTTTAATAGCATTTACCTTTATTTTTAAATTCGAGGCTTTAAAAATAGCTTCTGCAAAATCATACCAACTAGCTACACCATCATTGCTGTAATGATAAAGTCCAAAATTAGTATTTTTAGACCTGACAATTTTTAATATCACTTCTGCTAAATCTCCTGCAT